>Ga0308396_1000958_pt1 | contig 16367 bp, 32 predicted proteins | sample Hotspr2SamplePe2_FD_202359 | JGI IMG/M metagenome (GOLD analysis project Ga0308396, IMG submission 202359) | Hot spring phototrophic mat microbial communities from Mushroom Spring, Yellowstone National Park, Wyoming, United States - 20050930_Pe2 ... | reverse complement strand
AAAATTGTATAATATTATAACGTATTGAAAAATTTACTATTTTAGATTATAAAGTCAATATTAAAATTGCATATCTTATTAAACTTTAATATATTATAATATTAAAAAATTTTGCGTTAAAATTAACTTTTTAACGACTATATATAGAAAGATTAAGTTTTTTAATTAAAAAAAGAAAAAAAATGAAAATATGAAAATTTTTAAAATTTTTTTTAAAAAAAGTAAAAAAAACTTGACATTTGATTTTAAAATTATATACTTATTTAAAATTTTAAAATAAAGGAGGTAAAAATTATGAAAGTAAAGAAAACAAAAAATGAAAATCAAACAACTTCCATAATTGAGATTGGAAATCAAGACCAATCTAATTATGGACTTTCAACTACTTCTATCTCTTCAACTGACACTCTACTTCAACAGGCAATAAAAAACAAATTAGAACCTGTCTCTTTAAAAGAATTAGTAGAATTAAAACTAAAATTGATTGAACTTGAAAATCAGAAAAAATTTATTGCTGACTTTTCTAGCTTCCAAAATGAAGTACCAAGAATTGAGAAAAAGAACGTAGTTAAAAATAAAGATGGAACAGTTCGCTATAAGTACGCCTCATTAGATGATATTCTAAATATTATAACACCACTACTTAAAAAGTATAATTTTTCAATCTCATTTTCAACAGAAAATATAGAAAAAAACGGAAATTTATACGTAAAAACAACTTGCTTTTTAATACATTCAACCGGGATTGAAAGAAAAAGTGAGGTAGAAGTCCCGGTTAATAGAGATGACTATATGAATGATATTCAAAAAGTAGGTAGCGCAATTACGTATTCAAAGCGTTATGCACTTCAAAATGTATTAGGAATTACGACTGAAGAGGACACAGATACATCTGAGGTAAGACCTTTACAACGACAACAAAATCAACAGCAAACTCAACAAGTGCAACAGCAAACTCAAACATCAACTTCAGGATTAACTCCTCGACAACAAGAATATAAAAATGAATTGATTAAACGGGTTCATACTATACTTTCAAATATGGAAAAAGAAGGGATGAAAGATGTTGAGAAAAATTATAGAGGGCATTTGAAAATGATATACAATGTAGAAAGCTCAAAAGATTTGTCTATTGAGCAATTGAAAGAATTATGTCAATTTTTAGCTCAACAATTGTATGTCCATAAACAGAAAAAACAAGAGCAACAACAAGTTGGAAAACCAGCAAATATACCTTTAAATATGTCTGGTAAATTTTAAAAAAAGGAGGTAAAATTATGGAAGAGTTTGAAGGTTTAGAACAAGCAGAACAAGCATTACCAAAAGGGTATTTATCTTGGTCACAAATATCCTCGTATTTAAGATGCCCAATGATATACTATAATCGGTATGTATTGGGTTTAAAAATACCGCCAAAGGGAACTTTACTTTTAGGCGGTTCACTTCATAAAACATTTGAAATAGACCTTTCGGGGAAAAAAGCAAATATTGACTATAATATTGACACACTTCAAGATATTTACGACGATAATTGGAATGAACTAAAAGAAAAATACAAATCTGAATATGGGGAGGTAGATTTTAGCGATGAACCTGAAGGGCAAATAAAAGATGCAGGTTATTCAATACTTCCTTTATATCGTGAAAGAATTATTGTAAAACCAGAAGAAATAGTAGCAGTTGAGAGAAGTATTGAATTTGAACTTGACAATCAAAAAATAATTGGATACGTTGATGTAGAACTGGAGAAAAGAATTAAAGAATTCAAGACGACAAAACGAAGTTGGAATGAACAAGTTGTTTTTCAAAACCGACTACAGACAATTTTATATGCAGTCTACTATTTCAAAAAAGAAGCTACTAAAAAAGATATTGATTACGACATTTTTGTTAGATTAAAACAGCCTAGACATCAAAATGTGCAAATTACGATTGATTCTGGAAATATACAGAAATATGAAAACTATTTGACCGAAACTGTAAAAAATGTAATAAATGGCATTAAAGGAGGAGTATTTCCAAAAACAGGAATGTATAATTATTCCTGTTCCTGGTGCGGGTATCGTGCTTTTTGCCACGATATTCCAGAACCAACAATAATATATTAAAGGAGGTGAACAAAAATGTACATACAAAAAATATCACTATTTAACATTCGTTATAGGAAACCTTATTATATTCGTTGTATAGAATGCGGGCGTATTTTAAAGGACTTTGATAGAGAACATTTATGTAATAGAGCAAACAGAGAAGGTTGGGTATATGATTATAAAAATGATTGGATTTATTGTAATGAGTGCAAAATAAAAATTATGAATAAGGAGAATTGTGAAAAATAAGATACAAAAATTTATAAAAATAAAATTTTGTAAAAGGAGGTAAAAAATTATGGAAAAAAAATTAGTATATGAACAAGAGAATATGGAACAAGAGAATATGAAAGACGAAAAAAAATTAACACAGGCAGAAGATATGATGTATGTTCATTTTTTATCTGGTGCCGGAAGAAAATCTTATGACATAGTTTATGCAGAAATTTTAAATAGTGTTTCAGCGGCGGTTTTAATAACATATTTAAGAGATTATCAGGCGGAAATAAAAATGGAATCAGATGAAGTAATTATTAAAACAGATGAAGAAATTTGTAAAGAAACAGCATTAAGTGAAAAAGAATTAAAAGAAGCAAAGAGAAAGTTAAAAGAAAAAAACTGGGTTAAAATAAAAAAGATAACTGAACAACTTTATTCTTATATTCTTAATGTTGAACAATTTATAAATGATATAGAAGCATATTTTAATCAAAATTATAAATAACATAGAAGAGTATATTTTAAAGGAGGAATAAAATTATGGAAAAAATAAATTATCAAAAAGATATTGCTAATGAAACAGGAGTAAAGTTAATAAGTTATAATCCTGACCTTGCAGAATATTTAGATAGTATTCCTGCAGCATTATTATTAAATCAATTACTTTATTGGTGGTCAATAACTAAAGCACAAGAGTTTTATAAAACCGATAGGGAACTTTATAATGAAATACGAATAAAAAGCAAAACATTAAGCAGGGCACGTCAGTTGTTAGAAAAAAAAGGATGGATAAAAGTAACAAAAAAAGGTATCCCCCAAAAAAATTATTATATAATAAATACAAATAAAATTAAAGAAGATTTAAAAAAATATAAACAAGAACAAAAAGAAAAACAAACAATATCAGAATCAGACATAGAAAAAGAATTTATTCAACCAGAATCTTTTAACCAATACGAAAAAAATGTTCAAAAATACGGACAAAATGTCTACCAATACGGACAAAATGTCCCAATTACTACAGAGAGTACACAGAAAGTACACAAAGATATAACGGTATCTTCGATACCGGTAGATGTTGATACATCTACATTTTTTAAAAATAATGATATTGAACAAAAAAATATAAAAAATATAGATCAAGAAATAAATCAAGAAAAAGTTGTAGAAGAGGCTAAAAATCAAAATAATTTAGCCTCTTCTAATCAAACTACCCAAAATTTTAATTTAGAAAAAAAGCCTGAAAATGCTTTTATTCCTACCACTCTTTCTTCGGCAATTCCTCCATCCTCCTCTTCTTCAGTATCCTTTACTTTTTCGGCAACTTCTCCGTCCTCTACTCCTGAAATAATAGATTCTCCATCTTCTATTTCTAAAACTTCTAAAAGAAAAACTTCTAAATTAAATAAATTAAGCCCTGCAATTAGTATTTGGAAACAGGCTTATAATGAATTAACAAAAGAACCTTTTACTTTTACAAATATTGATGCTAAATTTTTAAAACTAATATTACAACAAATTGACTATAACTATGACAAATGGAAGCAAATTGTTGATTATATAAAAACAAAGCAAAGACAAGGAGAAACAATAAGTAAATTTTATCCTTTTTCAATTTTATTTATATATAGAAATCTAAATCGTTTGTTATTGGAATTAAATCCACCTAAAAAAGACTATTCAGAATGGCTAAAATAATAAAAAAAGGAGGGATAAAATGAGTAATAATGATAATATAAATATAAAAAATATAAAAAAATGTCAATATTGTAACACACCATATAAAAAACAAATTTTAAAAATACCAAAATTTAATTTAGAAAAAGAAATTTGGGTTGCTAATTGTGATTGTATTGAAGCTATAGAAAAGCAAAAGAAAATAGAATACAGAATGGATTACGCTAAAAAAGTTATTCCAAAATTATATTATGATTTTCTAAATTCAAAAGAATTTGATTTAAAACGAATACCTGCGAAAGTATTTGAATATTTAGAAAATGCAAAAAAAATAAAAAACATTGAGAATTTTAAAAATATAGTTTTAGTAGGTGAGCCAAGAACAGGTAAAACTACAACAGCTTGTTATATTATAAATCAATTAATTATGCAACAAGATTTTAATGCAAAATTTATAGAATGTTTAGAACTAGAAGTAAGAACTTATAATAATGAAGATGATATATATAGAATTCCAACACAAAATTTTTTAATTCTTGATAATTTTGGCAAAAATACCTCAACTAAAATTAAAAATTTTCTTTTTGCAGTGATTGATTATAGACTTCGGAATAAGCTTCCTGTCGTTTATACTATTAATGAGATACCATCAGAATTTGATAAAAAATTCGATAAAGCTTTAATAGAGCGGATTAAATTTAATGCGGAGGTGATAATTTATGAGTGAAAATAATGTTTTTGAAAAATTAATGGAAACGGAAGATGAAACTGATATAAACAAAGGAGCTTTATTATATGAAATGACAGAGAAATTAAAGCAATATAAAAAGCAAATTGAGCATAATACAATTGAAATGGCAAAATTATTATTATATATTAGGGAAAAACGATTATATAAACCGCAATGGGAGACTTGGGATGCATTTTTGGCACAGGACGGAATTGAACTTTCACGCGCCTGGGCTGATAAACTTATTAAATTATATGTGATTCTATATAAAATTTTTGAAGATGATACTAAAATTAATACATACCTCAGCGAGTTTTCAATTTCAAAATTACTTATTATTATCGAAAATTGTGATTATGATTTATATAAAATCCGAAATGTCTTGATAAATGAAAAAGGTTTAAAAGAATTATCAGTGCGAGATTTAAGAAAAGAACTTTTAATTAAAAAAATGTCGGATGGTAAAACTATAAAACAAGTAGAGGATAAATATTTTAATGAATTTAAAATTATTGTCGAAGAATTTTTTACAATGTTAGAGCGTGAAGATATTATAATTGTAAAAAATATAGAAAAATTAAAAGAAAAAATTGAAAAATTAATTGATATTCTATTAAATAAAAAATAAATTATAAGGAGGTGGCAGGTATGTCTTATGATTATCCTAAATATGATATTATTGTTAAGGTTAGTAGATTAATTAGACGAGGAAATCAACAAGAAATATATAAAAAATTTAAGAAAGTTTGTAAAAGTTATGGAATTCAATTAACCAGAGGAATTCTACTGGCATTACAATTGTTTATCGACAAATTTGGTGATAATGATAATTCTAATAAAATAAATAATATTAGCAAGGATATAAAAGATGTATATAGTTAAGGAGTATTATAAACCTGTTCTTAAAGTTTCTTAAAGTTAATTTTATAAGAGGAAATAGGAGGAAATAGTAAGTGATATACAAAATTAATTTAGTATGTCCAAAGTGCAAGTCAAAATTTTATATTGAGACTGACAATTTAAATTGGGCTAAAAAAGTTAAAAATGCAATATATTGCACTAATTGTAAAGTGAATTTACAAATTGATGAGACGAATATAAATAAAAAAGATGTAATTAAATCTTTGAATATAGGGAGGGAATGAAATGAAAGTGAAAAAAGAGAAAAGAATAAAGACAAAATATAGGAAAGAAAGTGATTTAAAGAGGCAGATATTGAAATATTTAGCCTATTGTGGAATTTTTGCGTGGAATAATAGAAATGTAGGAGTTTGGAATGCAAAATATCAAAAATATATACCCTCGCAAATCAAAGGAATTTCGGATATTATTGGTATTTTACCCGATGGTAGATTTTTAGCTATAGAAGTGAAGCGTGAAGGGAACAAGTTAACAGAATGGCAGAAATGGTTTTTAAACGAGATAAATATGCGGAAAGGCGTAGGAATTGTAGCATATTCAGTTGAGGATGTAGAGATAAGATTGATACAAGAAAAAATAATTAAAAAGAGAATGTAAACAAATGCTTTTTACGATTTTTTGTAATTTAAAACAAAAAGTATGTATTCCTGATTCAGTGTGCCCTATACAAATTGGTGATTGTCCTTTTGCAAGTTATTTAATAGTTTGGAACGAGACTATTGAAAAAGAAAAAAATAAAGAAAAATGGCAAATATACGAAATTTTGAACAACTAATGAAAGAGGTAAAACAAATTTTTCAAAAGCACGGTAGTGGACTTATTGACTTTCAGCAAAATAAAATATATATTTCATTTAATTTTAAAGAATTATGTAAAGATATTGTAAAACTTATAAATGAAGAAATAGAAAAAAGAAGTCCGAAGAGGTTATTAAAATGAATTGAAATTCAAAAGTTTTAAAATTTAAATTTTTTAAATAAGATAAAAATTATGAGAAAAACAGTTAGACATAGTAAAATTAATTTTAGAGAGAAAAAAATAATATCAAAAGAGAAGGTTGAAGAGTTAATAGAAATGTTTAAAACAAATCCAGATGAAGCGATACTTCATTTTGTAAAATATTTGGAACAAAGACTTTGTGCTTATAGGAAAATAGTAATAGTTGTGAATAGTAGGAAAAAAGTTTTAACAAGAGTATTAATTATGAAAGCCAAAAAGAAAGATGCGTATTTAAGTAAATATACAGCTTTTTCTATTGAATTTGGAGAGATTGGTGAAGGGAATACATTAGATAAAGCAATAATGGATTTAAGAAGAACAATTTATAAAAAGATAGATATTTTAAGAAAGAATAGAAAAATGTGTTATCTTTTTGCTGATAAGTTTACTTATTTAGAACCTTTGTATAATAAATTTGTAGGGGGGTAATAAAATGAATTTAAATAAAGAAGAATTAAAATTTTTAGTAGAAGTATGTGATAAAACAAATAAAATATTGGATAAAGTAAGTAAAAAATACAATTTTGATAGAACATATTTTGGATTTGTACTTGTTAGTAATATTTATTTACAGTAGAGATTTTGAAAAATTAGATGAAATAGTGTTAATTGATGATACTCCTAAAGGATATTGTAAATTTTGTGGAAAGAAAACTTACTTTTATGAAGATGATGGTTATTATTGTCCAGAATGCTATGCAAAATTAAAGACTGGTAGTAAAAAGTTTTGAAATAAGGAGAAATGAATGGTGATGATTTACTTAATGAAGTTTCTAGTACGTAGATAGGTATTGAAATAGATAGAAGATTACATTATATAAAAGACTATTATTTGTAGGAGGTAATAATATGAAATTACTTATATTTTACAAATTAAAAAATGATACTGGAACAGTAAATATTCAAAAAGTGAAAATATATAAAAATCCAATTATAATTTATTTTTATAAGCTATATTTGTTAGTAAAAAATTTAATAAAGAGGAGGTAATAGAATATGAATACTTTTAGCTATATTAAATTTTGGTTTGCAAAAGAATTAGTAGAATTTGTATTTGCTATTATTATACTTGTAATTGTTATTTTAGTATTGTTAATTTCTCACAATAAAAGAAGGCAATTATGACTTTACAAAATTTAAAAAGATTATTTGATATTTTTGATACTTTATCTCAAGAGTTAAAAAAAATAAGACCTGATAAAATAATTCATTGTTTAGCAGTTGGAGATTTATGCGAAAATTTAGCATTGAATATTGATAAGCACTATCCAGAATTTGGTTTAAATCCAGAATTTTGTAAAGCTATTGGATATTTGCATGATATAGGATATATTGAATCTAATGAAGACCACGAACTTGCTTCAGTGCAGATTTTAGAAAAAAATTTTCTTGAAAATAATTATTATGATTTTTTAAAATCAAATATTCATTGGTATGTAATGCATGGGCATTTATATGAAAAATATAATGATAAAAAATATTTACCAAAAGGACTTGAAGGTATTATACTTACAGTTGCTGATTTGATGACTGATAACGATGGAACTTATTATCCTGGAATATCTATAAGAGTAGAAAAAGTAGGTAAATATTTAAAAGATTTGTCTAAAAAGACTGAAATTGATTATTTTGGATCTTTTAATAAAGCAGTTATTAGGTTTTATACATACGAAGATTTAATAGAACATTTAATAAATATAGAATATATTCGTAATGGTGATATTATACCTTATAATGCGATGAAATATAAAAATGTTAGATTATAATGCTTTAAAAGATAAACTATTATCTGATTTAAATAATATTACTGATACTACACAAGCGATGCAAAAGCTTGGACTATCTTTGCAGGAATATTTCTTGCAAAATACAGATTTTAAATTTTCTTGGATTGCTTTTTCTTCTAATGGAGTTCCAGACCCAATTACTACAGCAAACGGAAAGTTTATATCTTTACAAATTTTATTATATCCATCTTATACTACTGATCATGATATAGCTATAAAAACATTACAAAATAGTTTAATAGTAGCTTTTACTATGGCATTCTATACAATTACAGATCCAGGATTTTCTGTAAGTCCAGGTTCTTTTGCTTCATCGCCATTGCTTCAAAATTTAAAAATAAATATTTCCAATACTACAGATAGAGATATTGCAATGCTGGATTTATCAAAGTCTCTTATAGATTGGATTAAAATGCAAGCTCCTACACAACCTGTAGTAGGTAGCCACGGTATTTATATAGGTAGTGGAAATGTTATTCAAATTTTATAAAGTTTTATAAAGGAGGTAAATATTATGTCTAAAGTAAAAATTTATTTATTAACTTATGGTGAGATTGTCGTAGGAGAGATTGATGGAGAGTTTATTAAAAATCCTATAGTTATAGGGCAGATGGTAAATGCTTCGGGAATTCAAGTAGGACTGTTTGATAAATTTGGCACATTGGCATCTGAGTTTAAAATACATAAAAGTGCTATAATAGGCGAAGGAGTTCCTAAAGATGAATTAATAGAACAATATCGTAATATATTAAAACAATCTACAATTATTACCCCACCTCAAAAGAAAATTTTTATTTCATAAGGAGATAAAAATTATGGGAACAAAATGGATATGTAAATCTCGTATAATTACAGGAATACCTTGTAATGATAATTGTATAATTGAATCTGAACTTTAATCTAAAACTTGTTTAAAAATAGCAGTTTGGGAGGAATGGGAAAAATTAGATGATACGAGATATGAAAAAAGATATAAAAATGCAAGGCATCGAAAAATGTATATTTTGTGAACAACCTATTAGTGGTGAATTTAGAAAAGATTATATATTGATTACTTGGACAGATGATCCTGATAATAGAAATAGTCCAAATAAAATAGTAAAATTAGTTCATAAAAAATGCTGGAAAAGATTTTTAGAATTAAATTTTTTGACTACTAAAAAATGATTTAAATGAATATGAAAAACAACTTGAAATTTTAATAAAACAATCTGGTATGCACTAGATGAAGCTAGTAAAAATAAAGTTATAACCCATTTCGAAAATTTGGAAATAAGTAATATTTTAGAAAAAGTTAGAATCATTGAATAATAAATTGGTTTAGAAATTATAGTAATAGAAGATTTATAAAAACAAATAAAATATAAAATTGAAAATACAAGCGTTTATATATTATAGAAAGTAAAAATTATGAGTAATATGAAAAAGGTTTTAGAAAATTTATTAAAAGAGGATGAAGGTTCTATTTTTGAAAATAGTGAAGATTTAAAAAAATTATTTGTAACAGTTTGTATAGTAGTGCTTTTAAGAAATATTGAGGATTTGGTTCCAGATTATGTTTTATCAAAAGTTAGAAATTTTAATACTTCAATTTGGTATTTTTTAGATAATACAAACAAAGATAGAGTATTATCTTATTTTGAAAAATTGGGAATAAGTAATATTTTAGAAAAAGTTGGAATTGTATAAAATATATTTTTAAAAAATTATTAAAGGAGTAAAGAATATGAGTAACAAAAGATTTTTAAAATTTTTATTAGAAAGAATAGATAAAGAAAAAATTAATGAGGAAAAGAAAACTAATGAAGAGGAGATTTTACAATATCTTATTAAAAAATATCCAACAGAACCTTATTTCACAACAGCGAAAGCGTATGTAGATTGTATTGATGAAATATTAAATAAATATGATTGGAAAGCTGTTGATAGAGTTAGAATGTTAAATTGGAACGGAGTTAAAACGGATTCCCAAACATTTTTGAAACAGGCACAAATTATAGGTGAATATAATGAATTTAATCCTGAAATAGCTAAAAAAATTGTAGATTATTTTGGAGATAAGGTAAGATATAGATTAGGAAGGGAAGGTTCAGTAGTGGTATATGTAGATGCTAATTATTCACATTCAGATTCTAAAGAATTTGAGCAATTAGCTGACCAACTTTGTGATGAATTTCAGAAAGAAGGGTTTAATTCAAAACTATCTAAAAAACTTGGAAGACTTTTTTCAGCAGATGAAGTTTCACCAGGAAAGAGTTTTCATGAAATAAGAATATGGTGGGATTAATATTTTAATTTATGAATTTTTTACAATCTTTAAAAGGGAATAAGAATAAGTATAAAAGGTATTTAGGTTCACCCGTTTGGGCTTATAGAATCGGAGGGTCTCCAAGTAAAAAAAATGTTTTTAGCAGAAAACACGATTATATTCTTTTTTATTCAAAGTCTGATAATTATTTTTTCAATGTCTTAAAGGAAAAAATTTATTACCAAAAAGATTTTTTTGGTGCGAAAAAAGATGAGAAGGGTAATTTTTATGCTCTCGTAAATTTAAGAGATGTTATTGAAGGAGAAATAGAATTATTTAAAGACGGTAAATTCTATAAAAAGATAAATGTAAAGCCGGTGTTGAATTTATCAAGCGAAAGAATAATGGACTTCCCCTCACAGAAGCTCATTAGACTTATTAAGTTTCTTTTAGAAGTTAATACTAATAAAGACAGTGTGGTTTGTGATTTTTTCGCCGGGACTGGTAGCACTGGCGAAACGGTTTTAGATTTAAATAAAGAAGATAATGGTAATAGAAAATTTATTTTATGCACAAACAATGAAAACAATATCGCTACGGATATTTGTTACCCACGAATTAAAAAGGCAATTTTCGGATTTAAAAATAGACCCGCATTAGGTGGTAACTTAAAATACTTCAGAATTGATTTTGTTGATGCGGAGCCAAGCGATAAGAATAAAATTAAATTTACTCATCAAGCCACAGAGATGCTTTGCGTCAAGGAAGGAACTTTTGAAAAGGTTATAGATAACGAAAGATTTAAAATTTTCAAAAATTCAGACCATTATACCGGCATCATCTGGGACCAAACCGCAATTCCAGAGTTTAAAGAAATGATTAAAGATATAAAAGGCAAATTTAGCGTCTATGTTCTTTCTTTGGGCGACGAAACTTTTGATGATGAGTTCAAAGATATAAAACAAAAGGTTAAATTATCTTCTATCCCCGAAGCAATTTTAAGGTTTTATAGGAGGATTTTTAGGTAAAAATAAGATATGAAAATGATATTTAATAGAATTCCTATATGGGTAAATTTGAAAAGGATAAAATTGTTAAAAGGATTTCGCTCGTTAATTATAGAATATTTCAACAACATTGAACCGATATCATATTTAGAGATACTGCACATAGTCCAAAATAGTAAACTTTCCAATATGTTATGGACTTATACAAGAGGATTTTTTAATGAGAAAAATTTTTGTGGGTTTAAACTTTTAAAAAAAGTAGTTTCTGTTCTTGTAAAAGAGATAGATAGGATTTTAGTATGGATTGAACTTAGGTCCAAGCAAAAAGCTATTGGATTTCAATCAATGCTTTTTCTTCGTATTCCTATAACCCAAACCTCACCTAATATTATTGGACAAATAGCAGAACCTAATCAAATTTTATCTTGGAAAATTCCTTTATCAGTTTTGTTTTCTACAATTAAAGCTTTTTCAATTGCTTCTAAAAAACAATAGAGATGATATGATTGATATTTTAGAAAGAATTTTAGGGGCAAAAAATGAAATTTGAAGAAATGATAAATAAAATTATTTGTGGTGACGCAAGGTATCTTATCAAAGAAATACCTGATGAAAGCATAGATTGCATTATTACTGACCCTCCCTATGGATTAGATAGTATTGGTATAAAAAATGATAGAGATTTGTCTCTTTTTTATGCATTACTTCCCGAATTTTATAGGGTTTTAAAGAGAGATGCATTTTTTCTTACATTTTTTAGTACAAAATATTTGCCTTTGGTATTTCAAAACAATCCTTTTACATACTTTTGGCAAATAATTTTATATTGTTCGCATGGAGCGGTTAGTTCGCCAATAGGTTTTACAAAATTTATGTCCTGTATAGTATTTAGAAAAAATTTTCCAAAAATTGTTAAAAGGAATAAAGATATTTTTGAAGATACTCCCGGCAGGGCGATTGAACCGGATGAAGGATATATAGACCATCCATCACCTAAGCCAAAGTTATTTATAGAGCAACTTTTACAAATGTTTACAAAAGAGAATGAGATTATTTTAGACCCACTTGCTGGGTCGGGTTCTACGCTGGTAGCGTGTTTAAGAACACGAAGGCGCTTTATAGGATTTGAAATTGAAGAAAAATATTGCAAAATTGCTCAAGAAAGATTAAAAAAATTTAGCATCCAATATTCCACCAACTTTAATGTTGTTAATAAAACACCACAAATAACAAAAAAATTAAATAAAAAAGAAAATTTTAAATCAGCCAAGAATATTTTAAAACTTTTTCCTAAATGATGGAGAAAAACAACTTTTAACGATTAAGACAAAGGACCAAAGTAATATAGGACATTTTCAAAAATTTTTTACAATATGTTATGGACTTATACATTTTCTTGATTTTTTTTAAAAAATTTTGTAATATAATATATATGAGTGGGAACAAAACTAAAATTTATAAAGATGTAGAAAATAAAAAAGTGTCTGTGTGTGAAAGTATAGAATCTTATTGGTGTTCCCAAATAGATAAAAAGTCATATTTAGATAAGGTGTTCTATAAAGATGCACGAAATATGGAAGAGGTGCCGGATAGTGTAGTAGATTTAATTTTAACAAGTCCCCCGTATTTTAATATAAAAGATTATTCAAAAGATGGTTGGCAAAAAAATCAACATTCAGAAAAAATACCAGGACAAATTGGAGATATTAATGATTATGAAACTTATATTGAGGAATTACTTAAAGTTTGGAAAGAGTGTGAACGTGTACTTAAACCAAATGGGAAATTAGTCATAAATGCTCCACTTATGCCAATGTTGAAACGAGAATTAAATACTCACTATAACAGACATATTTTTGATATAGCAGCAGATATTCAACACTCTATATTGAAAAATATTAAAAATATATTTTTATACGATATTTATATATGGAATAGGACTAACTGGAGTAAAAGGTTGATGTTTGGAAGTTATCCTTACCCACGAAATTTTTATGCACAAAATACAATAGAGTTTATAACTGTATATGTTAAGGAAGGAAAACCTGACAATAACATTCCTAAAGAAATCAAAGAAAAAAGTAAACTCACAGAAAAAGAATGGGTAGAATATACTAAACAAGTATGGAATATTCCAATACCGAGTAAGAATGATATTGCTTTTGGTAAACACCCTGCTATTATGCCGGAAGAAATTGTTAGAAGATGTATTAAATTGTTCACATATATTGGCGATGTGGTTTTAGATCCATTTGCTGGTAGTGGAACAACTTTGAAAGTTGCGAAAGAATTAGGAAGATACTTTATAGGTTATGAGATTTGCAAAGCATATAAAGATGTAATAGATAGAAAACTTAGTCAAATTACAATCGAAGAAATTTTGTATGCTAAAGGTTAAAATTAATAAACTTTATGTAATGGATTGTTTTGAATTCTTGAAATTGATTCCTGATAAATTTGTTGATTTGATAATTATTGATCCGCCTTACAATATGAACAAAGACAAATGGGATAAGTTTAATTCGACTGAAGATTTCTTCAATTTTACATATTCTTATTTGGATATGTTAATTCCGAAAATGAAAGATACTGGAAGTTTTTATATTTTTAACTAATATGTTTTGGGAAAAGGATTTTATAAATCAAATTATTTGTGGTGATTGTATTGAAATTTTAAATCAAATTCCTGACAATTCAATTGATTTGGTAGTAACTTCTCCTCCATATAATTTAGGAATAAATTATGATAATTACAATGATAGAATTCCCTGGGAAAATTATTACAATTGGTGTAGAAAATGGATGAGAGAAATTTATAGAGTATTGAAACCAGATGGAAGATTTTGTTTAAATCATTATTTTAGTCTGGGGGTTGGGGAACAAAAAAAAGAGAAAATCAAAAAAATGAAATCCCGACTTCCTGGATATAATATATCAAAAGAGGAATGCAGACAATCTCCTTTAATGGATTTAAATTGGATAGCAACAAAGGAAATTGGTTTTAAACATCATGCAGTTGTTTTTTGGACTGATATTACAATCAGCAAAAAAACAGCATTTGGTTCTTGGTTAAGTGCATCTGCTCCTTATATTTGCTCACCGTTTGAAGGAATTTTAATTTTATATAAACAATTTTGGAAAAAGCAAACAAAAGGTAAAACTGAAATTGAAAAAGAATTGTTTGTAAAATTAGTGAGGGGAGTATGGGATTTAGGAACTGTTCCAAAACCTCTTACACCAGCTGCATTTCCAAAAAAACTTCCAGAATATTGTATAAGACTTTTAAGTTATGAAGGGGATATTGTGTTAGATCCTTTTAGTGGAAGTGGAACGACTTGTTTAGTTGCTAAAAGATTAAACCGAAGATATATAGGTATTGAAATTTCACCAAGATATTGCGAAATTGCAAGGGATAGAATATTAAAATTTGAAAATAATAAAGCGTTTATATAATATAGTAGGAAATTATTAGTTTTCTATATTAAATTTTTTATATTAAATAAGAAATAAAATATAAGTAATATAATACAAGAAGTGAAAGATTATGAATAATGTAAAGAAAATATTAAGAACTTTATTAAATGAAGAAAAAAGTCCAAGAAAATTTCTTTCTGACTAAAAATAATATGAATATAGATTTAGATAATTTATTAAGAAAATTATTATATGAAGAAACTAATTTACCTATATTATATCATGGAACTAATACTGATAAAGTAACTGGGTATAAAAATTATAAAGGAATATATTTAACAGCCGATCCAAATTATGCAAAAAGATTTGGTAAAAATATATTTAAAGTTAAGGCTTATTTAAAAAATCCTTATATATTAGAATTACCTAATGAGTTTGGTTTTGAAGGTGCTTTTTCTTTAGATAATCAAATAATACTTTATCGGGATCTAACAGATGAAGATATAGAAAATATAAAAGCACATAATTATGATGGAATTGTAGTTTATGTAAAAGGTGAATTGCCTTCGGGAGAAAAATGGATACAACCTTTAGAGGTTGTTGTTTTTGATAGAAATCAGATTGAAGTTTTAGGTAAAATTTAAAAAAATAAATAAGGCTAATAATAATATTAGCGTTTATAATTTAAGGAAAAATATAAAGTAAATGATGGAACAGAATAAAATAAATAATCTTGTAGTAAAAATCCCAGTAATAGTTAAAAGGAAAGATAGGAAAAGTTATAAAAAGAAAAGAAGAAAAATGGCTAGATTGTCTAGGAGAATAAATAGAAAAAATAAAAAATAATAGTGAAAGGAGTAATTTTAATGCGTAAAATATTGTTAAATGACATTTATTATATAGTTCCTATTAATAAAATGCGTACTAAAAACGATTTTGGAGATTTTTATGATAATTATATAATTGCACTGGATGTTGATTAAAATACTCTTATTTTATACTGGTATATGAATTTTTGGAAAGAATTATATTGCACTTTTTAGGAATAACAGACAAAGATGTAGATTTTTTTGAAAAAGAAAAGGAGAGATTAGGAAGTTGGGAGAAAGTATATGAATTGTATCCAAAAGTTAGGATCTTTATAAGAGTGCATGATTTTGTGGAAGAAGAATTAGAAAGGAGAGTTGTAGAGTTTCTGGGAGAGAATTGGATAGAATATAATAATTTCATTAATAAAGTATTAGGGGATAGTAAGTAGGGTGTTTATAATTTAAA
>Ga0308396_1000948_pt1 | contig 16518 bp, 14 predicted proteins | sample Hotspr2SamplePe2_FD_202359 | JGI IMG/M metagenome (GOLD analysis project Ga0308396, IMG submission 202359) | Hot spring phototrophic mat microbial communities from Mushroom Spring, Yellowstone National Park, Wyoming, United States - 20050930_Pe2 ... | reverse complement strand
TATCTTCTTTGTCATTTAATAACTGTTCTATTGATGTTTTAAGCATCTCAAATAATCTCTCTGCGCATATACAATCATTAAACTCCCAGATGTATTTGATGATATTTTGGTGGTCTGCCAATAGAATTTGATTTATCTAGATTCTTATCAAATCTTGATTTATTAACATATCTAAATATTCGCTTTTTGGCTGTCTCTCGTTTGATATTACATAATCTGGCATATGTTGTGATTATCTCTGATTTCATTTTCCGTGAAGTTGTTGGATTATAATATTGTTTTGCAAGTTTATCTAATAGTTGCATATCAACCTCCTTTATATGGTTTATTAAACCAAATAAAAGAGGTATTTTTTTCAGGGACATAATTTTGATCTATCCACATTTTCTTCAGGGACAAAAATTATTGTTTAATTCGAGGTATTGACAAAATTGTAACAATGTGTTATAATAAGTTTGTAGTAATGTTACAAATGTAACGATAAAGAAATATATAAAGAGGCAATAAGTTGTAAAACTAACGGAGGTGGTTATGGCAAAGATAGTATGCGTAGACGATGATAAGGATATACTTGAGATATGCGAAGTTATTTTAACGGGCCGAGGGCATGAAGTTTTTACGGCTTTAAGCGGAAAAGAAGGGGTTAAAAAGGTTAAAGAGGTGAAACCAGCTTTGGTGATAATGGATGTTATGATGGATGATTTCACCGACGGCTTTAACGCGGTTTACGAAATAAGAAAAGACGAAAGCGTTAAATATACGCCCATCCTGATGCTCACCTCCATAAATCAGCATTTCCCGCAGAAGTTCAGCGAGAAAGATGGCGAATTTTTGCCGGTAGACGCTTTCATAGAAAAACCTATAAAACCAAAAGACTTCCTTAAAAAAGTGGAAGAATTGCTTTCTCTTAAAAAAGAAGAAATAAATGTAGAAGGAAAGAAATAGGGCTTTATGAAAAGAGTTCCCGAAAAAATGGTTGAAAGATTGCTCAAATATCTTGAGCTTGTAAAAGAAAAAATGTTTAAGGGAGAGCATTTCGTCTTTTCTCATGAACTAGCCGAGAGAGCGGGAGTATCTGCGGTTCAAGTTAGGCGCGACCTTATGGAGTTTGATATAGAAGGCACCCCCCAAAAGGGGTATCCGGTAGAAGAATTTTTTTCTCAGGTTTGCAGTCATGTTAAATGCAATACGAAAACAAAGCTTGCTTTGGTTGGGGTAGGAAATCTTGGCAAAGCTATCTTATCTTATTTCCTTAAAAGAAGGCCCAATCTGGAAATTGTGGCGGCTTTTGATTCTGACGATAAGAAAACCAACAGAATTTATTGCGGTTATAAGGTTTATCATATCTCGGATCTGTATTCTGTGGCGAAAAAGGAGAATATAAGCGTGGGCATAATCACCGTGCCCGCCGAAGCTGCTCAGGAGATTGCGGATATGCTTGTAAAAGCGGGAATCAAGGGAATAGTTAACTTCGCGCCTCAGACCATAAAAGTTCCAAGCGATGTTTTTGTAGAGCAAATAGATATAACGCTATCAATAGAAAAAACTGCTTACTTCGCACATAAAATGTGTAATAGGAGATGATATGAGCAAAGTCAAAGAGATACTTAAAAAAAACAAAAACAAAAAAAGAGATGCTCTTATAGGCCTTCTTCAGGAGATACAAGAGGCAGAGGGCTATATTTCAAAAGAGGCGGTTCTTGAGGTTTCAAGGCATTTGGGCGTGCCGTCAAGCAAAATCTACGGTGTGGCGACTTTTTATAACCAGTTTCGCTTTGAACCGTTGGGGAAATATCACATTATGGTTTGTCGCGGCACAGCATGTCATGTAAAAGGCTCAGCATCACTTCTTAAAACAGCGGAGGAAGTGCTTGGCATAAAAGCCGGAAAAACCACAAGAGATGGTTTGTTTAGTCTTGAAACAGTTGCCTGTATGGGCGCTTGCGGTTTGGCTCCTGTGATAAGTATAAACGGAGAATTTTATGCCGAGGTTAGTGCGGAAAAATTCAAAAAGATAATAGAGGAGATAAAAGCCAAGGAGAAAAAAATATGACTCTTCAAGAAGAACTAAAAAAACAACTTTCGACCTTGCCAGAGTTTGCGGCTAAAAAATTTGTCTCGACTTTTTTTCAAGGCGATGACCCCGAGAAAATAGCGGCTTTTTTAAGGCGGGAAAATGTTTCTAAACCCGTAATTTATATAGGCGCAGGAACCTGCGGCCTTGCTGCTGGAGCCTGGAAAACAAGAAAAAAAATAGAAAGCCTGCTTAAAGAGAAAAATATAGAAGCCGAGATCGTGGAAGTCGGTTGCATAGGTTTTTGTTCCGGGGAGCCTTTGGTTGATTTTTCTTTGCCCCAAAGAAATAGGATATGTTATAGCAAGGTTTTGCCGGAAAACTTGGAAAAAATTTTAGAGTCTGTTTTTTCCTTAAAGCCTCAAAAAGAAAATCTGCTTGGACAGTTTGAAGGGGAATTCCCTTGGGAAGGTGTAGAATATTTAAAGGAGCACCCCTTCTTCTCAAAGCAAAAAAGAGTAGTTTTGAAAAACTGCGGCATTATAAATCCTCTTTCTATTCAAGAATATGCCGCGCGAGGCGGGTATCTTTCTTTTATTAAGGCGATAACCAAAATGACGCCAGACGAGGTTTGCGACTGCGTTGAAAAAAGCGGTCTTAGGGGCCGAGGCGGTGGAGGGTTCCCTACCGGAAAGAAATGGAAATTGGCCAAGGCCGCCGACGCCGATGAAAAATATCTTATTTGCAATGCCGACGAGGGCGATCCGGGCGCTTTTATGGACAGAGCGGTAATAGAGGGCGATCCTCATAGAGTTATAGAAGGAATGTGTATTGCCGCTTACGCCATAGGGGCAAATAAAGCTTATGTCTATATAAGAGCTGAATATCCTTTGGCTGTAAAAAATCTCAAGAAAGCGATCTTAGACGCAAGAGCTAAGGGCATACTTGGGGAGAATATTTACGACAGTGGTTTTGATTTTGATATAGAGATAAAAATGGGAGCAGGCGCCTTTGTTTGCGGAGAAGAAACCGCGTTAATACATAGCATAGAAGGAAAACGAGGCATGCCAAGGCCAAGGCCTCCATATCCAGCGGCTAAAGGTCTTTTCGGAAAACCTACGGTTATAAACAATGTTGAAACTTTTGCTAATGTGCCAGAAATTATTCGCCTCGGCCATGAATATTTTTCTTCCATGGGCACAAAGAATTCCAAGGGGACGAAGGTTTTTGCTTTGTCTGGCGCTGTAAAGAGAACAGGTCTTGTGGAAATTCCTATGGGCACCACGCTTAAAGAAATAATTTTTGACATAGGCGGCGGCATAGAAAAAGAAAGAAAACTCAAGGCAGTGCAGATAGGTGGTCCTTCTGGTGGCTGCATTCCAGAGAGCAAAATAGACATAGAAGTAGACTATGAATCGCTTAAAACCGTCGGCGCTATGATGGGCTCTGGAGGCTTGGTCGTTATGGACGAAAGAACGTGCATGGTGGATGTTGCTAAATATTTTATGAATTTCATACAAAACGAATCTTGTGGAAAATGCATACCTTGCAGAGAAGGAACCAGGAGAATGCTTCAAATACTGGAAGCAATAACAAGAAGTAGAAAACACGAAAAAATAGAAGACACCTTAAGCCGCTTTGAAGGAATCATAGAACTGGAAAATCTTGCAAATGTCATAAAGGAAACCAGCCTTTGCGGGCTTGGGCAAACGGCGCCCAATCCGGTGCTTTCCACTTTGAGATGGTTTAGGAATGAGTACGAGGCTCATATTTTTGAGCGCAAGTGTCCGGCCGGTGCTTGCTCGGAGATGCTTGAGTATTCGATAATAGCCGAAAAATGCAAGGGTTGTACTTTATGTGCAAAACAGTGTCCGACGCAAGCCATTATGGGCGCCCCTAAATCTCCTCATTACATAATCGCGGAAAAGTGCATTTCCTGCGGCAATTGTAAAACTGTTTGTAAATTTTCTGCTGTAAAAGTTTCTTGAGGTGAAATTATGAAAATAAATGTCAACGGAAAAGAAATAGATGCTATTGAAGGTGAGACTCTTTTAAAGGTCTTAAAAAGAGAAGGTTTTGATATACCTACTCTTTGTTACCTTGAAGGGATGGCTCCTTCTGGGGCTTGCAGAATTTGCGTAGTTGAGATTGAAGGTCAAGCCAATCTTGTGACAAGCTGTTCGTTTCCTGTCACCCCTGGCCTTAAGGTAAAAACCCATAGTCCGAGGGTTATAAATGCCAGAAAAACAATTATAGAGCTTTTGATGGACTCGCACCCTAATGATTGCCTTTATTGCGATAAACAAGATAAATGCGAATTGCTGGCTTTGGCGAGAAAATACGGCGCTACAAAAAGGCGTTTTCCAACTATTTCAAGAAATGCCAATATGGATATTTCCAGCCCTTCCATAATAAGAGATCCTGAAAAATGTATTTTGTGCGGAAAATGCGTTAGGGTTTGCGAAGAGACGCAAAAGGTAGGTTGTATAGATTTTTCTATGAGAGGCTTTAAAAGTAAAATCTCCTGCGCTTTTGATTCAGCCTTGAATGTTTCTTCTTGCGTAAATTGTGGGCAATGCGTCGCTGTTTGTCCTACCGGCGCTTTAATGGAAAACAATTCTTTGGAATCGGTAAAAAGGGCACTGGAAAGCGGAAAATATGTGGTTGCTCAGTATGCGCCAGCTGTCTCAGTTTCTTTGGGAGAAGAATTTGGCTTGCCTTTTGGGAAAGATGTTGTCGGTCTTATGGTTTCGGCTCTAAAAGAAATTGGTTTTAAGGCTGTTTTTGATACTGCTTTCGCTGCCGACTTGACAATAATGGAAGAGGCTTCTGAGTTTGTTGAGAGAATAAAAAACAAAGGCAAGCTTCCTATGTTTACTTCATGCTGCCCGAGTTGGGTTAAGTATGTGGAAACCTTCTATTCGGATTTTATTGAAAATCTTTCAACCTGCAAAAGCCCGCATCAAATGCTTGGCGCGGTGATAAAATCTTATTACGCCCAAAAAGAAGGGCTAAATCCTAAGGATATAGTGGTAGTTTCCATTATGCCTTGCACTGCCAAAAAATTTGAAATCACCAGACCCGAAATGAAAGGCGCAAACCTTGAAGATGTTGATTTTTGCTTGACCACAAGAGAGCTTGCCAGATTGATAAATATTTTTGGAATAGATTTCAAAAATCTAAAACCTTCACAGGCCGATTTACCTTTTGGCGAAAGAAGCGGGGCCGGAAAAATATTCGGCGTTTCTGGCGGCGTTATGGAAGCAGCGGTAAGAACAGCGCATTATCTTTTGACAGGAAGAGAATTACCAGAGCTTGAATTTGAGCCGGTAAGAGGCCTTCAGGGCATAAAAAAGGCTGAGGTCAAAATTGGAGATAAAAAAATTAAACTGGCTGTTTTAAGCGGTTTAGGAAATGCCAAGGACTTTTTAGATTCTTTGCAAAAAGGCACTGACTATGCTGATTTTGTGGAAGTTATGGCTTGCCCAGGCGGATGTATAAATGGCGGCGGCCAGCCTTTCGCCCAGAATAAAAAGGCCTTATTAGAGCGAGCCAGGGCGCTTTATGAAATAGACTCTGAAGAAAAAATCAGGGTTTCTCACGCAAATAAAGCCTTAAAAACACTTTATAAGGATTTTTTCGGAAAGCCATTGGGAGAGAAAAGTCATCACCTGTTGCATACTTCTTATAAGGCAAGAGCGACAAAGGATAGGTGAAAAAAATGAAAGAAGACCCGCTAGTATATACAGTAAAAGAGCTATGCAAGACATGTTATACTTGTGTAAGAGGTTGCCCGACTAAGGCCATAAGAATTTGCCAGGGCCAAGCAGAAATTATAGCGGAGCGATGTATAAGCTGTGCTAATTGCACTTTAATGTGCAGCAGGCAAGCAAAAAAAATAAAGGACTCAAGTTTGCTGGTGCTTGAAATTCTTAAAAGCAAAAAGCCGGTTGCAATATGTCTTGCCCCGAGTTTTCCAGTGGAATTTTGCGATATAGATCCTTTGCGTTTGGCGGGTATGCTTAGAAAGTCCGGTTTTTCTTTTGTAAACGAAGTCTCTTTCGGCGCTGATATCGTTTCCCTTCAGTACAGAAAACTTATAAACGAAAATCCTGGGAAAAAATACATAAGTTCGGCCTGTCCAGCCGTGGTTTCTTATATAGAAAAATATCACCCTTCTCTAGTTAAGAATATCGCGCCTATTGTTTCTCCTATGACGGCTACGGCTAAGATAATAAAAAAAATATATGGAGAGGATATTGAAATAGTTTTCGCAGGCCCTTGCGTGTCCAAAAAAAGAGAGGCGGAAAAATATAAAGAATACATAAGCTGCGTTATCACTTTCCAGGAGTTAAGAGAAATTTTTAATGTTTTGAAAATAAGATCAAAGAATTCTGTGGATTCTTTTTTTGATCCACCATATCCAGCTAAAGGCGTGCTTTATCCTATAGGTCGCGGCCTTTTAAGCGCCTCTGAATTTGAGGACGATCTGCTTAGCGGAAAATTTATGTCCGCCCAAGGTTTAGACGAATTTATGGAAGCCTTGAAAAATTTTGAAAAAGGCGACATAAAAGCCGATTTTCTCGATTTGCTTTGTTGCGATGGCTGCGTTATGGGTCCTGGCATAAAAAGCGAAAAATCTCGTTATGCTAGAGAAGAGATTCTAAGGGCTTACGCAAGAAGCAAATATTTCAATATGAAAATAGGCGAATGGGAAGAATATGTGACCAGTTTTAGAGATATGGACTATGCGGCTTTCTTTAAAAGCGAAAAAGTCGAGAAGGAAGATCTGGACGAAAAAGAAATTAAAAAAGTTTTAGAGAAAATGGGAAAATTTAACGCACAAGACGAATTGAACTGCGGTGCTTGCGGATATGCAAGCTGCAGAGAGCATGCCGCGGCCATAATCAAAGGCTTGGCTGAAAGCGAAATGTGTTTGCCTTATACCATAGACAGGCTTAAAATAACTGCGCAGGAATTGAGAGAATCTTACAATCAATTAAGAAGCGCCAAAGAGGCTTTGCTTCAATCTGAAAAATTGGCCAGCATGGGACAGCTTGCAGCCAGCATAGCTCACGAGTTGAATAATCCTTTGGGTGTAGTGCTTTTGTATTCTAAACTTGCTGCAGAGGAAATTGAAGAGGGAAATCCTCTTCGTAAAGATCTAAACATCATCACGGAACAAGCGGAAAGATGCAAGAAAATCGTAGCGGGTCTTTTAAACTTTGCTAGAAAGAATAAGCCTGTTTTTAAGAAAACAGATCTGAGTCTTTTGTTGGAAAATTATTTAAAAGTTTTCAAACCTCCAAAAAACATAAGCGTTGAGTTTTCCAAAGAAAACGAAGTTTTTGTGGAAATAGATCAGGAGCAGATAACGCAGGTTATTTCAAATCTTGTTACCAACGCTTTTGAGGCTATGACTAATGGTGGCAAGTTGAAGGTTGAGGTTTTTACGCAGGGCAAATTTGCCTTTTTTACTGTTTCAGATACGGGATGCGGAATCAAAGAGGAAAATCTTAAAAAAATTTTTGAGCCTTTTTTTACTACTAAACAAATCGGCAAAGGTACCGGTCTGGGGCTTGCCGTAAGTTATGGAATAATAAAGGCCCACGGTGGGACTATTTTAGTGGAAAGTAACGCCGACGCCTTGAAAGGCGCTACGGGAACCAAGTTTACCGTAAAATTGCCTCTCGAAAGAGAGAAAATCAATGAAATCGCCGAGCCGATGAAAAATGCCGGCGTAATAAAGGAGAATATATGAACGAGAAAAAAATCAGAGTGCTTGTAGCCGAAGACGACAGCGATTTAATGGAGCAGTTGGATCTTTATTTAAGCAGGGCTGGCTACGAGGTTTTGAAGGCCTACACTCAAGAAGAGGCGGAAAAAATTATTGCCGAGAAAGATTTTGAAGCCGCAGTCTTGGATTTGATGATGGAAAACCCAGACTCTGGTTTTGTTTTAAGCCATAAGATTAAAAAAACTTTTCCTAAAAAACCGGTTATCATTATAACTTCTGTTACCAAAGAAACTGGTTTTTATTTTGATAAACAGCAGGATAAAAACAACTGGATAAAAGCAGATACGATAATACAGAAAGAATTGCGCTTTGAGCAATTGGAAAAAGAATTGAAAAGACTTTTAGGAAGATAATATTATGGAAAACGGAAAGGAGAATTTCAAACTTAAGATTCTTATTGTGGACGATGAGTCGGGCATGAGAGACGGCGCCGCAAGATGCTTGAAAAGTCTCTCCTTTAAGGAAACCGATTTTCCGGAAAAAATAAGTTTTGAGATTTTTTTAGCCGAAACCGGGGAAGCAGCTTTAAAGGAAATAAAAGAAAAAAGCCCAGATATAGTTTTGCTGGATTATAAACTACCTGATATGAATGGGCTCGAGGTGCTTCAAAATTGCGATTCTACTCGTTTTCTGACCATAGTAATAACGGCCTTTGCCTCTCTTGAAGTGGCCATTACCGCGACCAGACGCGGCGCTTTTGATTTTCTGGCTAAACCTTTTTCTCCCGACGAATTGAGGGAAGCTGTCAAAAAGGCGGTGAAAAATATTTTTATGTCTCGCAAGGTAAGGCAGCTTCAGGAGGAAAAAAGCAGAATAAGATTTGAGTTTGTGTCCATTTTGGCCCATGAGCTTAAATCGCCTCTGGCTGCCATAGAAGGTTATTTGCGTTTAATAGACGAGCGGGTCAAAGGAGAACAGATGGCTTCCTACGACGCTATGGTGAAACGATCGATGGAAAGAATTATTTCTATGCGAAAGCTTATAAATGATATTCTGGATCTTACCCGACTTGAATCGGGAAAAAAGAAACGCATAATCGAAGAGTTAGATTTGGGCGAAATATCTCTTTATGTTTACGAAGGTTTGGCGCTTAAAGCCGCCGAGAAAAAGTTAAAATTTGAGCTGAATTATCCTGAGAAATTTAAGTTTGCCGCAGATAAAGAAGAAATGGAAATGCTGTTTTCAAATCTTCTCAGCAATGCCGTAAAATACAATAAGCAGGGCGGAGAGATAAAATTAACAATAGAGAAAAAAGACGAGTTTGTCAGCATTTCTTGCAGCGACACCGGAATAGGAATAAGCAAAGAAGAACAGCAAAGGCTTTTTGGCGAATTTGTGAGAATAAAAAATGAATACACGAGAAATATTGAAGGAAGCGGTCTCGGCCTTTCAATCATAAAAAAAATAGCCGCGATTTACAACGGCGAAGTAAAAGTTGAATCTACTTATAATGTGGGAAGCGTGTTCTCGGTTAAGCTTAAAGAACTTTATTTATCCGCTAAAAGCGCAGCGCCGGTTAATAGGCTGGAGGTTTTATGAAATACGAACTTAAAAATTTTATAAACAAAGAAGGACTGCTTTCTCTATTAAAACAAGACCAGGAGCCATCAAAAGCGGAAGTTAGAGAGGTGATAAAAAAATCCCTTGAGGCCTCTTGCACTTTAGAGTTCAAGGAAGCGGCGCTACTTATGAGAGTAAAAGATCCACTTTTATGGGAAGAAATTTTCTCGGCCGCCGCCCTTCTTAAAAAGAAAATCTACGATAACAGAATTGTGACTTTTGCGCCTTTATACGCTTCTAATTTTTGCGTGAACGATTGCCTTTATTGCGGTTTTAGAACAGGAAACAAGAAAGCTATTAGACGACAGATATCTTACAGCGAGATAGAAAAAGAGACGCAGGTTCTTTGTGGAAAAATCGGACACAAAAGACTTATATTCGTTGTGGGCGAGCACCCCAGCTCCGGGGCCGACTATATTTCACAGGCCTTGAAAACTATTTACTCGGTAAAGGTTAAAACGAAAATGGGCTTCGGTCAAATCAGAAGGGTAAATGTTAACGCGCCTCCTATGAGTGTGGAAGATCTCAAGAAATTAAAAAAGGCCGGATTGGGCACATATCAGGTTTTCCAGGAAACCTATGATCAAGACCTCTATGCCAAACTGCATCCAGCCGGCACGCCTAAAAGCGATTTTCTCTGGCGGCTTTATTGTCATCATAGGGCCTTTGAAGCCGGCATAGACGATGTTGCCTTGGGCGCTCTTTTTGGATTAGGTGATTGGAGGTTTGAAATTTTGGGTCTTTTAAGCCATGCCAGAGAACTTGAAAAAACTTTTAAAGTCGGGCCTCACACCGTTTCTTTTCCCAGACTTGAAAGGGCCTGTGGCTCAAAACTGAAAAAAAACAAAATAAGCGATGAAGATTTCAAAAAAATAGTCGCTTTGCTTAGATTATCGATTCCATATGCTGGCCTTATTGTTACCGCCAGAGAAAAGCCTAAGGTAATAAGAAGCGTAATTCCCTTTTGCACACAAAGAGATGCTTCAACTAAAATAGGAATAGGAGCTTACTCTCACACTTATGAAAAACAGGAGTTGGAAAAACAGCAGTTTGAGCTTGGCGATACCAGAAGTTTAGACGAGGTTATAGGAGAGCTTGCAGATATGGGTTATATAACTTCTTTTTGCACTGCCGGCTATCGCTGCGGTAGAACAGGCGATCATATAATGAAGCTGCTTAAAAGCGGACATGAGGCGCGATTTTGCAAACTAAACGCTATCTTGACTTTTAGAGAATGGCTTGACGATTTTGCTTCACCACAAACCAAGGCTAAGGGCGAAAAATTGATAGAAAAAGAGATAAAAGAGGTTATGTCTCAAGACGAAAGATTCGGGGCTGAAATCAAAAAAACTTTTTTCGTTTATTATGAAAGGATAAAGAAAGGAGAAAGAGATCTCTATTTCTGAATTTATGAAAAAAGAAGAAATTATAGAAATTCTTTTGAAATATCCAGAAGAAAAGCTTTTTTTAGAAGCCGACGAGGTTAGGAGAAAGAATTTAGGCGAGGAAGTTCATTTGCGAGGCCTTCTTGAATTTTCAAATATCTGCACCAGAAATTGTCTTTATTGCGGTTTGAGAAAAGACAATCCTTTCATAAAAAGATATAGAATGAGCGAAGAGGAAATCCTTAATTCCTGTCTTCAAGCTCAAGAATTGGGACTCAAAACCGTAGTTCTTCAATCCGGTGAAGACGGCTATTTCACTGTTTCTAAAATGGAAGATTTGATATCTAAAATAAAATCTAAGACGCGCCTTGCTGTGACGCTTTCTATAGGCGAATTGTCCAGGGAGGAGTATTTCAGGCTCAAAGAGGCTGGTGCGGATAGATTCTTTATGCGCTTTGAAACTTCGGATAAAGCCCTTTTTTCAAAATATAAACCGGACTCTTCCTATATAAGAAGGTTTGACTGTTTAAGGTGGATGAGAGAAGCGGGTTTTCAAGTTGGCTCTGGGATTATGGTTGGACTGCCCGGCCAAAGCGTAGAAAGTCTGGCAAATGATATTTTGCTTTTTAAAGAGCTAGAACTTGATATGATAGGTATAGGCCCTTTCATACCAAACCCTGATACACCCTTAGCAGGCAACAATAAAAATAATTTGAAAACCGCTTTGAAGGTTTTGGCGGTAACAAGAATACTTTGTCCAAAGGCGCATATGCCGGCCACCTCTGCGATGGAAACTTTGTCTACCAATGGAAGAGAGCTTGCTTTGAAAGCGGGCGCGAATGTAATAATGCCAAATATAACTCCAGAGAAATATCGAAAAGATTATTTGCTTTATCCTGGAAAAATAGCTATTTATCAAAGCTCGATTGAAACAGTTAAAAACGTCAGAGAACTTATAAAAAAAATAGGAAGAATAGAGGCGAAAGATTACGGCCACTCTCTAAGGAGTCAATATGAAAGAAAAAACTCCTAAGTCTTTGAGACTTCATATAGGTATTTTTGGAAGAACCAATGTGGGTAAGTCAAGTCTTTTAAATCTTATCTCCGGGCAGGAAACCGCCTTAGTTTCTCCAGTTCCAGGAACTACTACAGACGCGGTAGAAAAAACAATGGAGCTTTTGCCGGTCGGCCCAGTGGTTTTTATAGACACCGCAGGCATAGACGATAAAAGTGAACTTGGCTATTTGAGAGTTAAAAATACCAAAAAAATTTTGGAAAAAACTGATGCAGTCTTGCTTGTCTGCGAGGCTGGAGTTTTCTCAGATTACGAAGAATCCTTGGTTAAAGAATTTGAGGATAGAAATATTCCTTTTCTTATAGTTTTCAACAAAGAAGATTTATTGAAAGACAAGAAAGGTTTTGAGAAAAATTTTTCTATCAGGGGTAAAGAATTTATATTTTCAAACGCTCGCGATGTTGCTAAAAGAGACGAGACGGTAAATAAAATAAAGGATTTTTTGCTAAAAGTTAAAGGCGGAAAAAAAGAAAAACCTATTCTCTCTCATCTCTTGCCCAAAGGTGGGCTTGCGGTTTTTATTATTCCCATAGATAAAGAAGCCCCTAAAGGCAGAATTATTCTCCCTCAGGTGATGGCTATAAGGGATTTGCTTGACGTCGACGCCGATTCTTTGTGCATAACTGAAAAAAAATGGCCCGATGTTTTGAAAAAACTTTCCGTAAAACCGGATCTAGTAGTTTGCGATTCTCAGGTGGCAAATTTAATGGTTGAGAAAGCGCCCGCAGATATTAAATGCACTACTTTCTCCATAATATTTTCCGCTTTTAAAGGCGAAATAGAAGATTTTGCCCGTGCGGCGGCGGCTGTAAATAAGCTTAAACCTGGCGATAAAGTAGGAATTTTAGAAGCCTGTTCTCATCATCCCATAGAAGACGATATAGGAAGAATAAAGCTTCCTAAATGGCTTGAAAAAAAAGCTGGCGGCAAACTTGAGATAGATGTTTTTGCCGGAAGAAAAATGCCGGAAAATTTAGAAAATTATAATCTTTTGATAAACTGCGGCGGATGTATGCTTACCGGCCTTGAAATGATAAATAGGCAAAAAAAAGCGGCTGAAATGTCCTTGCCTTTGACAAATTACGGAATGGCCATAGGCGCTTGTTTTGGAGTTTTAGAAAGATTGCTTGAGCCCTTTCCCTCGGCTTTAAAAGCCTACAAACAAAACCTTTAAAATAAAAAAGGTGGACCAAAAGCCCGCCTTTTTTAATAAAATTTTATTTTTCCTGTCTAAGAATGTTTGTTTTTTGTAATAAAGATTTAGTTTCGGCTATGGAATATTTAGGAGTAACCTTTTATTATTTTGACCGAACACACTTTTTATTATTTCGCGCTAAAAGACTTGCCAGTGTATGGGTCTATCATCTCTTATACGACTCTGAAAATCTTATAAAAATTGCCACTTTCTCTCCGTCGGCTGAGACGGAATTTATGAAAATCTGATTTCCTGTTATTTTGATTATTTTCACTGTGGCATGGCCAGATTAGTCAAATTTTTTACCAAGTTCTTTAACAAATTTTTCCATAGATTCTCTTGTCGCCTTTCCTATGATTGTTTCGTCAAAAGCTTCTTTTTCGAAATCAAAGAGGGGAGATATGCTTAGATCTCCTTCTACTTCTGAGCTGGGTTTGTTCTGTCGCTGTGTTAAATCAGAATTTGATGTCCTTAAAGTAATATTCGTTAAATTAAAAAAATGTTTTCAAAAATCTATGCATAAACTCTTATCAATTTTAATATTTTCTTTTACTCTCATAAGTTTTTCTATAAATTTTTTCATGCAGATAAAATAAAAACAAATCAAAATACCACTATTTAAAATCCCTCTACATCCCCCGACGTAACGTCGGGGGAAAAATAAGGGGGTTTAGTATTATTTTGAATAATTGGAATATTTGGGGGTAGATAATTTTGATCTATTCAGATTATTTTCAGAGACAGAAGTTATGATTTAATTAAGTATAAGTTTAGTTTTATCTAAATTTTGGTATAATATTAAATTGTGATTAAAATGTTATCTATATCTGGTCAGATGAGCCAGGGTTCTGTGTGAGGGAAATTGGGTTAGATTCCCATGCTGCCCCGCAAAGGTAAAGCTTTCCATAAAGGAAAGACGAGCCCGGTCTATCACATAGAATCTTTTTTCCGAGGGGAGGGTAAAAAAAAAGAAATAAAAATATTTTATTTATTTCTACCTTTCTCTCGGAGTTTTTATAAGCTAGAGGAAGGGTAGATGAAAAAACTTATTTTTATCATTCCCTTCATTATACTAAGTTTCCTATCTGCGAAGGAGAGAGCATCAGAGGTTTTCTTCTCTATTTCAAAAAAGACAAACTCAAATTATTCATATCTTTTTTAAAATAACACTGAGTTGTTAGGTGTTGATGAGAATACAAATAAAGTATCGGAGAAATTAAATCAATCACCTTCAGTAATGCTTAGAGAAAACACTCAAAATTTTGGACTTTCACTTATCTCAATTAGAAGGTTTTCTTCAAATCAAACAGCAGTTTTATATGATGGAATAAAACTTCCAAAGGATATTACTTCAACTTATGACCTTTCTATTCTTCCAACTCTAAATCTTGAAAATGTTTATCTTTTTAAAGGTGGATGGTCATCAGTTTTTGGTGAAAACTCGTAAGGTGCTGTGGTTGCTCTTAAAAGTGAAACTTTAAAAGATGAGAAACTTGTTGATTTGTTTTCTGAGTTTGGCCCATATTCTACTCATAGATATGTTTTTAAAACTTGAGTTTCAAAAGATGGTGTATCACTTCTTTTAGGTGGTGAGGATTATAAATCAGATGGCTTTCAACAAAACTCTTATGCAAATAAAAAATCATTTACAGGAAAATTAACTATAGGAAAAGATGATAATAAACTTACACTAAATACTTTTCTTGTAGATCTTGATAGAGGACTTCCTTCAGGAACACCTGTTGATATAAAATCCTTTAATGGAGAAAGAGAGAAAAAAGCAAATTCTTTAACTGATTAGCAGAGTGATAGAAATTTTTTCATAAGTTTAAAGGATGAGTTTAAAATAGATGAGTTTTCAAATGAGATTTCTTATTCTAAAAACAATCTTTTAAGGTATGCATATCAATGGTCTTCTCTAACAAGAATTAATACATACTCAGACAATATTCTTACAAGAACTTCGTTTAAAGGTTACAACTTTGGAATTGAGTATGATAAAACAAAATTAAGATCAAATGATTATGGTGACCATGAGATGAAAAATATAGTATACTTTGCAAATAAATCTTTTAATGTCTCAGAAAAGTTGAAAACATCAGTTTATCTAAGATATGATGATAGCAAAGAGTATGATAATTTTTTAAGCCAGAAATTGATTGCAAATTATAATTTTTCTAATAAAATCTCTTTTTCATACTCTATTGCAAGATCATTTAAAGCACCTAATTTTGCAGATATTTATTGTGCGCCTGCCTACTAGTCTGATCCAAATCCAAATATAAAACCAGAAAAATCATTGTCAAATGAAATCTCTATCTCATACTCTGGGAATATAAATGTTATCGTTAGCGCTTACTACTATGATATAGATTATAAAATAACAATTTTAACTGATCCAAGCACTTGGCATAGTAAGTCAGTAAATCTTGCAAAAGGTTATAACAAGGGAGTTGAAGCATCTTTAGGGTATTCATATAAGGAGTTTTATATAAATCTTGGTGGAAGCCTTATGGATATAAAGGGTAAAAATGTCGGAAGTGGAAGTTATAAAAAACTTGCTTATTCTCCTGATTATAAACTTAGTTTTGGGGCTGGATATAAATCAAATTCCTTTGAGTTTGCTTTAAATACCATAAGAGTTGGCGATCAATATAGTAATATTGATAAAACAGGAAAACTAATACCTTCTTATACGGTTACTGATATCTCCGCTTCAAAGAGTTTTGGAAATCTTAAACTCTTTGCAAAAATAAACAATGTATTTAACGAAAGGTATTCAACAACTGCAGATACTTGGAATGGTTATTATCCAGCAAATCCAAGAAATCTTTTTGCTGGCTTAAGTTTGAAGTTTTAAGAAGTTTTTTTATTTTTAAAATTCTAAAATTTTATTTAAGAAATTTTAGAAAAAAAAAGGTAACTTATGCCAAGATGCAGATTGTGTGGTGGAAAGTCTAACCTATTTTTAAGAGAGCATAGACTTCCCCTTTGTAAAAATTGTTATCCTAAATGGTTTTTAAGAATAACCGAAAGAACAATTGAAAAATGGAAGATGTTTGATAAAAATGAAAGAATTCTTGTTGCTGTTTCAGGTGGAAAGGATAGTGTTGCTTTGTGGTATTCTCTTTCAAAACTTGGGTATAACACATCTGCAGTTCATATAGTTATATCTGAAACTGAATGCAGTATTATTAAAAGAAGGCTTTTAAATAAATTTGCTTTTGAGAATAATTATGATGTAGTTGTTACAGGTCATAACTTAGATGATGAGACAGCATCACTTTTGGGAAATGTTTTAAGATGGGATCTTAATTATCTTTTAAATCAAATGCCAGTACTTGAAAAAAAGGATAATTTTGTTAAAAAAGCAAAGCCATTTATAACCTAAATTTTAGTAATTTTTTCACACTACGATAATATTTCCTATGAAATAGTTGACAAAATATTTTTTTGTAATGTATAATATATACATTACAGGAGGGAATATGG
>Ga0308396_1000942_pt1 | contig 16599 bp, 13 predicted proteins | sample Hotspr2SamplePe2_FD_202359 | JGI IMG/M metagenome (GOLD analysis project Ga0308396, IMG submission 202359) | Hot spring phototrophic mat microbial communities from Mushroom Spring, Yellowstone National Park, Wyoming, United States - 20050930_Pe2 ... | reverse complement strand
ACCGTATACCGTATACAGTATACAGTATACCATATTCAACATTCAACAGTCAACAGTTCATATTCAACTTTTCAGGATTTTTCAGGAAAATTAGGGACACATGACATCCCCTCTCCCCGCGTGGTGCACCCCTCTGAAGACTGCTGGAGGTTTTGCCATGAGCATCTTCATCAAGGTCAAGGAAGTAGCGCAGATTCTCGGCGTGTCGCGGTTCCGCGTGTACGCACTGATGGACAGGGGCATTCTGCCGTCAGTGCGCCCCTATGGGGGCAAGCGGAAGATTCTGCGCAAGGACTTCGAGGCGTGGTTACAGCGTGTTCAGGAGGGGCAGAGCCATGCGGAGCCTCACCGTTGACACCATCCCCTCTGCCCTGCGTGCCCGCCCCCAGTGGGTATGCTGGCGTCTGGTGGAGCGTGAGGGTAAACCGACCAAAGTGCCGTTCACCCCTGCGGGCACGCCTGCCAGTGTGTCTGACCCCAACACATGGACGGACTTCGAGACGGCACTGGAAGCCTACCGCCGCGGCAGGTTTGATGGTATAGGGTTTGTGCTAACGGCGGACGCAGGTGTGGTGTGTGTGGACATTGACCATGCCAAGAACGGCACAGACTGGACGCCCGAAGCGATGGAGATGGTGGGTGCCCTCAACAGCTACACCGAAGTGTCTCCGTCAGGACAGGGACTGCACATCTGGTGCTACGGGCATCTGCCTGCTGGACGCCGACGCAAGAACGGTGTGGAGATGTATGACAGTGGGCGGTTCATCACCGTCACGGGTAACCACCTTGCAGGCACGCCTGACGACCTGATGGAACGAACCGCCGAGCTGGCAGACCTGCACCGCCGTTTCTTTGGTGAGACCACCACCACCCTGAAGGCAATCGCGCCGGCAGACCTTAGTGATGAGGAAGTGTTGCAGAAAGCCATGAGCGGGAAGAACGGCGCGAAGTTTCGTGCGCTGTGGAACGGCGACACCACAGGTTACCCTTCCCAAAGCGAAGCAGAACTTGCGTTGTGTCGGCTGCTGGCGCCCCATTGTGGCAATGACCCTGAGCGGATTGAACGGCTGGTTTCACAATCCGCATTAGGGCAACGCGAGAAATGGAGAACACGGGCAGATTACCGCCAGCGCACCATCCAGACCGCCGTGCAGAGCCTGCACGAGACCTACACAGGCGGGCATGGCAACGGGCAGACACCCGTCCTGACCAAGTTTATGCCCCGAAGGTTCTCAGAGCGCATTCTGCAGGAACACTGCTTCGTGTCTTGGGGTGACCTCAAAACGGGAGACTTCCTACGCTATGACCCCGATGCAGGCATCTGGCGAGAAGACGCAGAGGCGTTCATTGCCAACCTGCTGCGCGAAGGCAACCTGCTACCTGAGGAGTGGAAAACCCAAGCGCGGGTGATGGAGATTGTCAACGACATCCGACAGTGGTGCTGGCAGCCCGACCCGATGCCTGAACCGCCCCTGACGCTAATCCCCTTCGCCAACGGCGTGCTCGACTTAGACACGGGGAACCTGCGCCCCTACCGTCCAGAAGACGGGTTTCGGAGCAAACTCCAGTGGGACTACAACCCCAACGCCCAAAGCCATGTGTTGGCGAAACGACTGCACGCCGTGCCTGAAGGCATCCGTCAACACTTCTTTGAGCTGCTCGCGTATTGCCTCTGGCGTGCGTACCCGTTCCAGAGGTTCTTTGTTTGGGTAGGTAGGGGCGGTAACGGCAAGAGTTACCTGTTGCGCCTGCTGACCCTCGCACTGGGTTCGGAGAACGTCTCCAACGTGGGCTTACACGCCTTAGGAGAAGACCGCTTCGCGAAGGCAGAGCTGCACGGTAAACTGCTCAACATCTCTGGTGAGATGCGGTATGAGGACATCACCGACACCGATGCGCTGAAGGCATTGACTGGCGGAGACCACATCACCGCAGACCGCAAGTATAAGTCTCCCATCACGTTCCAGAATCACGCGAAGGTGCTGTTTGCAGGCAATACCCTGCCCGTGACCCGTGACACCACCGATGCCTTCTTCCGACGGGCATACGTGGTGGAGTTTGAGCATCAGTTTCGCGAAGACCCCAGAGTGGAGAACGAGTTGGCACTGTTACCCCTTGAGGTGTTAGCGGAAGAGTTCAGTTGGTTACTCACACAGGCGGTGAGGGTGTTGCAGGAGCTGCGGGCACGCGGGTTTGTGTTCAGCCACGACCTGCCCGTTGAGGAGAAGCGCAAACGCTACCTCGCGCTTTCTCACCCACTTCGCCAGTTCATTGCAGAGAACTGCGAAGTGACCCGACGGGCAGAGGACTTCATCTACAAATGGGAGTTTCAGGAGCGGTTGAACGAATGGCTTGAGCAACGTGGCTTTAATGCCTACACAGACCATAGGCTTGGGCGTGAAATGCGCGAAGTGCTGGGGTTCGAAGATGCACAGCGCGGGGAGAAAAAATGGCGGGCGTGGATTGGTATTCGCTGGGCTAACCCGTTGGAGGAACAGATTTCACAGGTTTCACAGGTTTCACACCTTTTTGAAACCCGGAATATAGAAAGTGAGAATCGGTTTGTAAAAACCTGTGAAACCTGTGAAAGGTGTGAATGCACCCCCGAATCACCGCCATCATTCCCAGCACAGCGGGATCGAATGACCCCACTGGGCTTCGGTGTGCGTGCTATAGAAGCTGCGCTTGCCGGTGGCAAACAGATGAGCAAACACGACTTACAGCGTGCCACAGGGCTACCTCCCCCCGTGTTTGAGGAAGCACTCCAGCACATGCTACACACGGGGCAGCTGATTGCCGAAGCGGGAGCCTACGAACTGCAGGAGGCGATGGACGATGGGTGAGCCACGACTGACGTGGGGCGAACTGGTCAAACGGGAACCCCGACTGCGAAGCCTGTACTGCTTCGCGCGGGACCTGGTGAAGCCTGAAGGTAAACCGTTCTGCGCCAACGCCGTGTGGGATGCCGTGTTCGAACCCCAGTTCGAGCAGTTGGTGGGTTGGTTCGCACAGGTGCAAGACGGGGTGGTCAACACGCAAGAGGCGTACGACCTCGCCTTTGAACGAATCTACGAGGCACTACCCGACTGCGACCACGACGGCATGTGCTGGACGGAGCGAGGTGTCCTGTGATGCCGAGCCACCTTCTGCTCTTCACCGACGGCAGTGTGCGTGGCAACCCCGGTCCCGCAGGCATCGGCGTGGTGGTGGCTGATGAGAACGGTATGCCCCTGAAGCGGTTCGGGGAGCAGTTGCCACCCTGCACCAACAACGAGGCGGAATACCATGCCCTCGTGAGAGGCTTGCATGAGTGCCTGCGGTTGGGTGCTTCGCAGGTGGACGTCTACATGGACAGCGACTTAGTGCGCCTGCAGGTGCTGGGGAATTACCAGGTCAATGCGCCTCACCTGCAGGCACTGTGTGAGCAAGCCCGGCAGTTGCTACAGCGGTTCACCGCTTGGCGACTGGAGCGCATTGAGAGCGAGCGCAACCTTGCGCACACCTACGCCAACATCGCCAGCACGCAGAACAGGCAACGACCGCACGCTGTAAGGCGTGGGGTTGGCATAGACACCCAACACAACATCACAAAAGGAGGTTCAGAGACCATGAAACTCGTGGTAACAGCACAAGCACAGACCTTGCCCGAAGACGTGTATGTGGTGGCACTGCTTGCGGTCGAGGCGCAAAACGGAGCCTACGGTGAGCAGTTCGTGTGGCAGTTGCAGGTGGCAGAAGGTGAGTATGAGGGAGCCACCCTGAAGGCATGGACGAACGCCAGCACGGCAGTGAACAGCAAGGCGGTGAAGTGGGCATCGGCGTTTGCGGGACGCCCCCTCCGTCAGGGCGAGGAGATTGACCTGCAGGCATTGGTGGGCAGGCGTGCCCGTGCTGTGGTCTCGCAGAAACTGGCACAGAACGGCAACACCTATGCCCGCGTGACCGACATCCTGCCCTCCAAGAAGGAGCGCGTGCCCGACGACTACGACCCGTTTGAGGAAGAGGACTAAACAGCGGGCAGGTGGTGTGCCAGCACCGCCTGCCCCAAAGCCAACGAGAAAGGAGTGTTAGCCAATGACCACACTTACACACAGTGCGCGTCGAGTCCTCTACACCGCTGACGGTAGGCACAGCGGTTGTGTGTGTGAGGACGGCATTCTGAAGCGCAGAGCTTCGGCACAGCGTCACCAGTTGCGCTACCCGCCTGCGTGGGCGTTTGAGGAGAACATCCTGCGCGAAGCGGAACGGCAGGGCGCGACACTGGTGCAGGTGGTGGACACCGACACAGGGCAGGTCTTCACTGCCCCCTTGAGCCGGTTCTGGACACACGGCGTGCGGATTGAACGCGGGCATGGGGTGCAGGTGGCACTGCCCTTGAATCAGTGGCACAGGGAAGACCCTGCGCAGAAAACGCTGTTCTAGGTCTATGCAGCACACCATACACGCCAGAACGATTGTGCGCTACCTGCAGAAGCGCGGAGCATGGGTAGCACGCATACGTGGTACATGGGGACAGCGTAAGGGCTTACCCGACATACTGGCGTGCTGGCAGGGCAGGCTGATTGCGATTGAGGTAAAAACAGGCAAGGGCAGGCTAACCCCTGAACAGAGGCGCGAACACGAAGCCCTGCGTGCAGCAGGTGCAGTAGTAATCGTGGGTGACGCCGTGCAGGTAATCGCAGAACTGGAACGCCTTACCCAAGAACCACAGGCAAGACTTGCGCTGTAAAGCATCAGCACAGGGGAGAGAGGCTGAGAGACTAGCAACCGCTGCTGGCGTCCATCTGCTATGTTGTGCTATGCCGTGCAACAGAGGGTTTGAGGTGGATGGGTTCGGCGAAGCGGAAGTGGTCGCGTCACTGGAGACGGCTTTGAGGTCGTTGCCGTATGGACGCGAATGGTTGACACTCATCCGTGAAGGGTATTCCGCAGAAGAAGCAAGGCGCAAACTGGGGCTAACACAGAGATGGCTGGCGCGTGCGCGTGAGGCATGTCGGCGAGCTTTGGAGGTTCAAGGGTAGAACACGATTCTATGCCCCTAGGAAGCCCATACAGACGCGAAAAGCGCATCGGTGGACATCCCTAACCCTTCACGTGAAAACGCGCTGTATGGGCTTTCTGGAATGCAATGGTATGCTGTGGTATGCGTTGGATCTGACTCATGGATTTGTGTCGGCATCGTACAGCAATGTGTGCCGCTATTAAAGGCGACAAAGGCGACACATATATATGTGTGTACTTTGTGCATTCCGAGACTGCAGCACATTCCCAGAAGACGTGTGTGTGGAAACTGCTTGACATCTTTTGCGTAGGGTGCTAAGATGAAGGTGCCTGCGCGGTGTGTAGGTCACCCGCAGGCGTGGCGTCCAGCAGACTGGGGTGCTGAACGCGGTTACAGGTTACCACCTTCTGCAACCGCTGTCAAGGTTCAGTCCCCGTCCTGTTTGACCTACGAACTACGCAGAATGTTGAAAGATTACAATTCGGTGTTGACACAACATGTAGGGGTGTTAGAGGGTAGAAGGTACAAGATGTAGTGTTCCTAGACCTCTGTAGCTCAACGGGCAGAGCAGCGGTCTTGTAAACCGCAGGTTAGGGGTTCGAGTCCCCTCGTCGGCTCCAGCAGGTGTCGCCGACGCCAGACAGGGACCCGGATGTCCGCCGGCACGATACTGCCGTGGCAGGGGAAGGAGCGCACAGTGACGGTCGGCACTGTTTTGGGAAAGTATCGTATCCTTCGCGAAATCGGCGGGGGCGGGATGGCATGTGTCTATGAGGCGGAGGACCAGAGCATTGGAAGGAAGGTGGCGCTGAAGGTTCTCAAGGTTCCTACTGCCGTACCCGAATCCGAGAAGTCCCTCCTTATCGAACGGTTCCAGCAAGAAGCGCGTGCCGCAGGTACCCTCTCTCATTCCAACGTGGTGACCCTCTACGAAGTCGGCGAGACCGATGGCATGCACTATATCGCGATGGAGCTGCTTGCGGGTACGACCGTGCGCGAACTGCTGCGTGAACGGGGCAAGATACCTGTGGATGAGGCACTGAATATCCTCCTGCAAGTAGCCCGCGCGCTGGATTACGCCCACAAGCAGGGGGTGATTCACCGCGACGTCAAGCCGGACAACATAGTAGTGACCGACGAAGGAGTGGTGAAACTCACCGACTTCGGAATCGCACGCGCGGCGAACGATATACTGCGCACGCAAAAGGGGGTGCTCGTTGGCTCACCAGCCTACATGTCCCCGGAGCAGATTCTGGGTGAACCTGTCGATGACCGCACCGACATCTACTCTCTGGGCGTCACTGCCTACGAGATGCTGACAGGGCGCAAACCGTTCGATGCCCCTGCCGTCACGGCGATGATGCATCGCATCGTTTATGACGAGCCCGATGCCGCGCCCGAACTACCTCGCCCGGCTGAGGCAGCCCTGCGCCATGCGCTGGCGAAAAAGCCCGAAGAGCGACCCTCTTCCGCCGTTGTCTTTGTGGAAGAACTGAGTGCTGCTTACTACGGCACGGCAGTGGTTTCACCGGAAGCACGGATTGCGGCACCCTCCCATCCTGTGTATCGTGACAAGGAGAAAGCACGGATGAGTCCTTATTCCTCATTCTCATCGTCGCCCTCGCGGCGCGTCTACTGGATAGCCGGAGCACTGGCTGTGGTGCTGCTGGTTGCAGGTATCCTTATGTGGTATTCGCTGTCGCCGTCGAAAGAACAGTTTGGCGTGCGAATCGTGGACGTGGGCGAAAAGGCAACATCTACACCTGCCGTGGCCACCAATTATGTGCTGAACGACTTCGAGTTGAGCCCTGGCTCGTGGCAGGCGGAAAACAAGGGGCTGAGGCTGGAACGAGTTCGCGGCGGCGCGAGTCAGGCGGCATACTGGCTGAAGGTCAGCGGGGTGCAGCTGGCTGCGGGTGAACATGCCGCCATTTCGTGCCTGCCCGAAACGCGCGATTGGTCGCGATTTGGGGGGATTATTTCGCTGGATGTGCTGGTACCCGGCACCGCGCCACCCGACCTGCTCCTGACGATAGAAGTGGAAGACTCGACTGGAGGCTTGCAGGCAATGCCCGGAGAAGGGGTGCTGCTCACTCCGGGCAGGTGGGCAGCGATTACATGGAACGCCGGCGCTGTCGCCCGCGATGTAGCGCGCCTGCGGGTGAAGCTGCTGTGTGGGCAAACTCCGTACAGGGGCTATTTCGGTATAGACCACGTGCGGGCGCAGGGCACGGCAACAAGCCCTGCCGCGTTGCGTTACAAAGTGCGTATTGGACCGTTTACAGACCAGGTCTCGCTGGAACGGGAAACCGCACGGTTGAAATCGCTGGGCAAGTCGCCATTCGTGGTGCGCGAGGGCGACAAGCGTTACCTGCAGGTAGGAGCGTTCACCACGATAGAATCCGCCCGACGCGAGTTGCAGGCTTTGGTTGCAGAGGGCTACAGGGCGATTCGCCAGTAGCTTGCCACTATTCCCGTCGCGACCGTGACCCGGAGAACATCTCGGCAGGAGCCTCGCCCCCAGGAAGGAAAGCCCTCCCCTCTCCCACGCGGTGGGAGAGGGGAACAGGGTGAGGGCTACTTGTCCACCGTCACGGACACTTTGTCCTTAATCGCTACCTGGGCAGCAGCGAGGCGGGCAATCGGCACGCGGAACGGCGAGCAGGACACATAGTCCAGCCCCACCTCATGGCAGAACTCGATAGAGGATGGTTCGCCGCCATGCTCCCCGCAGATGCCCAGCTTGATGTGGGGGTTCACCTTGCGGGCGTCTTCCACGCACATCCGCATCAACTTGCCAACGCCCTTGCGGTCTAGCTTCTCGAACGGGTTGGCGGGCAAGATGTCCATCTCCACGTATCGCTGCAGGAACTTGCCCTCGGCGTCGTCACGGCTGATGCCGAAGGTGGTCTGCGTGAGGTCGTTCGTGCCGAAGGAGAAGAACTCGGCGTATCGGGCTACGTCATCGGCAGTGAGCGCGGCGCGCGGAATCTCGATCATCGTGCCGAATTTGTAGTCGATATCTGCGCCGGTCTCTTCGAGAACCGCCTTGGCAACCGCTTCGAGCTTCTCGCGCACGAACACCAGCTCGTTCACGTCGCCCACCAGCGGAATCATTATCTCCGGATGCACGTCGATGCCCCGCTTCTTCACGGCGACCGCCGCCTGCAGGATGGCACGCACCTGCATCTCCACGATTTCGGGGAAGAGGATGGAGAGACGGCATCCGCGCAGACCCAGCATCGGGTTGAACTCGCGCATGCCCTCGATCGCCTCTAGCAGGCGTTCTTTCTCCGCCAGCAAGCCTTCCAGCGCCTTGCCGCCGAGCGTGTTCACAGCCACCCGCAGCTCGGTGACCTCGCGAAGCGTCTGCTCGTAGCTGGGCAGGAACTCGTGCAACGGCGGGTCGATCAGTCGGATAGTGACGGGGCGTCCCTCCATCACTTCGAAGATGCCCTCGAAGTCCTTCTGTTGCACGGGCAGGAGCTTATCCAGCGCGGCGCGACGCTGTTCCTCGCTACGCGCCAGAATCATGTCCTGCACGACCGGCAGGCGGTCCTGCTCGAAGAACATGTGCTCGGTACGGCACAGACCGATACCCTCTGCACCGAACTCCACCGCTTGTTTGGCGTCACGCGGGTTGTCGGCGTTGGTGCGCACGCCCAGCTTGCGCCGCTCGTCTGCCCAATCCAGCAGCTCGTGCAGTTCATCGGTGAACATGGCTTCCACCAGCGGCGCCTGCCCGAGGATGACCTCGCCCGTGGAACCGTTGATGGAAATCCAGTCGCCTTCCTTCACGGTGATGCCGTTAGTGGTAAACTCGCGCCGGTTGAGGTCGATGGAAATCGCCTCACAGCCCGCCACGCAGGGGATACCGAAGCCGCGCGCCACCACCGCCGCATGGCTGGTCATACCGCCACGAGCAGTCAAAACGCCCTTGGAAGCGAGCATCCCGTGGATGTCGTCGGGTGTGGTCTCGGGACGCACAAGGATAACCGGCTCTTCCTTGCCACGCTCGGCTGCGGTGTCAGCGTCAAAGATGGCTTTTCCAACCGCGGCACCGGGCGAAGCCGCCAGTCCCTTGGCGATGACGTCGACCTTCGCCTTGGGGTCAATCTGCGGGTGCAACAGCTGGTCGATGTCGGCGGGCTTCACGCGCAGGATGGCTTCGTCCTTGCTGATAAGCCCTTCCTTCGCCATGTCCACGGCGATCTTCACCGCCGCCAGCGACGTGCGCTTGCCCACGCGACACTGCAGGATGAACAGGCGGTTCTTCTCCACGGTGAACTCGATGTCCATCATGTCGCGGTAGTGGTTCTCCAGCAGTTTGGCGATTTCGTCGAACTGCTTGTAGATTTCGGGGTTGATGGACATCAGCTCGTCGAGGTGCATGGGGGTGCGGATACCCGCCACCACGTCCTCGCCCTGCGCGTTCACCAGATACTCGCCGTACAGCTTCTTCTCGCCGGTGGCCGGGTCGCGCGTGAACGCCACACCGGTGCCCGAGTCGTCGCCCATGTTTCCGAACACCATCGTCTGCACGTTGACGGCGGTGCCGAGGTCCCATGGGATGTTTTCACGCTCACGATACACCTGCGCGCGCGGATTGTTCCACGAACGGAATACCGCCTCGATCGCCAGCTGCAGCTGCTCGAAGGGGTCCATCGGAAAGTCCTTGCCGGTCTCCTCTTTGACCAGCTTCAGGTAGTCATCGCACATCTGCTTGAGGGCATCGGCAGGCACTTCCGTATCCAGAGTGACACCGAGCTTCTTTTTGTACTCGTCGAGGATTTCCTCGAACTTGTGCCTCTCCACGCCCAACACGATGTCGGAGAACATCATGATAAACCGGCGGTAGGCGTCATACGCAAAGCGAGGGTTATTCGACTGCTTGATTAAGCCTTCCACCGTCTGCGTGTTGAGTCCCAGGTTGAGGATGGTATCCATCATGCCGGGCATCGAGAACTTCGCGCCCGAGCGGACGGACACCAGCAGAGGGTTCGCCGGGTCGCCGAATTGGCGCCCCATGCGCCTTTCCACTTCCGCCATCGCAGCGCGCACTTCGTCCATTAACCCCTCGGGGAACTGGTTGCCGCTGCGGAGGTAATGCATACACACTTCAGTGGTAATCGTGAATCCTGGAGGAACTGGTAGACCGATGTTGGTCATTTCTGCAAGGTTTGCGCCCTTGCCGCCCAGAAGGTCGCGCATCTGGGCATTGCCTTCTTCGAAGAGGTAGACACGCTTATTCGCCATATCCTTCCACCCGTCGAGTAGAGTTTTGCGTCGCCTGTCGGCGAACCGGGCGATGCCGTGCACCGCCCTTATATAGGATAACACATTTTTGGCACAGGTCAAGGGGAATGGTAATTATCGCAAGATAAGCACACCGCCCCGCGGGGTGACGGGGCGGTGTGTTTGGGTAGGGCGGACGGGATGGGGTTACCGGGCAGTTAAGACGGTGGTGCCGTCCTCGGCACGCGAAATCTCCAGTTTCAGTTCCGCCGCTACCTTTTCTAACAGCTCATCCAGCGCCACGCCAGTAGACCTCAGGCTCACACGTGTCAGCGGGTCCGCCTCGCCCATCAGCACCAGAGGCACGCCGTATGCCCCGGCGATGCGCGAAAGCGTCTCCTCCACCGTTTTCTCTTTCACTACCAGCACAGGCTTGGAGTCCTGCGACAAGATTTCCGCAGGCAACCACGCACGCAACACGCTGCCATTGTCCCAGCTGACCCGCACCTCCAGCACAGATGCGCCCGCAGACACGGGCAAAACCACCGGCGTCTCTTTGGCTACGAGCCCACGCCACACAGTCTTGGTTCCTGATGCGACCTCAACCACTGTAGGCTGAGGGGCATTCATTTTCAGCATCCAGCGCAGGTCACCCTGCTCCGCCCGAAACGGCTCGAAGCGCACGGGCAGGGTCTGGGTTTTCACTGGGGCGACCGGGCTGCCACCACTCGAAACCACGCTCAACACGATAGCATCTGTTCGCTCATTTTGTGACCACAGCACCAGCGCAAAGATTGCCAGCACGGCTGCCGCCGCAAAAGCGAAGCGCGGACGCCACGCCAGCTCCCACCAGCGCAGGCGGGGAGCGGCTGGTACTCTCGCGTAAACCTCCTGCATGATGCGGGCGTGCAGGGAATCGGGTGCCTCCACAGGCTGCACCTGCGCCATCATCTGCCACAACGCACGAACATCTTCCAGCTCGGCGCGGCAGGAGGCACAACGCGCGGCATGTTCCTCCATCTTCGCCGCCAGAGGAGGCGCAATGCTTCGCTCGATGTATGCCGATATGAGTTCCCGAAACTGTTCACAACGCATGGTTCCAACACCACTCTTCCGCTGGTAGGCTCTTCGTTGCGTTTGACGAACTTATCCCCCAAAAAGTTCCCGCGAGGGTTGCAAAATCTCACGCAACGCCAGCCGGGCGCGGTTCAGTCGGCTTTTGACCGTGCCCACCGGCAGATTCAGCATCTGTGCAATCTCTTCGTACGAGAGGTTTTCGAAGTGATACAACACGATGAGGATACGGCGCTCTGGCGGAAGTTGCGCAATCGCCTTTTGCAAAACCTCTTCGCGTTCCTCTTGCTCCACCAGCTCCTCAGGGCCTGGGCTGGTGTCCTCTATCTGACGCGAGAGGGTATCGCCGTCCAGCTCGAGCTGCTCTTCTAACGAGACGTGATGGCGCCCCTTCGACCGCTTGCGCATATCCAGAAAGGTGTTGACCACCACCCGATGCAGCCACGTGCCGAAGTTGGCTTCACCGCGAAAGGTATGTAGCCCCTGAAAGACGCGCACAAAGGCTTCGACCACTACATCGCTGGCATCGTCGTAGTTGCCCGACAGGCGGTAAGCCAGATTGTACGCCTGCTTCTCATATCGGCGTACGAGCTCGTCAAAGGCTTCGCGGTCGCCGGTGCGACATCGCTCAATCAGCTGCCGGTCTTCAAGAGGTGCCATGGTGTACCTCTCATGCGGGCGAAAGAGCGTTTCGCAACGCCCGCTGCTCTTCTTCACTTAGTGGGTGCGAGGGCTTTCCCTGCCGCACCGCCTTGGCATATACCCGTACATCCGAGCGACTGTAGACGCTGGTCAGGATGATACCGTTTTGCTGGTCGTCCAGCATCGCCAGCGAAAAGCTCTGCTGCCCCCCAACGTCTTCAAAAGCATCATAACGCACCAGTCCCACATGCTGCACACACAGTGGTATTCGGTGCTCAAGGGCGGAAACCCGCTGTTCCACCTGACGCTGACGGGTATCCAATTCCTCCACCCTTGCAAGGTGGTCGATCAACACCCTTTCCAGGCTCGCTCCGCTCGCGCCTGCAGTCAACCTTTGCAAACGTCTGCTCAACGAGCGTATCTGCACCAGCGCCAGTGTCAACAACAGCACCCACAACAGGTGTAGAAGCAGAGACACGACCAGCCACATCTCCGCATTCTGCTCGATGCTTTCCTGCACTCCCTGCCACAGGGACATGCTTCCAACCTCCTCTTGAATGCGCTTTCTTCAAAGAGTATACTCAAGACGGAACCATTCACACAAAGGGAGGCTCCGAGATGCAACCGGACCTAACCGAAAACCCAGCCCCAAAAACCGAACAGACTGCGAAACAGCAACGCTGGCTGAGACAAGCCGTAGCTTTATTTGTCTTTTTGATTATCGCCTTCCTCTACCACAGCTTTTTCACCCTTTCGGTGGTCAGGGGCAAGTCGATGGAGCCTACCTTCCACGACGGGCAGGTCATACTGGTGGGTAAGGGTGGCTTGCTGTTCGGTCCCCTGAAGCATGGTGATGTGGTGGTGTTCACGCGGAACGGACAGCTGCTGGTGAAACGGGTGGTGGCTTTGCCTTACGAAACCGCCCCAGATGGCACACGCGTGCCCGCCAATCATATTTACGTGGTTGGTGATAACCTGGAGGTATCGGAAGATAGTCGTGCTTTCGGTCCTATCCCCCTCAGCAGCGTTATCGGGAAGGTACTATATTAAAAAAGGAGGCGACACACTATGTTGAAGTGCTGGATGGCTTTCATTGGCGTTCTGGTTCTCTCCGCCATGGTCATGGCTCAGCCGCAGACGGTAACCGCCATTCGCTTTTACGGTTCACAATCCGACGGCTCCACCGTGCTTCCTGCCGAGCAGATACTGTCGGTGATGCAGACGCAGGTTGGCGGCGTTTTCGACGAGGAGCGGTTGCGTCAGGATGCGGAGGCCGTTCAGAAGCTGTATGAACAGCAGGGCTATCCGCTGGCGCGCGTGGTTGGGTTTGAGCGGCAGCCGGACGGCACGTTGATTGTACGAATAGCAGAGGGGATAATCCGCGGGGTGCGTGTCACAGGCAATCGGCGCACGCGCAGCAGCGCAATCCTGCGCAATCTGCAGCTGCGTCCGGGTGAGATTTACTCCCTGGCTAAACTCCAGCGTGAGCGCGAGCGTCTGGGCAGGTTGCCCTACCTTAAGGATGTGCAGGTGGCTCTTGAGCCCGCCGATGAGCTGGGACAGGTAATGGTGAACATCAAGGTCGAGGAACTGAACACCACCCAGCTGGCAGCAGCGGTGGGCTATACCTCACGACGCGGATGGCTGGGCTATGTCGAGTTCTCGGATTCCAACCTGTTTGGAGGCGGACAGAGCCTGCAACTGCAGTGGCAGCGAGGCACTATTTTCTACGATGGAGGCCCCGAAGAGGGCGAACAACGCCAGGCATACCTGTTGCAATATACCGACCCATACCTGACCGACTGGGGATTGACTATCGGTATTAAGGCATACGACCTGCAATCCGTATTTCGCCCCAGTTTCTCACAAACCGACGTCACCCTGCGCACTTTCGAGAAACGGCGAGGCTATACACTGTTACTGGGCAAACAGTGGAGCGACCGCCTGCAGGTAACGGCGACCTTCCGCAACGACGAAGTGGACTACGACGATGCGCCGCCATACCTGCTTTCCTTCGGGCAGAAGGTGCAGAATCGCGGGCGGGTGGTAGCACCTGGCGTGCAGGTACAGTACGACTCGCGCGACAACCGAATCAACCCCCGAGGGGGGATTTTGGCTTTGGGCAGATGGGAAGCGGCTCAGCGGTCGTGGGGCGGAGACTTCGCCTTTGACCGTGCAACGCTCGACCTGCGCGGTTACTGGCCTGCCCCGCGGGAGGCTACTTTCGCCTTGCGGGCGGTGACTGGCTTTGCCACGAGGGACTTGCCCCTGTCCGAAAGCTTCTGGCTGGGCGGTTTCGACCTGCGCGGTTATGAGTTTGACGAGTTTCGCGGTGACCGCATGGTGCTGTTCAGCGGCGAGATGCGCTTCCCCCTGCTGGAAGGCATTCAGGGAGTGGTTTTCCTCGACGCGGGAGATGCCTGGCGCAGAGGCGAGAGTGTCCAGCTGAACGTGGGGGGCGGTGTCGGCGTGCGTTTCTTCACCCCCTTCGGCGCGATTCGGCTGGACGTGGCAGCGGGAAAGAGCAGGGTGTTTACCTACGTCACGCTGGGGCAACCGTTCTAGCGGAGGTGTCGCATGGGGAATAGCATTCTGCTTGTGCTGGCGATGCTTGGACTGACGGCGATGGTTGCAGAGGTCTATGCGGCGAACATGCCTGTCTTTCCCCCGCCGCGCGACTTCAAGACCGATGGCGTGTGGTACATGCAGCTGCCGATTCGCATCACCGCACCGCCAGAGCTTCAGCCTGCAGCCGATTTACTCCAGAAGGAGCTGCAAACATTGATGGGCAAGCACTCGGTTTCTCTGCAAGGCAAAACCCTCATCTCTCTGCAGATGTCGCCTGAACAGCTGACGCGGGAAGAAGAGTACCTGATTGAAGCTGGCAGGGGACAGATTGCCATCCGTTGCCGCGATGTGCAAGGCGCGTTCTGGGCAGTACATACGCTGAGGCAGGTGCTGACATCCAGTAGTGTGGAGCGAACCCCGCAAGGATGGAAACTGCCACAGTTCAGCGTCCGGGACTACCCGGAGACTCCCCACCGCGGCTTTATGATACAGGCGGCATGGGCTTCGGACATACACGCTATCCGAACGATGGTGGAGCTGCTGGCACGCATGAAGGTACGTTACGTCGCTATCGAGTTCGGCAGCCAGCTGGTGCTCGATTACGACCCGAAAATAGCAACGGGTGCAAGGTTCAGCAAAAAGCAGGCGAAAGAGCTTATCGAATATGCCCGAAGCTTGGGTCTCGAGCCTATCGGATACCTGAACCTGCTGGGGCACCTGGAACGTGCCTACCAGAAACCGCCCTACACCAATCACGGGGGCATCATGATTCAGGACGAGCAGGTGTACGAACGCTTCGTCTTCCCCATCCTGAGCGAGATGCTCGACGTGTATGGACAGGTCCGGTGGTTTCATGCTGGCATGGATGAGGCGTGGGACCTGTTCGAGTGGCTTTCCAGGCAGGGCTATGATAGCGCAACGCTATTAGCGCAGCATATCCGCCGTGTCCATGAGTACCTGCAGGCGCGGGGAGTGCGCCTGATTATCTGGCATGACATGCTGTTTGCGCCTGAGTTGGAGAAAGAGCTGGGCGCGCCTGTGGGACCCGCCAACGGAGGGGCACCGCGCAACACCAGCGCCGCCATTGACGAATTACCGAAGAGCGTGATTCTCAACTACTGGTTTTACGACCCACTACCAGCCTATCCTGCCCTAGATTGGCTCCAGCGCAAGGGTTTTGAGGTGTGGGCAAGCCCCTGGCAGACCCCGTTCAGTCTGGTAAGGTATGCTCAGTCTCGCGCCGCGCCCACGCTGGGTACCATCTGGGCAGACCCGCCCGGCCCTCTGACTGACGCAGCGTTTCTGGCGGTTCCGGTAATGTATGCCTGGGCAGCGTGGAACCCCGCCTCTGCCCCTGCGGAGACGGTTCCCGAGCTGAAGGTGCAGCAGCAAGCCGTTGAAGCCGCCCTGCGCGCCCTGTGGGGCAGACCACGGCTGGGCACCGACGCCCAGCAGGCGATACTCATCCTGCCTGAACGCAAGTCCATCCGATACCTGAACCTGCCCGACCAGCTGGATAACGCGCCTGAGCAGATTTACGGTGTCCCGCTCGACTTGAGCGCGCCATTGCAGCTATCGGCGGTCGAGACGGATACCTCTGCCGACCTGCGGCGCGCGAAGACCGTCGTTTTGCCAGACGGGAGAAAGGTCGCATTGGACGGGGTCAACAAGTGGCGGGGTGAAGATGAGCTCATCCTGTTTACTGGCGACTTGCCGTCTACAGGTACGAACGTGCATGGTGGCGAGGCTTTGTTCTCACCCCGGGGACAGCTGGTGAGTTCTGGGGGGTACGGAGGTGGAAACCGCACCATCCCAGCAGGAGGGTTTGCGCTCTCTGCGCACATGGGAGCCTCATCGCAAAAGTATCATGCCATCATGAGCCTCCGCCTGGGCGATTTCGTGCAGATTCTGGATGAAGAGGGCAATCGCTTGCTGAGTAGCACTGTCCGCTTGAGATTGTCTGACGGCAGTCAGCACACAGTGGACGTGCAGCAGCCCGAGCTATCCAAATCGCTGACAGAGCGCAGCAGGTGGAGCATCTCGTTAAACGAACGTCTTCGCCGCTTCTATTTCGTGGT
>Ga0308396_1000926_pt1 | contig 16839 bp, 17 predicted proteins | sample Hotspr2SamplePe2_FD_202359 | JGI IMG/M metagenome (GOLD analysis project Ga0308396, IMG submission 202359) | Hot spring phototrophic mat microbial communities from Mushroom Spring, Yellowstone National Park, Wyoming, United States - 20050930_Pe2 ... | reverse complement strand
AAGAAGGAAGCATAACATAAACACCTAACATTGAATCAACACTTGATGAAAGCATGTATTTTATACCTTCTATACCAAGAACATTTGCAATCTCATGAGGATCTATAACAACACTTGTTGTTCCACAAGGAAGAACAACTTTTGCAAACTCAGGGATTTTAACCATTGAACTCTCTATATGAACATGCCCATCTATAAAACCAGGCGCAACATACATTCCTTTAAGATCTATAACATTTCTCGAGTTATAACTACCAAAACCAACCACAAAACCATCATCTATAGCAATATCAGTTTTGTGTATATCACCTGCAAATGTATTTACCAATCTTGCATTTTTTAGCAAAAGATCAACCTTTTTTTTATTAAGTGAAATGTCTATTTTCTTTTTTATTTCTCTAACTTTTTTCTCAACTTCCATAAGAACTCCTTTTCATATATTATATAAAAAGTATTTCATTAAAAATATATAATTTAATTATGTGTTTAGATTCCAATTTTTTACTTTTGGTATTGCTTGTTTTTTTGGCTGGAGTTGTGGACTCAATTGCAGGTGGTGGTGGGTTAATAACAATTCCTGCATATATGAACTGGGGAATTGATATAAAGTATCTACTTGGAACAAATAAACTTTCATCTTCCACAGGAACTCTAATAGCAGTAATAAAATACTTTGATGAAATTGATTTTAAAAAAAATTATCTTTTAAAAATTTTTATTTCTTCATCTATCTTTTCCTCTCTTGGTGTTTTATTTATTTCAAATTTTAAAGATCATATAATAAGAATAATAATAATTACTGTTCTTCCATCTATATCACTTTATTTGCTTTTTGCATCCAAATTTGAAAAAAATTTTTACCTAAACCTCAGTGAAAAAGAAATAACAAAAAGAACACTTATAATATCATCTATTGTATCTTTTTATGATGGAATGCTTGGACCAGGAACTGGAACTTTTCTTGCTCTTTTTTATTCAAGATTTGTTGGATATGATTTACTGAGAGCCACCAGTCTTTCAAAATTTACAAACTTAATATCAAATATATCTGCTCTTTTAAGTTTTATAATCCTTGGGAGAGTTAATTTTAAAATAGGTATAATAATGGGAATAATTTCTACATTAGGAAACTATATCGGAAGCAGTCTTGCTCTTAAAAAAGGATCTTCTATAATAAAACCACTTCTAATAATAGTGTCTAATGCAATAATTATAAAAATATTTTTTGATTTCATAAAATAAATTTATATGGATATTAAGTTTAAAACCTTAAAAGTAGCTGATAAATCAAAAATTAATCAAATAATAAAAATCTACAAGGATGCTGGTTGGTGGTATAATTATGATAATCCTAAAAGATTAAAAAAGATAATAAATGGAAGTTATATTTTTTTTGTTGGAGAATCTAAAGGTAAAATAATAGCTATAGCAAGAATTATTTCAGATGGGATAAATGATGCATATATTCAAGACTTTTCTGTTTTAAAAGAATTTAGAAACAAAGGAATAGGTAGCAAGATGCTTAAGTTTATTATTAAAACCCTTAAAAAGAAGGGATTTAAATGGATAGGATTAATCTCAGAAAAAAAATCAGTTTCTCTTTATTGTCGAGCAGGTTTTAAAGAATCTTATGATAAGGTTCCAATGATATATGAAGTTAAAAAAACTAAATAAAGAAGATATAAAAATATTTTCAAAATATTTTGAGAATAAAAATTATAATCACTCACCATATTCTTTAAGTGGAATTTTTTTATGGGATGATTGTATTTGGGATGTTTATTGGATTGAGTATGAAAACTATTTAATAATTTCTGAAGTAATGAAAAATTCATTAGAGAAAAGAATTTTTCTTCCAATTCCTTATGATAAACTTTTACCTGAAAAATTAATTGAAATATTAAAAAATATTAATTATGATGTTGTCTATTATGTAACTGAAGAATATATAAATCTTAACAAAGATAAAATTGAAAAATTCTTTTATATTGAGAAAAACTCATTCTATTCGGATTATGTTTATCTATCAGAAGAACTTTCTTCTCTTAAAGGAGCTAAATTTTCTTCAAAAAGAAATCTAATAAATCAGTTTATAAAAAATTATTTATCTTATATAAAAATTGAAAAAATTACTGAAGAAAAAATCAATGATATAATTGAATTTTCCAAAAATATTATGGAAAAATCAAAAGACGATTATATGCTTGAATGCGAGTTTAAAGCAATATCTAAAATTAAAGAATTCTATAGTGATATAGAATTTTTCGGTACTTGTATTTATATAAATGAAGAAATCAAAGGATTTGCAATAGGTTCAGTTTTAAACAAAGATACTTGTATATTAAACTTTGAAAAAGCCGATAAAAATATAAAAGGACTTTATCAGTTTTTAGATAGAGAATTTGCAAAATTAGTAAATCAAAGGTTTAAATATATAAATAAGGAGTCGGATCTTGGATTAGAAACACTTCAAAAATCTAAATTGTCTTATAACCCTGTAAAAATAATTGATTCTTTTATCTTAAAACCCAAAATATAATTACAATTTATATTATTTCTTAACCTTAGATTAAATAACATCAATTTCTTCTTTCCTGTTGTTTTACTTCTTTAGCCTTTTTATTTTTTATTTAACGTGTGATATTTTCATAATTTTTATTTATAAGGATTATCTGTAATACTTAAAAGATAAAGACATGCTTTTTTATTTCTATCAAATGCTTTATCTATTATGCTTGCTCCAGGGTAAAAGCCATTTCCTTCAAGTTCTATTGTCCAAGCAAAAACTTTTGCTTTATCATAAGCCCAATCAGCCATATCACCAGTTGCAACATAAAGATCACTTGATTGTTGTGGTTTATATCCTAAAATCTTTGCCATTTCAGTTGCATGTTTTATAAAAGCATTTCTATCCTTCTCATTGTTTATTGGCTCATCAAGTCCACCCCAAGGGTATAACACAAGCGAGGAATATGAATGATAGCTAATAGCGGTTTTAATGTTCTTATTACCCAGTATAAAATCTCTAAGTGCCTTTGTCTCAGGTTCTGAAAATACCGAAGGACCACAATATGTATTAGAATATTGATAAGTTGAAGCGCCTTCCCTACACCATCTAAAATCGTAATTCCTATTAAGATCCGTTCCAACAACTTTTGTTCCACCAAATTTATTAGTATTTTTCCTCCAGTATCTATAACTTCCGGTGGCAATATCATACTCAACACCATCAGGATTTAACATCGGAATAATAAAGATATCAAGGTTTTCAATATATTTTTTAATCTCAGGATTATTTCTATTTTCAAGAAGATAGACAGCAAAGAGAAGAACCATCTCATTTGTTAAATGTTCCCTTGCATGGTGATTTCCAACTATAAGAGCACCTGGTTTTTTACTTAGAGTAGTTCCTTTTTCTGTAGGGTTTATTCTTAAACACCAGATACCCCTCCCTTCATAACTTTTTCCAATTGAGAAAAGCGATACTATATCAGAATTTTTCTCAGCAATATTTTTAAGGACATCATATGTTTCTTGATAATTATGATAAGCAGAATCTGCAGCTGGAAAATCTTTTTTTTCTGTTTTTGCCCATTCATATATTGGCTTTGATTCAATAATCGAATATTCCTTCTTATTTAAATTTTCAATAAGTGATTTATCAATAAAACCAATTATATACCCATCCCTTATTTCAACAATATCAAAACCAAGTTCAAGTAATCTCGTCCTTGTCTTTTTATCAGTATCTTTTAATTTAACAAAATATCTTGTATCATTTTTAAGTACATCATCTATCTCTTTCTTTCTCTGAGGATTTTGATTTAGTTCAATTCTTTCTTTAACTTCTTTAAAAAGTTTTTCTAAACTTACATCTTTATATTTTTCAATATTTTCAGAAAACAAACTCAATCCCAAAAAAAACAAAACAAAAACACTTATCATCCATCTTTTCATTAATCCTCCTTAATACAAACAAATCATACTCTTTTAATATTCTAAATACTCATCTGGTTTTTCTCAAGGATAAAAGTCTTACTAATTAATAGGTCTTTAGTTCTATATCAATATTTAAATAGTAACAGCCCTATTACATTTTTTACACCAGCCAGCTGATTTCCCATTTTTAGATTTTCTATTCAAAGAAACATACTCTAAACATCCAGGGCATTTAACTATTATTGAAGATAAGTTTAAGATAGAATAATCCTTCTCAAATGTGTCTTTACTTGAATATTTTGGTTCAAGCCATTTCCCCTGTTTTATCATAATTTTCAATAGGTGTATCTATAATAATTGTCAGGATTATAGAGAAAATAAAAATCAAAAGGATCAAGCCTCGGAAGTTCTACATATCTTCTACCTTTATCATCAATCTTCTCGCTAAGATTTTCAATATATTTCTTATCTGTGTAGTAATCTGGATCTTTTACAATTCCTTCTTCAATAACTCTATCAACTACATTATCAGCCCAGTTTAATTTTACAGCATCATCACCAAATTCTTCCCAATTAGCATTAGAATTATGCTCATACATCTTTTTCCTAAATGTCTCAATATCCATACCAAGTTTTTTAGCAACCGGACCCATTAATCTTTTTTCCCATTTTTTTGCCATTTCTAATCGTTCTTTTAATTCCGTCATATTACCCCATGCCATAGTTGACATCTGATGATGAAGAATTATTGCATTAGGATATACAAATGATTTTTTTGCCAAAGTTGTAATCGCTGCAGCCATCGAAGCAGCGTAAGATTTTACCACAACATAAACAGGTGCTCTACTTCCCTCCATAGCCTTAAGTATCTTATACCCAGCCATAACTGAGCCACCAGGAGATCTATCTATTACTATAAATATTGGTGCTGTGCTTATGTTATTAAAATAATCTATCCTATCTGCAATGTAATCAGCTGTTTTCATTGTTATAACACCATTTAAAGGAATTCTTCTATCAGATATTTTCAAAACACCATATTTAAAAATCTCATCAGTGTATTCAATTTCTTTTTTTGCTCTCTTTTTAAGTTCATCTTTTTTATCTGCAAGATCAAGTTCTGTTTTAAGTTTTTCAACCTCTGATGTTTTTAAAAATATATCGTATTTTATCTTTTCTTTTTCAAGTTACATTTTCTTAATTTGAAAATCAATCATTGCTTTTTCATCATCAAGTTTCATTTTCTTCGTTCTTTGTTTTTCAATCTCTATATCATTTTCCATCTTTAATTTTAAGAGTTGAAATGAAATTTCTGATAATGCCTTTTTATTCATTTCATCATTTAATCTATTTTCTGCAGTGATCTTTTCAAGTCTGCTTTTTAATTCCTGAAGTTCTTTATTCATCTTTTCTGCGTAAAATCTATTTTCAAGAGAAAGAGTATTATACTGTGCTTCAATTTCAGCAACCTTTGTTTTTTCCTTTTGAATTAAAAGTTCATACTCAGTTTTAAGTGCATCTCTTTCTCTCTCCATTTTCTCAACCTTTTCATCTTTTGTTTTTAGTGTTGTAGTTGAAATATTTTGTGAAAACAAATAAATCGGAAAAATAAAAGAAATAAAAAATAAAATACTTTTTTTCATAAAAACCTCCTTTAAGTTATTATAACATATTTTCTCACCAAACCACTTGTAATCCAACTCTATGATTTAAGCCAAAAACACCATAATTTAAAAGCGAATAATCAAATCTTAAACCTTTAAAAATACTTTCTTTACTTAAAAATCTATCAAAATTCATTCCAATTCCAAAGGAAAGATTTGATCCTTCTTTTTTTCTTGTTGAATAACCAACTCTCATCTGAAAAGTTTTTGATATATCATTTTCAAAACCGAAATTAAAATAACTTTTCTTCTCCTCATCATAAACATAATCTGTGCTAAAAGCAAAATTCATTATATCTCTAACAGAACTAAAATCTTTCGCAACACCAAATCTAAATATCTTAGGAATCTTTGTCTCATTTAGATAAAACTTTTCTTTTCCTCCTATATTTTGAATAGAAGCCCCAATATGAAAATGACCAGGTAAAACCAAAAGTGATCCTAAATCAAACATCATCGTTTTTACACTTTCATTATCAAGAGTTTCTTCTAACCTTTTAACTGTAAAACCAATAGAAAACCTATATACTTTTGGGACATAAACTTTTGGTATTTTTATATTCTTCCAACTATGTGATATTAGCATTGGATCTTGTTTTTTATACAAAAAATCATAATCAGGAAATCCTTTAGCATATGAAAAACCATAAATTTTATGAGAAGTAGAAAATTTACCAGTTATATTTTCATTTTCATCATAAGATGTCATCTCACCACTATCAAGAATAGAATAGAAAGGAGTAAATGAACCATAAGGTGTTTTGTATGTAAGAGAAATATATTCTTGATTCATTTCTTCAAGATACTTATTATGAGAAACTGAGATTGCAGAATAAGTAAGAAGCCCATTTCCTGCAGGATTATATAAAAATGAATCTGGTGAAACAAGTGAAGTATATGCTTCAGAGATAGAAGAAGGAATTGTTGCAACAGGAATTCTTAAAAAATTAGCAGAGTATTGGACTTCTTTTCCATAATTTTTTAAGGTAAACAAAAGCAAAATAAAAAAAATAAAAAAAATTCTATTCATCTAATTTCCATCTTTTCATTTATTAATTCAGTGTATATAATTTCTTCAACTTTTGTAATAATTTCTGCATTAAAATTTACCATAGTATAATTATATGAAATTGTGGAAATTGTTTCCATCTTTACTGGATTATTAATTAGAGAAAGAATAGATTTAACATATTGATTTATATCATCCCTTTTAACAACTATTCCATTATAATCAGAAATTATAAAATCAGAAATCCCATTTATATCAGAAACAACTACAACCACACCACTATACATAGCTTCAAATAGAGATCTTGAGACATCAGCGCTAAGAGCTGGTTTTAAATATATATGACTTACAGCCATAACCTCTGGCATATCAGTTCTATAACCGAGCATATCTATTTTGTGACTTATTCCCCAATCTCTTGCAAGACATCTTAAATTTTCATCTTTTACACCAACTATTGAAAAATTAACATCCTGATTTATCTTTATGATTTCTCTTGCAATACTTAAAAATAATTTAAGTTCATCTATCTTTGGTTTTTTTAAAACAGTTACAATCTTATAAGGTCTAGTTATAGTAGTAAAAACCCTTATTTGCTTTGCTGTTTCCCATCTTCCAGATATAATAGGGTTTATAGAAAATATTTTATTTTCATTTATTCCATCAAAGACAAGTTCATCTTTTAAACTAGGTGTTATTGTTGTAATCAAAGAAATATTTTCAATATTTTCCTTTATAAAATTTTTAAAGCTATCATCATAGAAAGAACATATTTTTAAAATTTTAACGGCTTTTTTTCTAAAAATTTTTTTTAACATAAGAGATGCAATTTTTGTATAGTTATAAATTTCAATAAGATCATATTCTGGAATATCTTTGTATCCAGAAAAGTATAAAAAATCAGTATAGAAAAAATTTATCTTATTTTTCAAACAAAAATCTTTTACATAATCTGATGGAAAAGTTAAAATATCTACTTCATGTCCTCTTTTTTTAAATTCAACAGCACTTATACAAGCAGTATATGAGTATATATCTTCCTCTTTGCTATTTATTATCTTAAGGATTTTCATATCGTAGCGTATTATTTTTTATCTTATTAATATATTCTATCTGTTTTTTTGCAATCTCTAAATAATAAGGATCTCTTGATTCTTTTAAAATAATCTCATACATTTCAATAGCGTTATCATATCTTTTTGCTTTTTTGCAAAGAAATCCAACAATATTTCTTATCATATCCGGAACAGAATTCATCTTTGCAAAAACATAAAGTTCATCAAGAAGTTTCAAATCATATATATTATGTTTTAACTCAAAAGTAAGAATTGCCGAAAGTAATGCTATGTATTTTACGTTATCCTTATCATAGCTAAGCGCAAATCTAAGAATAGATATTGCTTCCTTTATTCTTTTTACACCAAAAGCAAGAGAAGATGCACAAACTATAACAGCATTAGTATAATATGGATCTATTATAACAATGTCTTTAGAATAAGAATACAAAAGAGGATATCTTCCTTCACCAAATTCCCAATCTCCCTCTTCTCTTGTCCCATAATACTGAAGAAATCTAATATAAAGTATATCAGAATAAAGATTCCTCGTTCCAAAACTAACAGATATTATCTTTTCAATAGGATTAGTAACATTAGAAGCAAGAAGAACAAAAAATGGATACCTTAAATTAATATTAAAATTAAATATAACTATAAAAAAAACTCCAACAGTAAAAAAAAAGAAAATCCCCAATCTTTTAAACGAAATAATCATGTTATTTCTTTTCTCTCAAATAATATTAATGAAATAAGAGTAAAAATAAAAAAATAAACAAACATATAAACATAACCAATTTTTTTATCAATAAGAGAAAAATCTGGAATGAGATATAAAAGATATTTCATAAAAATAAAACCATTAATTTTACTCAATGCAAATTTAAGCTCATTTACAAAATGCGCAACAAACCAAACCATCATTGAAATTATAAAAGATGTATAAACAGATGTAGTTATAACAGTAAAAAGAAGTGATATAGATGATATAACACATATTTTTATAAAAATAAAGCCAAGATTATTAACATAACCCCACTCAATTTTATATCTTTTAATTAGAAGAAGAATAAAAAAAATAAGAGTTACAAAAACAATTATTAGAAATGATAAAATAATTATCCCCAAAAATCTTCCCAAAAGGTACTCATATTTTCTAACAGGTCTTGAAAGAATAAGATATATCCTTTTTGTTTCTATATCTGACGATATGGATGTTGCAAGCATTATTAAACTCCAAAAAAGAACCCCAACTTGTGTAATTGAAAGAAAAAAATCAGAAAGTATTTTTTTCTCTTCCCAAACAGCCATAATACCAAGAAGTATTGAAACATAACTTAAAATAACTAAAAAAGAAAATATTATATAAGAAAACTTTGATCCTTTTGCTTCATAAATACTTGAAATAGCAATATGTTTTATCGTTTTAAGATTCATACAGCATAATTTACAAATATATCTTCAAGATTGTTATCAAGCCATTTTTCTTTCTCAATAATTAAACTTAACTTTCCTTCTTTTATTATAATAACCTTATCACATATCTTTTCAACCTCAGATATACTATGCGATGAAAGAAGAATTGTCTTTCCCTCATTTTTTAAAAAGAGAAGAAGATTTCTTATATCCCTTATAGCAATTGGATCAAGCCCACTTGTTGGCTCATCATATATTAAAAAACTTGGATTATGAATAAGTGTTGTTGCAATAGCAAGTTTTTGCATCATACCTTTAGAAAAATTTTTAACTTTTTCTCCTTTATATTTAAGAATACCAACAGTAGAAAGAACACTATCAATATTTTCCTCATCTAAATCCATATCAGAAAGTCCTCCATAAAACTCAAGAGTTTGTTTCGCAGTAAAAAAAGGATAAAAATATGGCAACTCTCCAAGATATCCTATATTTTTTTTATAATCTATATCAAAAGGTCTTATTTCTTTTCCTTCAAACTCTATTTTTCCAGAATCTGGCTTTGTTATTCCACATATCATTTTTATAATTGTAGTTTTCCCAGCCCCATTTAAACCTAAAATACCTACTATCTCACCCCTATTTACAGAAAAAGAAACATCACTAACAGCCCTTTTATATCTTTTCTTGAAAAGATCTTTTATTATATATGTCTTAGATATTGAAGTAATTACAAGAAGTTTTTCATTCTTCATTTTCTTCTTCTATTCTTGCCTTCAATCTTTCTTTTCTTATCATCTTTAGTTCATCTATAATATCATCCATTGGTACATTTCCTCTGCTAAGAATATCGCTATGAAACTCCCTCATATCAAAAAACTTGTTTTCCTCAGTAACATATTTTTTTCTTAAATCTTTTATCTTCATATATCCATATATTTGAGCATAATAAACTGTTGGATTTAATGAAATATTTATCATTTCATAATTTGAAATCTCATCATTAAAACCAAATTTTTCTTTAAAATAATCAACGCCTTCATCAAAACTTAGATCATCTATATGAAAAGCAACATCAAGATATGCCCTTAATGCTTTTAATGTTCTTAAATAGTATAAAAGAAAATTTGAATAAACTGTTGTATAATATCCCATTTCCGATGCAAGATCATTTGAGTAAATTGCCCAACCACCTTCTATAGATGGTTGCGAAACAATTCTTCTAATTTTTGGAATATCTTTTAGATAATCATTTTTGGTATGAAGTCCTGGGATTACAAGTTCTGATATATAGAGTTCAATCTTTGGCTGTGAGTAAACATAACTAATAAAATCCTCTCCATATTTTTCATTTGCAAGAATATAAAGTTCAGATGTTCTTTCTCTATTAAGTGGATAAGATGGAAGATAAAAGATAGTTGGATAAACTCCTTTAAAAAACTCGGGTAAATTCTTAATAAGAAATCTTTGTTTAGGAAATCTTACTACCTTATACTCATCAAAATGATTTTTTGCTTTATCTATCTCATCAGAAATATATTTTATGAGATTATCATAACTTGGATGTTCACCTTTTATAAAATTATAAACCCCTGCAACTCCATTTTTTTCATACTCTTGGGGGTTTATTTTTATTGCTTCATCCTTTAAATTTTTATATTCTTTTTCAAAATTTTTCCTTGCAATTCTTAACGCTTTTCTTGGGTTGTAATAAATCTTGTGCCAATTTTCAAGGTAATAACCGTAGGTATAAAGCCCAACAGAAGGCTTTCCATTCGATTTTTTTAAAACATTTTTTTCAAGATAATTTTTATATCTTACAAGAGCATCTTTAACATTATTTAAAGTTTTTTCAAATTCATTTTTTAATGTTGGATCAAGACCTATATAGTTTCTAAAAACATTATAATATTCGTTTATATTTTCAATTAGAAGTGATGAACGCTTTATAGAATACTGTGTCCATATTTTTGGAGGTCTTGTTAAATTTCTCTCAGCTTGATAGAGAATATCAGGAATTTTTTTAAATCTTTTATATGCTGCTTTAGCACGAATATTGTAATTTGCATAATCCTTTGAGAGCATAAAATAAACTATATCAAATGGTTCTAAATAATACTGAGGTCTTGTTGCAAGAATACTCATTTTTTCAATATTGTATATTTCTCTATGTAGTAGGGAATAAAGTAGATCATATTCTGTTTGTTTATATCTATCAAGAGTATCTCTATCTATTCTCTCCACATCTTTAATTAAAAGTTTAATAGAATTTAAATAATTTTCTTGATTTGCATATTCCCTTTCTGTAAGCAAATAATCATTATCATGAATACCAAGTTTTGTTGCTCTTTCTGGATCATACATTAAAACTGTGGCAAGATATTTTTCAACAAATTCATCAAGGCGAGAACCTTCAATTTTTCCAACTGTTTCTCCAACACTCAACTCACTTTCATAGGAAAAAATATAAAATGGCAGAAAAAAAAGAAAGAAAAAAAGTATTTTTTTTCTCATACACCTATTTTTTTATTTTTAATCTCCTTTCTATTCATTATAACATAATCTATAACCTCATCTATAGTTTCAACAGGTATTAGATTCATATCTTTCTTAATATCTTTTGGAATTTCAGAGAGGTCTTTCATATTTGATTTTGGAAAAATAACATTCATAATAGAATGTCTATGAGATGCAATTACCTTTTCCTTCAATCCCCCTATCGCAAGAACCCTTCCTGTAAGAGTTATCTCGCCAGTCATTGAAAAATTTTTTTTCAAAGGTTTTCCACTTAAAAGGCTATAAATCGCACAAGCAATAGTAATTCCTGCTGATGGTCCATCTTTTGGAATTGCTCCTTCAGGAACATGGATATGAAAATCATGAGTTGAGAAAAATTTTTTATCAAGTTTAAGTTTGCTCCTCACATAAGAAAAAGCAATTTGAACTGATTCCTTCATCACCTCACCAAGCCTTCCAGTAAGTATAAGTTGCCCTTTTCCAGGCATTTTAATTGCCTCAACTGATAAAACTTCACCTCCATGCTCCGTCCATGCAAGACCAGTTGCAACACCAATAGTATTTTCGTCAACTTTTTCATCTATATATTTTGGAATACCAAGAAAATCAGGAATATTTTCCTTTTTTATATTAATGGTTGTTTCTCCTTGTACCACTTTTACTGCTACCTTTCTTGAAAGAGAAGCAATTTCTCTCTCAAGATTTCTAACACCTGATTCTCTTGTATATTCCCTTATTATTCTTATAATTGCATCATCATCAATATTTATATTTTTCATCAACTTTTCATTTATACCGTGTTGTTTAAATTGTCTTGGAATCAAATGTTTTTTTGCAATCTCAAGTTTTTCATTATATGTATATCCCGAAAACTCTATTATTTCAAGCCTATCCCTTAAACTTACAGGAATCCCTTCAAGTGTATTTGCTGTTGCTATAAAAAATACCTTTGATATATCAAAAGGTATATCTATATAATGATCTACAAACTCTTTATTTTGCTCTGGATCAAGCACTTCAAGAAGAGCAGCCGCTGGATCTCCTCTCCAATCCATTCCCATTTTATCTATCTCATCCATTAAGAAAACAGGATTTTTGCTTTTTGCTTTCTTTAAACTTTGAATTATTCTTCCAGGCATAGATCCTATATATGTTTTTCTATGCCCTCTTATCTCTGCCTCATCTCTTACACCACCTAAACTCATTCTAACAAAATTTCTTCCCATAGCATTTGCAATTGATCTTGCAATTGATGTCTTACCAACTCCAGGAGGACCAACAAAACAAAGTATCGGTCCTTTTATCTCATTTGTAAGTTTATGAACAGCAAGAAACTCAAGTATTCTTTCCTTTGGCTTTTGCAATCCAAAATGTTCTTTATCAAGAATTTCTCTTGCTTTATTTATATCAAGTACATCTTTTGTTTCAAATGACCATGGAAGAGAGCACATCCAATCAAGATATGTTCTTGAAACAGTTGCCTCAGGTGAAAATGGCATCATTTTAGATAATCTATTTAACTCTTTTTCACATACTTCTTCTGCCTCTTTCGGCATCTTTGCAAGTTTTATTTTCTTCTTCCATTCATCAAGTTCTTTTTGAAAATCATCCTTTTGATGAAGTTCTTTTTGAATTGCCTTCATCTGCTCATTTAAATAATACTCTTTTTGAGTTTTTTCAATCTGTGATTTTACTCTTGAATGTATTTTTTGTTCAAGAGTTATTATCTCAATCTCACGCGTAATATATTTTATTAGTTTTTCAATTCTTTCCTTAACATCAAATGTCTCAAGGATATCTTGTTTTTCTGAAATACTTATAACAATACTTGATGATATATAATCACTAAGTTTATCAGGGTTTTCAATTTCTTCTATTAAAAGTTGAGTATTTACATTTATCCTTGCAGCAAGTTCAACATATTTCTCAAATATACTTACTAAATGTCTAGTTAATGCAATCATCTCTGAGTTTTTATCAAAATGTTCTTCTGGATATTCAACTTCTGAAATAAAATAATCAGGATCTGCATTATTTGAAATATCTAATATTTTAACTCTTTTAATTCCATTTAAAATTACCCTCATTGTTTGATCTGGAAGTTTTAAATGCTGATTTATTTCACAAAGAACACCAACTCTATATAGATCATCTGGACTTGGATTTTCTATATTTGGCTTTTTTTGAGTAACTGCAATTATATATTTTGAATAATCTTTAATGGATTCTTCAACAGCATTTATAGATTTAACTCTGCTTACTGCAAGTGGAAAATGGATATTTGGAAAAATAACGGTATCCCTTATTGCTATCAATGGAAGCTTTTGAGGATAATTACTCATAGATACCCCTTTTATTTTTAAAAGAAGATTTAAATTATCTTTTTATAATCAAGAATACCATCAATTATTCCATATTCTTTTGCTTCTTCAGCAGACATATAAAAATTTCTCTCAGTATCTCTTCTTATTTTCTCTTCACTTTGTCCTGTATGCTTTGCAAGAATTTTTATTAATCTATTTTTTGTCTCTTGCATCTCTCTGTTTTCAATGTCTATATCTGTTGCTTGTCCTGTAATACCTTGCCCCCATATAAGTGGTTGGTGGATCATTATTCTTGCATTTGGAAGAGCATATCTTTTCCCTTTTGTTCCAGCAGCAAGTAGTAAAGCTCCAAAAGACATTGCCATTCCCATACATATAGTTGTAATAGGTGCTTTTATAAATTGCATAGTATCATAGACCGCAAGTCCAGCAGTTACCATTCCACCAGGAGAATTTATATATAAATTTATATCCTTTTCGGGATCCTCGGCTTCAAGATAAAGCAGTTGTGCTATTATATTGTTTGCTGATGCAGTAGATATTGCTCCTTCAGGATCTCCAACAAATATTATTCTATCCTTCAATAATCTTGAAAATATATCATAACCAACCATCGCCCCCTGTCCTTTCCATGTTTCTATAATTGTAGGTATAATCATATAAACCTCCTTTTTAATCAATTATTTTTATCTTTGATTTTATAAAATCAAGAACCTTATTTTCAGTAATTGAAGCCATTATATAACTCTTTCTTTTCTCAAATAGTTCTTTTGCTTTATTTATCTCATCGGTTGATTTAAGAGTTTTTATAACTTTGTCAAGTTCCTTGTAATAATCCTCATCTGTTGCTCTTATATTTTCTTTATTTGCTATTGCATTTAAGATGTAGGTAACTTTTAAATTTCTCTCTGCAATAGGTTTAATTTTATCTTCATAATCTTTTAATGTAACATTCGGATCTGTTATATTTGCTCTTTGTTTTACCATCTCAAAAATTTCTTGCATCTCTTCTCTTACAACTGTTGGGGGAAGAGGAAAATCATTATTTGAAATCAAATAATTTTCTATCTGCTCAACAATACCTTTCTCTGACCTCTCAAGTTCTTCAAATTCAAGCAATTTTCTAACCTGCTCTCTTAAATCATTTATATCTTTTGCTCCAAGTTCTTTTAAGAAATTCTCATCAATTTCAGGAACAACCTTTTCTTTAACATCAAGTATTTTCACAATAAATTTAAGTTTTTTGCCATCAAATTCTGTCTCAAACTCAACACTGTCACCTTTCTTTTTACCAATAACCGCTTCATCAAATCCAATAATTGTCTGAGGACTTGACATATCAACAAGTTCCTGTTTAAATTCTTGAACTTTATTCCCATTTTCCCAGACCTTATAGTCAACAAGAAGATAATGTTTTTTTGAAACAGCTTCATCAACTGGTTTTAAATAGGCGTGATATTCTCTTATTGTTTGAATATGCTTATCTATATCTTCATATGTTATTTTTTTAAGATTTCTTTTTACCTCAAAATCAGTATAATTTTTCACTTCAAACTTAGGATTTTGTTCAAGATAAATCTTAAACGAAACCCTTTTTTCTTTTTCATTAAGATTGAAATCAAGAATTCTTGGTGTTATTATGGAAAAAACTTTTTCTTTTTGATATAAATCATCAAGAACATCAATAACGATTATTTCTTTTAAACTATGTATTATATAATTTGCAAAATTCTTTTTAAGAATATCTATTGGAACCTTTCCTTTTCTAAATCCAGGATATTCTGCATCTTTTTGAACCCTAAGTATTGCTCTCTCCTCATATTTTAAAAACTCATCACCTTTAATTTCAACCTCATAAGTAAGACAACATCCATCCTCTTTTATTTTTTTATAATTATTTTCTATCATATTTCCTCCAAATTTCTAATTATATTCAACTAAATCTTTTATCAAATCTCCCTTAAATTCCCCCTTTTATAAAGGGGGATAGGGGGATTTTTCTTACCTTCCCTTTCTCCCCTCCGACGTTACGTCGGGAGGGACTTAGGGGGATTTCCCTCTCACTTCTAACCTTCTCACCTCACTTTTTAATTCTACAACTTGCCGGGACGGAGACTCGAACTCCGATGGGTTTTTACCCACATGGTCCTAAGCCATGCGCGTCTACCAATTCCGCCATCCCGGCTTTAAAAATTATTTTAACATTTTTTATAAATTATAAAAAATTTCAATTACTTGTAGGGCAAATCTTTAATACTGTCTTTTCCTATTTTTTCCAATTCACTCTTTTTATTTCTACCTTTATCAAAGGGAGATTTAAGAGGGATTTATTTATTTTTAATTCCCCCAATCTAATATTCCCCCCTTCATTAAAGGGGGAATCTCATCCTTTTTCAAATCCCTCTTTTTCACTTTCTCCTACTTTGTTAAAGGGAGATATAGAGGGGGATTTTGTTTTTATGGCAATTTAACATCCCAAATTATTGCTCCTGACGTCATGTCGGAATTTCATTTCAGAGCAAGCTCTGAAACTACAATAATTTATCTACTTCGCTTAAATCTATTTTGTCTTTTTCCGCATTATACTTTATGTATTCCCTTATTTTATATAATGACTTCTCATTTCTTATAACATGTTCATAATAATTTTGCTGCCATAATCTTTTATTTATCTGTAGTGGCAAAGCTTGCTTTGCCTTTTCTTTTGTAGTAGCAAAGTTTACTTTACCAATCCTATTGTAGTTGCACACCGACACACGTCGGATCTTTTTCAAATCCCCCTTTTTCCCCCTTTCATAAAGCAGGTATGTTGTCAAGTTATATTTTTCATATCAGTTTTTCTATCATTTTCTTTAAAAAAATTAACATCACTTAAAACACTATTATAAGTTGCTTCATTGTAATTTAGTTCTTGTTGC
>Ga0308396_1000923_pt1 | contig 16909 bp, 18 predicted proteins | sample Hotspr2SamplePe2_FD_202359 | JGI IMG/M metagenome (GOLD analysis project Ga0308396, IMG submission 202359) | Hot spring phototrophic mat microbial communities from Mushroom Spring, Yellowstone National Park, Wyoming, United States - 20050930_Pe2 ... | reverse complement strand
CAGATAAAAGGATTTTACTAATTGATATGCTGGGAATAGTAGCAGGAACAAAGTATAGAGGAGAGTTTGAAGACAGGATAAAAAAAATAATCGAAGAAGTTAAAGAAGAGGGCAATGTAATAATATTTATAGATGAACTACACACAATAATAGGTGCTGGGGCTGCTGAAGGAGCACTAGATGCAGCAAATATATTAAAACCAGAACTTGCAAGAGGAACACTCAGGGTAATAGGTGCTACAACTCTTAGTGAGTATAAAAAATACATAGAAAAAGATGCTGCACTTGAAAGAAGATTCCAGCCCATTATAGTTGAAGAACCTTCAATAGAAGAAACATTAAAAATACTTGAGGGAATAAAATCAAAATATGAAGAACATCATAAAGTAAGATATTCAAAAGAGGCACTAAGAAGTGCAGTGATGCTATCTTACAGATACATAAATGGCAGATTCTTACCTGATAAAGCAATAGATGTAATAGACGAAGCAGGTTCAAGAAAAAAAATAAAAAATCTTTCAACACCACCAATAATAATCGAGTTAGAAAACAAATTGAGAGAACTTAACAATAAAAAAGATGAATGCGTAAAAAATCAAGACTATGAAAAAGCAGCTTTCTATAGAGACAAGGCAAATGAAGTATTAAAACTATTAGACTTCGAGAGAGACAAATGGAAAAAAGAACAAGAGTCTAATTATGAAGAAATAACTGAAAAAGAAATTGCTGATGTTATATCAATGGCAACAGGTATACCAATAACAAAAATAAGTAGAGATGAAAGTGAAAAGATATTAAGGTTAGAAGAAGAGTTAAAAAAGAGGATAATAGGCCAAGACAATGCAATAAGTGCAATTTCAAGAGCAATAAAGAGAGCAAGAGCCGGGATTAAGTCTCACAAAAGGCCAACAGGTTCATTTATATTTGTGGGTCCAACAGGCGTAGGGAAAACAGAACTTGCAAAAGCACTTTGTGAGGTACTTTTCGATAGAGAAGATGCACTGATAAGATTCGATATGAGTGAGTTTATGGAAAAACATACTGTATCAAGGCTTATAGGTGCTCCTCCGGGTTATGTTGGATATGAAGAAGGTGGACTCTTGACAGAAACAATAAGGAGAAAACCTTATGCTGTTATACTATTTGATGAAATAGAAAAAGCACACCCTGATGTATTCAACATTTTATTACAGGTTATGGAAGAAGGAGAGCTATCAGATAACCTAGGGCATAAAGTAAACTTTAGAAACACGATAATAATAATGACATCAAATATAGGGACAAGACTACTAATAAAAGACAAGTCATCACTCGGGTTTGGATTACAAGAAGAAGAAGATAAGAAAAACAAAGAAAATATAATGGAAGAACTCAAAAAATTCTTCAACCCAGAGTTTTTGAATAGAGTAGATGAAATAATAATATTTGAGCCTTTAACAAAAGAAAGTATAAAGAAAATAGTTGAGATAATGCTAGAAGAATTACACCAGAGATTGCAAGAAAAGAAAATATTACTAGAAATACCATATGATGTTATTGAGTTTTTAGCCGATAAAGGATATGATAGAAAATATGGGGCAAGACCACTTAGGAGAACTATACAGAAATATTTGGAGGACCCTCTATCAGAAGAGATTTTAATAAAACAGTATGAAGAAAATATTAAGTTAAAAGCATACATAGAAAATGAAAAAGTATTTTTCAGGTTAAACGATGAAAAAACTGAATAATAGGATAACTCTGATATCTATACTCTTAAATATTTTTTCCTTTTCATATACACAACAAAGTATTGATTATATAGAAAAAATATCCAACAACTCATTAATAAATTGGGGGAAATTATTATACTTTGGTGAGTTCTACACTTACATAAATATAGAAGAAACACAAAACTTTATCCAAGAATCTCTATTTAAATCAGAGGAATTTGTAAAGAGCATAAGGGCTCAAGTATTAAAAGAAATAATAGGTATAAATATAAACTATGAAATCACAATAAAAGACCTATTAGACAGCAACACCTCATTTATAAAAGACTTTACAAAAAGATTTTACTCAAGCGATATAATAGTCTTTTCTGGACAGATGGGAGATAAAATAAAAATGATCTCTAATATATCATTCTTAGGAAAATATAATATAATAGACTTAATTTTAAATAGCAGATACTTTTTTGAAGAGATAAAAATCAAACCACTTAAGTCTGAATATACTCCATATGCCCACAATGGACTAGTGATAGAAGCTCGACACTTGGACATTACTCCCTCTTTGTTTCCAAATATATACTCTTATGATGAAAAAGGAGAATTAATACTCATATATTCCATAAATCACAGTGATAAAGCAGAAATAGTAAAAAATGGTTACTCACACTTCTATTACAAGATAGACAATCTGGATATTGAAAGAGACAAATTATACTATTGTGCTGCACTAAATACAAATGGTACAAAAAAGACAGACATTATAATAAGTAGAGAAGATTATATAAAGTTTTTCTCTTCACCAATATCTATATCAAACCTGATTAAAGGTAATCTCTACATAATTATAAGTCAAGGTAAAAAATGAGAATACTAATATTTATAACATCAAAGTTTCTCTTTTCAAGAAAAAATAAAAACAATGTAGCCAAATTATCTCTTTTCTCATTAATAATGGTAAGCATAGGTGTAGCAGTCCCTTTAATCGTTATTTCAATAACAAATGGTTTTCAAAACTCATTAAAAGAAAAAATAGAAAACTACAATTTTAACATTATAGGTTTTGCAAAAGACTTAACATATAAAGAGGATTCATGCAAAGAAAAAATTAATACCTGTGTCGCTTTTTATGAAGACAAGGTAATACTAAAGTCACCACTAGAGATAAGCAGAATAAGCAATCTGAGAGCATTTAGTATAGAAGACTATCAAAATACACAGATATTTAAAACATATAAAATACTTGCTGGAAGTTCCATACCATCTGAAGGTGGAATAGTTTTGGCAGAAAGTCTTGCAATAAACCTGGGTGTTGGTATAGGAGATACTATTCAAGTGTTATCACTTGACACATCTTTAGGTTTTAAAAACTTTTCAATAAACAAACTAAGAATTGATGGAATAGTAAGCCTTGGTTACGCAGAATTAGACCTACTCTCATCATTTATTCTTAATACAGAAATGCCAAAACTTTTTTATTCAGAAAAAAATTTAGTAAATAGGATAGGAATAAATATCAAAAATCCATCAGAAGAAGTTATAAAAAAATTAATGCCTAATCTAAAAAAAGAATACCCAAACTATGAATTAAGGTCAATGTATGAAGATAAAATATTTCAAGACTTCAAAGAAGAAAAAAGCATGTTAACTATTTCAATGCTTATAATTTTGTTGATTTCTTTTATAGTAATATTTATAACAATAAACGTTTTTATAGTAGACAAAAAGTTTGACATAGCAATTTTGAAAGTAATTGGTATAAAAGAAAAATCAATAATAAAAATATTTTTAATCCAGAGTATAACAATAATAACTATAGGATATATAATAGGTTTTACTGCAGGGTCTTTTATAACAAAAAACATACAGATAATAATTAAAGTTTTTGAGACTTTAATAAATAATATTATACTATACCTAAACATTCTTGGCATTTCCCCTTTCCCTTCCTACTATAAATATTCCTTAATGCCTGAAGATAAGTTTTATCTTACTTCTCTACCTTATAAGTTTTTCATAACTGACTTTATCATAATAGGAATAACAGCCATAAGTGTTGGAATATTAGCATCTCTAATGACTTATAAAAAGATAATGTCTTTTGCACCTGCTAGTCTTTTAAGGAATGAATAATTTTATAAATTTTTAACCCATGAAAATTAAAACACAAAAAGTTGCCGAAAAAGAATATGATATATTTGTTAAATTTTTTTACGAATATTTAAGAGAAATAGACCCTGAATTTGAAAAGAAAAAACATCTTATTGACAAATATTGCAAACTTATTATTATTGATAGTAAGTATTCAGTTAACTGGATAATTTATGATGATGCAATAGCTGGTTTTGTAATATGGTATTTATATGATATTTACGAAGGGAAAAAAGGACTTCATATATCAGAGTATTATATTTTAAAAGAGTATAGAAGAAAAAAGATAGGAACAATTGCTTTAGAAAATATTTTGAGTAAATTTGATTTAGAAGAAATAAGATTAGAGGCAGTTGTTCAAAACAAGGTGGCAGTAAGTTTTTGGGAAAAATTAGGTTTTAAAGTATACAAGTTTATTATGAAAAAAACAAGGGAGTTTTTATAATGCTAATAAAAGCAAAAGAAGAAAAGAAAGGTGAATTAACAATTGCAATAGAAGGCTTCTTTGATTGTACAGAGACTGTTGATTATGACAAGTTTATAGAAAATGAATTACCAAAATATAATTTTGATAAAATAATTTTAGACTTCGCAAAATTAGAGTTTATAGATTCTATGGGAATGGGAAGAATAGTAATGCTAAAAAGAAAACTACAAAAAGAAAATAAAGACCTTGTAATAATAAACGTTTCAGATGATATAAAAAGTATTTTTAGAATAGCAGAGGTTTCTGATCTTTTATTAAATGAATAATAAAAGAGGGGTGGTTCTATGAAGTGTGAAATATGTGGTGAATCAATGATAAAAAAAATATCTAACTTTGACTTTTTCATGTATGGGCAAAAAATAACTATAAAAAATTATCCTTTCTATGTGTGCCCAAAGTGTGCAGACATAAAGATTAAAAAGTTAGATATGAAAAGGACAGCAAACTTTATAAACACAGAAAAAATAAACTCTATTAAAAAAAATATCTTTAGATAAAATATGTAATAATTGCTCTTAGTAATTCTAAGTCAGACATGTAAACCACAATCGTTATTTGGGGGAGGGTAAAAAAAGTAGATGAATAAACATTTTACTATCCCCATTTTTATACCAGAGTTAGGTTGCCCATTTCAGTGTATATTCTGCAATCAAAGGTCAATAACAGGTACAAGACAATATCCAAATGCTGAAGATATAGAGTCAATAATAAAAAACCATCTTGCAACAATAGACAAAGGTTCTTTTATAGAAATAGGCTTCTTTGGGGGAAACTTTACGGGAATACCAAAAAAAATTCAAGAAGAATATCTTAATACAGCAAATAAATACTATGAATACAAAATAATAAAAGGGATAAGAATTTCAACAAGGCCCGACTATATAAACGATAATATTCTGTCCTTTTTAAAAAACAACAAAATAACAACAATAGAACTGGGTGTTCAAAGCCTTGATGATGAGGTTTTATATATTTCAAAGAGAGGATATAAGTCTAGTGTTGTATACAATGCATCAGAAAGAATAAAAAAATATGGCTTTAGACTTGGCCACCAGATAATGATAGGATTACCAGGAAGCACAACAGAAAAAGAAATAAAAACAGCAAAAGACTCTCTGTCACTGAAACCTGATGACATAAGAATATATCCATTACTCGTAATAAAAGATACAGAAATAGAAAGAGAATACATAGAAGGCAGATATAATCCTTTATCTATTAATGAAGCAGTCCAAAGGACAAAAGAAGTCATAAAAGTATTTTATGGTAAGACAAATATAATAAGGGTTGGTCTTCACCCATCTTCTGACCTCCAGAACAAAGACTTTACAGTTGGTCCTTTTCATTCATCATTCAGAGAACTAGTTATGACGAGTCTATGGAAAGAAGTAATAATAAAGATAAAAGATTACTTTAAAAATAGTAATGATTTAGAAATAATAATATCACCAAAAGATTATAACAATTTTATAGGTTATAAAAAAGAAAATAAAAAAATTTTATTAGAAAATTTTAAAATAAAAATATTAAAAGGTGAAGTAAAAGAAGGTAAAGTTATCATAAAAAGCAAAAAAGAAACAAAAGAGTTTAATCTAGTAGATTAAGCAAATACCTATAAACTAGTCAACTCTTAAAAAGTACGTTTTATAAAAGGCATAAATACTATTATTAAAAAATTCTAGATTACCTATATGATTCAATCTAAGTCCTTTAAATATTTTAAATAATACAAAAATAATTTCTCCTAAATCTAGATTAATAAAATAAACCTATAATACTTCAAAACATTTATATAACTAAGTGGAATATTTTAAGTAATTACCAAAATTTTTTAAGAGTATACCATTAAAAACTCAGGAAAATAATCTATACCAAAAGAAATTAGTAAAAATTTTGTTGAAAACTTACAAAAAAATCATTTTTTCTAAAAAACATTATACTTTTTTTTGATACTGATATACACACACTTTAAATACAAGAGAAAGTCTTTTTGCCCTAAAAATTAATCTCCAATCTCTGGTAGAAATACACTCTTGCAAAATATAAATTGACTAACATCTTTCTTTAAAATAATTAAAAATACTTTTTAAAGATTGAAAATGTAGTTCTTAAGTTTTAACAAAATAAATTGTGTTATAAACTTCTAATCTATAAATTAGACTTTTTGAGTTTTTAAGATTCAACTAAATCAAACAAAAACTGCCAAAGAGGCAGTTTTTTAATATAAATTATTCTTGAGGTTTAATTGAGAGATGTAAATTAGCCTTATCTCCACCAATAAGTTTTATGTGTATTATATAATCACCTGTTGTTTTTATAGGCCCTGGCAGTTCAACATTATGTCTTGTTATTTCTATACCTCTCTCTCTTAGCATGTCTTCTATATCTTTTGCAGAAACTGAACCATAAAGTTTATTTCCTTCTGTCACTCTTCTTACTATTTCTATTTTCTCACTCTCTATCTTCTCTTTAAGCCCCATATTTATTTTTCTTTTTTCTTCTTTTCTTTTTTCTATCTCATCTCTTCTTTTCTGAATAAGCCTTAATGTGTGTTCATTCTTTTTCACTGCTATCTCTTTAGGCAACAAATAGTTTCTTGCATAACCATCTCTAACCTTAACAACGTCTCCTTCTTCACCTAAACCAATAACATCTTTTAGCAAGATAAGTTCAACCATATCAAAAACTCCTCTCTATATCTTTATTTTCTCTATACTAACATAAGGTAAAAGAGCCATATATCTTGCCCTCTTTATAGCAACTTTAAGTCGTCTCTGATGCATAGAGCATGTTCCAGTTATTCTCCTTGGTAATATTTTACCTCTGTCAGACACAAACCTAGCAAGTAATTTCACATCTTTATAATCTATATCTCTGTTTTCTTTACAGAAAAAACATTTTTTCTTCTTAAAAAGAAACTTAGGAAGAACAACCTCTGTTTCTTGTGTTTCTTCTTTTTTTACTTCTTTTTCATCCATTTTAATGCTCCTTGATTTTGTTTCTTTAAAATTTTTTAAAATGGTATATCGTTGTCATCCTCACCATATTCATACTCATGATTATAACTCTCCTCATCTTTTTGTTTGGCAGAAGTCATTAACTCAACTCTATTAACAATAACAGAAATTTTGTATCTATTATTACCATCACTATCCTGCCATTTTTCCTGCCTAAGAGAACCATCTATCAATACTCTTGATCCTTTCTGGGTATATTTTTTTAAAAACTCTGCTGTCTTACCAAAAGCAGTACAATCAAAAAAACTTGTTTTCTCTTCACCTTTTACATAATCATTTACAGCAATGCTAAACTTAGCAACTTCAATACCACTACCTGTAGATCTTATTTCAGGCTCAGCAACAAGTCTGCCAGAAAGAATCACTTTGTTCATAAAAATAACCCTATTTTTTTTCTATCTTAACAAACATATACCTTAAAACTTCTTCCTTTAAGTTCAATTCTTTATAAACCTTATTCAAGGTTTTTGGTTCAATATTCAAATAAAAAAGATAGTATGTACCTTTCTCTTTTTTATCTATTGGATATGCAAGCTTTTTAAGTCCAATCTCTTTCTCAGATTCAATAGCACCACCATTCTCTTGTATTGTATTTTTAAACCATTCTTTAATCACAGTAGCTTCTGCTCTTGTGTCAAATATCACCATTGCTTCATATTTGTTCAAAATCTTCCTCCCACAAAAGGATTTTTAGTTTAAAAAGTATAGAACTCCACGGCATAGGGGTTAATAAAATTTAATACAAAAATTTAAAAAAAAATAAACAAAAAAAAATAAATTCTGAGCATAAAAAAACCGATTTATAAAGATTGTCCAGGAAGGAAAATTTTATTCAAGGAGGAGTACACATGATAATTAATCACAATCTTAGTGCACTTTATGCCAACAGGCAGTTGGGGTTAAACGACATTAACCTCCAAAAAAACATTGAAAAACTCTCTTCTGGTACTAGGATAAACAGGGCTGGTGATGATGCATCTGGTCTTGCAGTATCAGAAAAGATGAGGTCTCAAATAAGAGGTCTTAACAGAGCAGCTCAAAACGCACAAGACGGCATATCTTTCATTCAAACAACAGAAGGCTACTTACAAAACACTCAAGACATCATACAAAGAATAAGAGAGCTTGCAATCCAAGCAGCTAACGGTATCTACACAACTGAAGACAGGATGCAGATCCAAGTTGAAGTATCTCAATTAGTAGACGAAGTTGACAGAATAGCATCTCATGCTCAATTCAACGGTCTAAACATGCTTACTGGAAGATATGCAGAAGCTGAAAGAGGCCAAGTTTCAACAGGAAGTATGTGGTTCCATATAGGTGCAAATATGGACCAAAGAGAGAGAGTATATATAGGCACAATGACTGCAAAGGCACTAGGATTGAAAGACACAGTAACAGGAGACGTGTTAAGCCTATCAACAATTACAAAAGCAAATACTGCAATAGGTGTTCTTGATGAGGCATTAAAGAAGGTAAGTAAACAGAGAGCAGACTTAGGTGCATATCAAAACAGACTTGAGTTTGCAACTAAGGGTATATTGATTGCTGCTGAAAACTTACAAGCTGCTGAGTCAAGAATAAGAGACACAGACATGGCTGCAGAAATGGTTGAATACTCAAAGAACAACATATTGATTCAGTCTGCTACAGCTATGCTTGCTCAAGCAAACCAAAAGAACCAATCAGTTCTCCAGTTACTAAGATAATGAGGTTGCCCCCCAAACCTGGGGCCCTCTTTTTTAAAATTTGTAACTTATTTGACTTTCATAACTATTCTCTATCTTATAACTGTCTTCATATATATACAGTGAACGTCTATAGTTCAACTTCCAGGCAAGATACTCCAATTTGAAAGGCAGAATAACACCTATACTAGCACTTGTTTTTTTGTCACTAAATAGTCTACTGAAAAACTCAGAAAAACTATTAATCCCAACTCTATAATACCCAATATTGAAATACATAAAGTCCAAAAGTTCTGGATAAATAAAAAACTCAAGTGAAAACTTATTATTAGCAAAAGAAAGTATATCCTCTTCTAAGGTCTCACGATAAGACACTTCAAACTTAAGAATTGATAATTTGTCAAAACCAATACCAAAAAATATACCATATTTATTGTCATCTGTTTTATAAATCAACTTGCTTAACCTATCTCTTCTTTCCAACAAATATATAGAATCAAAATAACTGTCAATATAATCATCTTTAAATACTAACCCACCCAATTTGTAGGAAAAATAATAAAACAAGTTCCCTCTTACCCCATAAGAAACAGCGAAACCTGGGACATTATTAGTATTTAAAAACATTTTAGAGTTTTCTACATAGAAGTTTATAGTAAACTTTTCCCAGAGATTATATATAGGAATATTTAAGTCAAGGCCCAATGCATAAATTTTTTTCTTTCCTTTTTTCTTTGGTATATCCTGTGGGTCTAAGTCAGAAACAAGAGTAAATCCAATTTCCGTTTTATCAAAAACTTTGTTTCCTTTAAAAGGCCTATAATAACCTCTAAATCCAAATATTTCTCCTGATGAAATATCACTTATAAAAGTCTTTATCCCATAACTATAAAAAGAAAAGTTATTCATTAATGATAATTGTCTTTTCTGAGGATAATTAAGATTTGGTTTAAAAGAATTGATAATCAAGTTGTTTCCTAATTCTATCTTTTCTATATTTCCAGCTTCGATAAAAACAGTATCATCCTTATAATTAATAAGGTCAACTTTAAGTATTAGATCAGACAAAGAGTCACTAAAAGACTCAAAGTTCCACTCATCTTTATTACCAAAGTTTTCAGTTTTATAGAACTTGTCATTCTTATAGTCAACATAAACAGGCAGGATAAGTCTTACATAAAGATTCTTATAACTAAACCCTGGTTTAGGGGCTAATATAATATAATTTTTCTCTTCTCCTGAGAGCAAAGAGACAGATGCACCAATATAAAACTTCCATTTTTTTTCTTTTTCTTTCCTTGCACCCTCAAAGTACCCTTTAAAAGACATATATTTAATATACTCATTCTTGTAAAGATCTATTTCCCCTATAGGTATAAAACCATAAAAGGTATTGTTTTCCTTATATATCAATCTTTGGTAATTTGAAAATGTATAATTATAGTTATTAAAAACAAGTCTTGCGTTCCCTTGAATTGAAAAGACTTCAAACTCTCCATTTTCATCTAGTCTCACAAAAAAAGAGCCTTTACCAAAATAGAACTCAAAAAAAGGTGTTTTGATTTTCTTTATAAAATCCGAATTATTTTCTAACCAAATAGCACCATATTCAAGAAAAACATCGTTTAAGTCTAATTTTATTAAGGAAAACTCTTTTAACAAAAGATAAGTCTCACTATCATAAAAAAATATACTAGAATTGTTAAAAGTCTTTATCTCCTCCCTTGAAGATAAAGAGACTTCTTTTTGCTCAATAAGAATAAACCTATCAAGTTCATAATCCTTTTTCCTTACCTCTCCATCTATAATAAAACCTTTTAGAGAAAAAGATACATTACAAACAAAGACAAGAAATAATAAAAAAAGTTTCATAATATTCCTCACTTCAAATAGCAATTAGATATAAAACTTTCTGCAAGTATTATGAGTTTATCCTTGTTGTTTTGAACCTCACCATTAATTACCTTTTCGTAAAGATATTTTAAAACTTTACCGACCATAGGCCCTTCACTAATCCCAAGGCTCATAATGTCATTACCAGATATATCAAGGTCCTTTATCTTAAATTTTTTTTCTTCTTCTATAACACTAAATATTCTATTTCTAAAAAGTTTAAGCTTTTGTGGCTCACCCCTCCTGAACCCATTTCCCTCCCTGTCTGCAACTCTCAAATAAAAAAGGTCTTCAATGTTATCAATCCCCACCTTATTTATAAATCTTCTTACAGCTGAATCAGTCCAATATTCTTTATAATGAAACATATGAAACCTTATTAGCCTAACAACATTTTTTATAAGATTGTCATCTAAATCCCATTTTTTCATTATTTTATATGCTTTTTTAGCACCCACTAATTCATGTTTGTAAAAGACATAGTCGTTATCATTCTCCATAAAAGACTTTGTTTCAACCTTACCTATATCATGCATCAGAGCAGCTAATCTAACATTAAGTTTTTTTACTGCATGATCACAAGAATAAAGCAGATGATAATAAAGGTCATACTTATGAAAACTGTTCTGTTTAACACCAAAACACTCATACAGTTCAGGAAAGAAAAAACCTAAATTACCATTTTCTCTTTCTTGCTCTATCCAGAAAGATGGACTGTCTTGATTAATAAGGACATTAAGTAAAATAGAAACCCATTCTTTCAAACTTTTTTCCACTTCTTATCTCTTGTTTTAATTATCTTTTGATAAATAATATTCCATTTATTAGAGTTATTCATATCTCCTATCAATTTATAGAGGTTACATATATGCAGGGCACCTGCCTCAGACTTTTTCATAATAACTATTTCCTCAGCAAGTTTCAAAACCTTTCTCAACTCTTCTTTTTCATCAAAGTCCAGTAATTTATAACCAACATCTATTATAGTTACCCAGTTTTTATTTAGATAAGCCTCATCAGCCTTTACCCTTAATTTAGCAACTCTCTCATCATAGGGATTAGAAAAAATAACAAAAGGAAAAATAAAAATAACAATCAGTTTTTTATCCATTCAAGTATCTTTTCCCAATATTGTTTATGGTCAACTCCAATCATACTCATCAGAACTATTGCTAAATGCCCATCAGGTAATACAATCTTATCAGTATTTGTTTTAAGCGAGAGTGCATCACATGCTGAATAAGGAGCAATATCATCATATTGGCTTACTATATTAAGTATTGGTATTTTTATACTCGACAGACTAATTTTTTTATTAAGAAATATTAATTCTTCATTGAAAAACTTGTTTGACTGAAAAAAGTCTTTAACAAGTTCTCTTGCAAACTCACCTGGCATGTCAATATTATCATCTCTCCATTTAAGAAGTGCATTGTATACCCTAACAAAAAACTTGTTTTTATAATTGTATAATATTGCCATTAAACTCTTAAATCTTACTCCTGTGTTTATAAGTTGAAAAGAGAGTGTCTGGAACTCAGCTGGTATATTACCTAATGAATCAACAAGTTTATCAACATTAACAAACTCAGGTGAAGTAAGAAAAGAAACAACACCCATCTTAGAAAAGTCATATGGAGAGTTCATACTTATATACTTATCAACAAGGTAATTATCAGTATAGCTAAGGTATAAAGATGCTAAAATACCACCCAAACAATGACCTATCATTACAATATTCTGTTTTTCTATTTCTACTACCTTTTCTACTGATTCTTTGACTCCATTTATAACATAATAAACCATATTGTATTTTTTATCATATTCCTTTAGGTTTTTCCATTTTATTATATATGGGCTATATTCATTTTCTATTAAAAACCTTGTAAAACTTATCTCAGGCAATATATCAAGAATGTAATATCCATTTATAAGAGGATTAACAATAAGTATTGGTTTTTTTCTTAATCCATTGTAAGAATATAATTCCATTATATCATTTTCATATATTAATGTTTTTTTACTTGAGCCAACTTCCCCATCTACATTGTTACCAAGAAGGGTATCTGCTACTTCATTTAAATATTTAACAAAATCGTCAAAGTCTTTTTTTATCTTTTCTCTCAAAAACTCATCTAAACCCTCTGCCATACAGTTCCCTCCTTAGTATCTTTTAGAATAATACCTTTTGAAAGTAAAAAGTCTCTTATCTCATCCGCTTTCTTAAAGTCTTTTCTTTTTTTAGCCTCTTCCCTCTCTTTTATAAGATTCTTTATTTCTTCATCTAAATCCTCTTCTTCAAAAATATTTTTAAAACAACCCAAAACTCTGTCTATTTCTTTTAAAAAGTCAAGTATTTTGTCTCTGTCTTTTTCTCCTATTTTATCATAATTCAAATTAATTTCTCTTATAAAATCAAATAGGTAAGATAAAGCAGGTGAAATATTAAGGTCATCTAACAGATTGTTTATAAAACCTTCTCTTGCCTTATTTATAATATGCTCAACATCAATAGACGAGTTTTTATTCTTTATAGACTTAATCATCACTACAAAGTCTTTAACCCTATTTAAAGTAGCCTGACTCTGTTTAATAAGTTCTTCTGAAAAGTTAAGTGGCTGTCTGTAGTGTGTAGATATAAGAGAATACCTTATTGCCATTGGTTTATAACCCTTATTGATCAAGTCTCTTAATGTATAAAAATTGCCCTTTGACTTTGCCATTTTTTCATTATTTACATTAAGAAATGCAGAATGCATCCAATAGTTAGCAAGGTTTTTTCCAGAATAAGATTTGCTCTGTGCTATCTCATTTTCATGATGTGGAAATATATTATCTATGCCCCCACAATGTATATCAAAAGTCTCTCCCAAATACTTCATACTCATAGCAGAGCATTCTATATGCCATCCTGGTCTACCTTTTCCTATCTCAGTCTCCCAAAAAACATCCCCATCATCTTCATCCCATGCCTTCCACAAAACAAAGTCAACAGGGCTATCTTTAGTGTATTCATCAAGTTTAACCCTGCCACTTGCACCATCTTTAAGATCTTTTATATCAAAACCAGATAATCTGCCATACTCTTTAAACTTGATAATAGAAAAATAAATAGACCCATCTTCTGCTTTATAAGCAAAACCATTCTCAAGTAGTTCTTTTATTATATCCACCATCTCTTTTATATGTCCCGTTGCCTCAGGATAATAATTAGCTTTTACAATGTTTAAAGTCTCTATATCTTCAAAAAAAGCCTTTTTATAAATTGCAGTATAGTCTTTTAGACTCATTTTACTTTTTTTTGAGCCTCTTATAGTCTTATCATCGACGTCTGTAAGGTTCATAACATGTATAACATCATATCCGATAAATCTTAAAAATCTTACCAACAAGTCCTCAAAAATAAAAGTTCTTAAATTGCCTATATGGACAAAATTGTAAACTGTTGGGCCACATGTATATATTCCTATTTTACTCTCATTAATAGGCTTTAAAGGTTCTTTAGTTTTTGTAAGTGTATTGTATATTAAAAAATTCTTTGAGACTGAAGCCATAAAATCTCCTTATAAAATATTAAAATAGATTATATAAGAAAAATTTTAAAGTAAATTTAATATAAAGTTTTACACTTATGCCATAATAAACTATGGAGATAAAAATGGAAGATATAAAAGACCTAAAAGCATTTACTCAGAAAATAGACAAAATAATGAAGTATACAGACAATGATATAAATAGAGCAAAGCAAGTTGTGCAAGGAATATTAAAAGATTTTGTAGTAATTAAGGGAAAGATAAATATAGAGAGAAACAATGAATCAGGTCTTTTTATAATTTTTTTTCACAAATATAAACACTATTTGGTTGACAAATATTCAGTAATACAAGAAGGTTCTAATCTATTTTCTGTTGACATAAAAAAAAGTTTTCTAGACTTTTTTAAAGAAATAGATATAAGGCTTAATACAGAATCACATCAAAAAGAAAAAGTCTCAAAGATAAACATACAATTTGAAAAAGAGTTTTCACCTGCAATAATATCACAACTTCTAGGCAAATTGGAAAACAGAGACTTAACATCAGTTACTATACAGATGAAAAACATTTTTTCTTATATATTTGGAAGAGATTCTAATGTTTTTGTCCAGTTAGAATATGAAGAAATAAGCTCACTTGAATACGAAGAAAATATAAAAGAACATATAATGCTGAGAGAACAAGAAAAAGTAAAAATTGAAGAATCAATAAAAAAAGTGGAAGAAGGGGAAAAGGAAAAGGATGAATTATCAGAGTTAAAGAATAATCTGATAAATGAGGGTAACATAATAGTCAACGGTGAGTTAAGTCTATCACCAATAAAGGGTAAGTTTATCTCAGAATTGACCGTTGGTGAAGTTATAGCTGTAAAGATAAATGATACATCTCAAAAAGCAATAAATATAATAAAACAGCTCAATCTTATAACAGAAGATGGTAAGATAAAAAAAGTAAAGGGAAAAATAATATTTCTTAAAAAAACAGAAAAGGGTTATCAGATATTAGTTAGAATTGCTCCATTGGTAATACTAGAAATAACAGAAGAAGAAGAAATTAAAGTAGAGTGTTTTACACCAATTCAAAATCAGGCAAGTAAAACAAAAAAAGGTAAAAAAGAAAAAGATAATACAAAAATAATTATAATATATAGTATAGTAAGTTCAATTGTTGTTGCAGCAGTAATACTTTTATTAGTCTAGAAAAATGGAAAAAAGAATTATAAAAGGAAACGTTAAGTCTTTAAATATAAAAGAATTATCAAAAGAAGTTGTTATAATAGGAAATGTAATAGACACTACTATTTTTTCAACAAACAACATAGAAATATATGGAAATGTAGAAAAATCAAAAATAGTTTCAAACAGTGGGAGAATAGAAGTTGTAGGAAAAGTATCTAATTCAGAGATAAAAGCATTTTCCTTTGTAAAAATTAATTCAGTAGAAAATAGTTTAATAGAGTCCAGTTTTAGTTCATGTATGATAGAGGGATATATCTACAATTCAAGTATAAAAGCATTTTCAATTATAGAAAACACAAAGGGAAACACATTAAACTCTAATCTAAACTCAGGAATGGAAATAAGTCTTTACAACATTGGAAAGTCTGGCATAAACTCAGAATCAGAACTAAAGATATCTAAAAAGAATTCAAATAATATTTTTGAGGTAGTTTTTGTTCATAAACAGAAAATAAGTGACTTAGATTTAAAACTTAAAGAACTAGAAAGATACATAAAGGTCTTAGACATAATAAAAGATAAAATAAATACTCTGCCTGAAGAAAAAAAAAGAGAAATAACTTTAAAGATAAGAGAATATAAAAAAAATAAAGAATATCTAAACTTTATAAAAGAAGAAACAAGAAGGCTATTAATTACAGACCCTGAAGAGATTAAGTATAATAGAACAATAATAATAAAAAATGACCTCTTTCCTCCTGTTAAAATATCAATTGATGGAAAAGAAGAAAAAATACTAGAACAATTAAAAGAGGTTGCTTTCTATAACAGTGGGATAATAATAAAAGGTGAAATTAAAAAAGTCTACAACAAAAGAAATTTCACAAAAATCTAATCTTACCTTATTTTAACAAGATTTAAATAATTTTAAAATTAAATTTTATTTTAAAATTTTGTTTAAAACTTTATAAAGGTTGTTTAAAAAATATGGAAAACATTGTTAAAACTTGGTTTAAAGTCCTAAATATTTTTCAACAAAAATTCCCTGAAGACTATAACCTGTGGATAATTAATCTTGAGTACATAGATTATAATCAGAATGAAAAAAAAATAATTCTTTCTGTTTCAAACAAGGTAATTATAGATAAAATAAATAAAAGTTTTAAATCAGAATTAGAAAAAATTCTAAAAGAAGTCTCAGGGGAAGAGATAAAAATAGAAATAACGTTAAAAAACAATACAGAAGAGGA
>Ga0308396_1000901_pt1 | contig 17167 bp, 13 predicted proteins | sample Hotspr2SamplePe2_FD_202359 | JGI IMG/M metagenome (GOLD analysis project Ga0308396, IMG submission 202359) | Hot spring phototrophic mat microbial communities from Mushroom Spring, Yellowstone National Park, Wyoming, United States - 20050930_Pe2 ... | reverse complement strand
TAAGGTTACCATGGAAGACGCCGCGGAGGCGCAGGAGACGTTTACCATTCTCATGAGCAAGGAGGTAGCGCCGCGTCGGCGCTTTATTGAGCAGAACGCCCGGTACGCCCGCCTGGATGTGTAGCGGATAAGCGGACGCTCTATTACCCCAGCCTCCCTTGCGGGGCATCACGACATCCCAGACTCCCTCCTTTTACGAGCTTTACCTCAGCCCCTTTCCCGTAGAGGGGGGAGGGGAGCTACGCCTCTTTACAAGCGGAAACTCTCCCCTCCCTGCTCACGGGGAGGAGGGAAGGGGGTGGGCTTTGGCATCCAAAGAAGGGAAGGTAAGAGCTTTTGCGCTTGCATAATCCAAATTTCTCTGTAACTTTGCCTCATGCGCTCCTACCTCGTCGGATTGGCGCTGCTGCTATCGGGCTATGCACAGGTATTGGTCTGGCAGGAAACCTTTGATGGGCCTTCAGCGGCTAATTGGGTTACTGAAAGCCCCCCTGGCAGTAAGAATAATCCCACACCCCCGGCATCCCAGGCCTTAGCTATGTGACCAATGACCCGGGCCACAACTACTTCGTCATCAACGACGCTAATACCCCCGAGCTGGATGGCAGTGGCAACTTCGTGCGGGGGCGGCGTGCCGAATGCGGTCCACCCAACAACCTCCCTAATCCCTACACGAATGGCGGCCCCGTCAACCGCAGCCTCCACATCACCGCCAGGGCCAGTAGCGACGGTGCCGTCCTCGGCTATATCAACTTCCCCGACTACGGCGATGAGTACAGCTGGTCTAACCAGGGCTTCGGCGAAGATGGAAACACCGACCAGTGGGCCTACTACAACCAAGACATTAGCACCATTGGCAGAACCTGCCTCCGCCTCACCGCCGACTTTTACCTGGGAGGCGACCGGGACCGGGTGCGCAGCTACGCCTCCATCCTTTACAGTACGGATGGTGGGGCCACTTGGAACGTGCTGGTGCCTAATATACAGGCCACTATTCCTGGGCCTGTCTGGCTGGCGTATCACTTTGTCGCAGGCACCTGCAATAACTGGATTCGCCTCACCTTCAACTTTCCCACTGATGCCGAAAATATCCCTAACCTCCGTATTGCCTTCCGCTGGCGCAATGACAATAGCTTTCCCATGACTACGGCCGATTATACCCTTTCGGCTGGCTTCAATGTAGACAACATCCGCATAGAGGCGGCCGCACCCCCTACGGCCAACTTCACCGCTAACAAAACCACCGCCTGCAAGTACGAAACCGTCACCTTCACGAACCTCACCTCTGTCCCCTGTAACTTAGCCACTACCTACACCTGGACCATCACGCCGGGTACTTTCACCTATGTCGGCGGCACGAATTCTAACAGCCCTAATCCCCAAGTTCAATTCACCGCTAATGGCACATATACCGTCACGCTCACGGCTACGAATGCGGCCGGCACCCACACCTTCACGCAGACAAACTACATTACCGTTACGGCCTGTCCACCGATTGCTAACTTCACTGCAGATAGGAAGAGCGCCTGTGCCCTCAATCCATCCCCGCCGCCAGGCTCGCCTACCACCATCACACTCACAGATATATCCGACCTGCGGGGGCAGCCCCTCACCAGCCGCACCTGGACCATCACGCCTTCCACCGGCGTCAATATCGCTCCCGGCCCCAATGCCTCTCCCGTAACGGTTACCTTCACTGACCCCGGCACCTACACCGTCCAGCTCTCCGTAACCACCCCCGATGGCACCGACGACACCATCGCCACCCAAATCCTCAATATCGCCTCCTGTGCCTGCGGCGGAACCTCCACCAGCAGCGTGGATAGCACGGTGTTTTATACGCAGGACTTTGACGGGTGCAACGATGTGGTTTTCAGCAGTAATGGGGCTGAGAGCTGCGGTTGGAGATCCCAGTTTATTACAAGCGTATCCAGCTTAGGCTGCGTCAATGACTGGCGCATCAATTCCAGTGAGGCGGGTGTCACGCCGCCCAGCTGTGCAGCTTCTGGGGGAAGTGATAAGAGCCTTTTCATGGGCGTCACGGGCAGTGGCTGGTTTAACTGTCTTATAGCCGCACCCCAATGTGCGGGTAGAGCCTGCTATTTTGATGGAGCGAACACGAACAAACGCATATACCTAGATAGGGGCATTGACCTCACTTTCGGAGGGCCGTATGACTCTATTGTGGTACAGTTTGACTTTATGGCGAATGGGGGCGCTATCTGCGTATCTGACTCGGCTATCTTTGAATATAGTACCGCTGGCACTACAAGCTGGGTCATGCCGGTATCCACTCCAAGTGAATACTGGCTTCCTTTAGGAAACTTAGGAATGTTTGCCGTTCCAATGAGGTTCTTAGAAACGCCCAAGCCGGCCGCCTGCTCGTCGCCTGGTGCCACCTGGGCGCGCATACGCTGGCGGGTGCCAGCCAGTGCTATGGGCAGTACCGACTTTCGGATTGCCTTCCGGTGGGTGAATGTGAATGATGCTTGCGGTTATGACCCTTCCTTTGCCGTAGACGACATCCGCATCGTCGGTTACAAGTCCGCCTCGAGCTTTACCAGTAATCAATACACGGGTCCCAATGGCGGCTCCTGGCATGTCGCTGCAAACTGGAGCGCCAATAATGTACCTGATACCCCCACCGAAGACGCCGAAGTCCCTGCTGGCAAACATGTCGTGATCAGTAGCGACGTAGAAGTGCGCCATGTGTGTAACTTCGGTAAGATAACCATTGACGATGCTTCCAACGTCCATCTTACCGTGCTGGGTAATCTCCTCAATGAGGGCGAGATCACCTCTACCGGAATTACGCCGGATGCGGATGTGCGCTTAAGGGGAGCGGATACCCGCTACCGCGGCACCGGCACGAACATAGATGCCGACTATGCCATCATTACGGGTAAAACCACCCTGGAAGCTGATCTTTCCTGCCGCAGCCTACGCATCAGCGGCGACTTTGACATGAGCAATCGGACAGTTACCCTCTACCGAGACCTCAGCTATACCACAGGCATCATCACGCACACCGGCAGCACCGTCCTCCTCAATGGCCCCTGCCTCACGTGCTTAGATAATAACGCCCTGCAGCAGATTTCCGCCAATACTAACTTCACCCTCAACCTTCATAACCTGGTGGTCAATAAGACTTCGGGCACCGTCCTCCAGCAGGCTACCGATGTGCGCATCAATGGCACGATGACCATTCACGGCGGCGTTTATGATGCGCAGACGAATCGGCTCCGAGATGGGGGCGGGGGCCCCGCACCGCTGGTGATGACCGGCGGCGAGCTGCGCCTGGCCCGTACTAGTACTACCCTCCCCGAGCTGAGCGGCGCTTATACCCTGACGGGCGGCAAAGTCACCCTCAATGGAGACGGCAACCAGACCCTGCGCGGCAATCGCTCCTTCTGGGACCTGCGCTTTGAAAATACCGGCATCAAAACGCTGGGGGGCGGCGGCAATACGATCGTCAAAAACAACTTAGAACTGGCTCTCACCAGCGATTATGTCGATGCCAATGCGAATAATGTCATTCTCTGGGTGCAGAACCCATCGCTCTTTGCTATCAGTCGCACAGGGGGCCATGTCGTGGGGCGCCTGCGCCGAAACATCCAAGGCTTAGGGCAATATCGCTTTGATGTGGGAAGCACCACGGATTATGAGCGGTTTGACGTGCTGATCCGACAGCCGCTCACGGGGGTGAGTCATCTGACTACGCAGTTCATCGCAAATGATCCCACGGATCCTTCTCCGGCTGTGCTGGAGAACGGGGCGCAATGGCAGATTGCCCTGCCGCCGGGCTACTGGCAGGTGGACCCCGATGTAGCGCCGACCGCAGGCTTGTACGATGCCATCTCGTATCCTATCGGCTTTACCCTGCCCGCCAATCCCCTTCAGTACACCTTAGGTAAGCGGCCCAATGGCAATGGCGCTGCCTGGTCGCAGACCCTCACTGGCGTCTATGTGACGCCTGCCGGTGGGATCGTGCGCCGCAATAGCTTCTCGGCCTTTTCGGAGTTCGGGATTTTGACCAGTCCGACGCCGCTTCCTAACTTAGCGCTGCGGCTCTGGCTTTACGGCTCGTCAGACAGGGCCCGTTTAGCCTGGCAGCCTTCTGCTCTCCTCCCTGTGCAGGCCTACCAGGTAACCCGATCGACAGACCAAGGCCGCACCTGGACTCTCCTCGCTACCCAGCCGGCCGATGTTTCCCGCTGGATAGACCCCACCGCCCCTGCCCAGGCTTGGTATCGCGTCCAGGCCCTTCTCTCTGACGGCCGTAGCCTCGCCTCTAATGTGGTGGAATATCAGCAAGCCCCCAACGCCTCCCCAACAGTTGAAGTGCTACCCCTAAACGAAGCTGTGCATTTCGTGGTGCGGGGAGATGCGGGGCTCATGCAGGTACGTCTCTGGAATGCCCTTGGTCAGGAGGTAGGGAATCTCTCCGGCGAAGGGATGGTAGTTTGGACCCTGCCACCGCAGGCGGCAGCAGGCGTGTATTTCTATCAGGTAGTAGTGGGTGGAGAAGTGTTATCGGGGCGGGTGTGGGTCGGGCGATAGGGTAGAGGCGGGCCGCCCCTGCTTCGCTTTGTCTGTGTGGAAGGTGTCGTTGGCCAGGGTGGGCTTATGCCAATTCCGGGCAAAGGGTTTCTGAATGTAGGAGGGTAGAGTTATGTGTGGCTGCCGCTCCCCCCTCAGGCGGGCATGCCACCTCCTCCTCACATCAAGAAGGCCTTTGACTTAAGGTGGCATAAGGTCACGAGGAGGGCCCTGAAGGGGCAGGGCACATGGATGTACGATCCCCCCTCACCCCGACACTCTCCCCCTTTGAGAAGGGGGGAGAGGGTGTAGGGAGTGGGGGACGGTAAGAGGGACATTTTGAGCGCCCCCGCCCCACGGAGCAGGTGCGCTGAGGGCTGGTACCGCCTAAAAAGAAAGTCTGTGTCAGGAAATAGTATAAGGTCACGAGGAGGGCCCCGAAGGGACACGGCACATGGGTGTACGATCCCCCCTCACCCCGACCCTCTCCCCCCTTGAGAAGGGGGGAGAGGGTGTAGGGAGTGGGGGGACGGTAAGAGGGACATTTTGAGCGCCCCCGCCCCACGGAGCAGGTGCGCTGAGGGCTGGTACCGCCTAAAAAAAGGAAGTCTGTGTCAGGAAATAGTCTAAGAACCGCCCCACACCCCCTTCATAGTGGAGAGGCGCAAAGGAGACCTTTTTGTGCCGGTCGGAAGTGTGATGGGATGGGGCAGCTATTTTATTGCCGGACTCGCGGGGCTATTGGCAGAGGAGGCTGTCGGAGCTCTCCCCAGCGATTTTTTTCTTAGGTCTGGTCTAAAATCCCTTCCTTGCTTTTCAAGGGATTAGCTTTGCGAAACTCCTCAGGGTTATTGAAGGCGTTGAAGAATAACGGCGTCCCTGCAAACGAAAGAGGGGAGACGGGGCCAATTGTCATGAAGGAATACTCTCGGCTTGCGGTATCAAAAGAAGAATGCGGGTCGCGAAAAAGTTGATAAAGCTCAAGGGCTTTGCTTCGTCCGCCTACGAGCTCGCTCAGGGCTCTGAACTCGGTCCCCATGCCTAAGCCAAACCCGAAGAAGAAGATGCGCAGCTGCTCTATGATTTCCCGATGTAGGCTGGAGAGGGTCTGGCTGATGAAGAGCCAGCCTAAGCCGTATTTGCGGGTGGTGCGGGCTGCGTCAATCAAAATGCTGCGCAGGGCTTTCTTTTCTTCGTTGTCCGGCTCTTCCCGGGGAGCTAAGCGATGGGCTTCGTCTATGAGCACCAAGGTGTTGAGGCTGCGATTTTGTTTGTAAGCTCTTTCAGCTTCCCTCCTAATGCCATCCAATAAGCGCTTGAGGATAAGAAGCTGTATGGTTTCATTCCAAAACAAAGGAGCGCTTTGGGGCTGGGATTGATGCGACTCCTCCGGAGAAAAAAGAGTAACCTCGTCTGTCTTCTCTAAGGCGTGATCGGCTCCCTCTCCCGATAAGTCTATCACAACCAAGGGGCGTTTTTCTTGATCAGAATGGAAGATTTTTTTCAATAGCGATTCTACTTTCTGAGATTTGGGCCGATCTTCTCGAAATAGCTGTGTAACTGGAAGCCAATACTTGGTGAAAAACTCGTCTTTAGGAGCCTGTTCGTACATAGATTGGAATCGGCCTCGGGACTCGGCAGAACGATAGAAAATTTTTTGGATATTATCCTCTCCAAGAAGTTTCCAGGCGATTTCGAATGTTTTTTTGAGGTGTAGTTCCTTTAGAGAGATCTTTTTGTCTTGTAGCTTATCAGATAGTGTCTTGGCAGCTGACTGTCTGTTTTCGCCTTTAGGGATGCTAAGCTGTTCAAAGAAAGGAGATTCATACAAAATCTGGGCAAAGAGCTCCCAACGGTCCAGGATTAGGTCCTTTACTTCGTATACTTCTATTGGTCTTTGGAGTTTGTTTAGGATTTCTCTCATGGGTAGTTTGAACTCATCGGAGTCCTTGTCGCCGCGGGCTTCTTTGGCGAATTCGGCTTGGGGGTCTAAGTCGCCGCGGGCTTCTTTGGCGAATTCACCTTGGGGGTCTAAGACGAGGAGGGCCATTTCGGGGTAGCGGGCATAAGCGAGAAGGATCATTTTAGCGAGGACGGACTTGCCAGAGCCGGTTTTGCCGAAGATGCCTAAGTGATAGGCTTCGCCAGCGCCTTTGGGCCCGCTTCCAAAGTGCTTAAACCAGAGGGGCAAAAGGGGCTTTGAGCCATACACGCGACCGAGGTAGAAGATTTCTTCTTGGTAGGGAGAGAGAAGTTCGGAGAGGACTTCATCGCTGACTAAATGGATGGGTGTGCCCGTGGCAGGCACCGTACCCAAAATGCTGGGACGATACTGCCGCCCCTTTGCCGCAAAGACGGCGCTAATAGTCATTTCACCCTGATGGGTGTCTTGCCGTTCGCTGACGGGGTCCACGCGTCCGCGCTGGCGAATAAGACTAAGCATAGTGGGATCCTCATGCCAAACATTGCGCATCGTTACCTCTACAATCTGCCCCAGCGCATAATGCATCAGCTCATCCTGCAAGAAGCGAAAGAGGGCCAGTTCTCCCACGAGCTTTTTATTTACGGCGGGGGCTAAAATGTCCAGGGTTACGGCTGTGGTGGATGAGGGAGAGCCCACCACACCAATCCGTTCGGCTCTATCTACCAGGTGCTCCAAGTTCTTATCCGTGTTCATAGGTTTTATAGTCCTGATTCTGTACGATAGCCATGTAAGCCTATGAAAACCTCATGGATGTTGCCTTCATAGGCTTCGGCCATATTCTGGCTAATCACCTGCCGAAAGGTGGGAATGGCCTTAGAGAGGTGCTTAACCATGCGGTCGGCCATGTAGAGCGGGTAGGGTTCCAAGATGGCGGGGGTTCGGCATTGGTGATTGACGCCTTGAAGTACGATGGCTAAACGGGCACGGTTTTCGGCTACGGCTCGGCTCATTTCCAGCCGAAGAGCCGGAATGGCATTCTGAGGCCGGTAATAGATCACTTGCAGCTGTCCCAAAGCTGAAATGATTTCCTCGGCGAGGTCCTCGGCTGTGGGTTTCTTTTCCGAAGGAAGGGGCTCTAAGTTCAAGTGCCAGGGCTCAGAAGGCTGTTCCAGGGGCAGGGGGGCGGTGTATTCGCCTGCTTCTAAGAGAAAGCTCAGGATGGCCCGATCATCATGGTTGGAAGGCCATCCTAACTTTTCCCCGATTTCTCGTTTGGTGGTGTATTTGGGTACGGCTATCCAGGCGCGATCGGTACGGGGGGAAGTAAGCACAGTGTGATACGCCGCTAATGTTTCTTGGAAAGATTGGAGAAACTGGATTGTGGTGTGCAACTGCGGAGAAGATTGCGTTTGATTTAGGGCTTGGTTGAAGTAGATGAGGGGTGTGGTGAGGGAGCCGTCTAAGAATACCAGTTCGTGGGGGGCTTGTTCGGCGAGTTTGAGCTCCATGCCCATGACTAAGGCGCGCAGGATAGTGGAGGTTTCGGCTCGGTGGGGTTCTATGGCTACCCAGACCTGGTAGCAGGGTTCGGGCCAATGGCGGGTTTCGGAGGGGGGCGTAAGGCCTTCCACAGCTACAGCCGCTCCTACTGCCAGGTCGCTAATCAAAAGCCTTTCTATAGCATAAGAGCCATCCACGGCACAGGTAGTGGGAATAGTGGGGTATGGCAGGTCCGCCGCCCGACGCAACATCTCTTGTTGGCTGAGCTTTTCCCGTCCTTGCTGACGCAGGGCTTGCAGCTGCTTAAAGTCTGTTAGGAGTTTCTGGCTGAGGTCCTTCGTCTGGTCTAGCACTTCTTCTACTAAGGCCCCTGGCAGCTCCCCAAAAGGACGATCCCGCTCGCTATTCATTTTTCGGCTGGATTTAGACGTAGAAGATAGGGGATTTGCTCTTTGCGCCAGTTTTGCCAATCGCTTATTCGGTTGGCTCTGGGCAAAAGCCAACGTTCGCGCCACCAGCTTACCAAATCCGAAAAGGGTAGGTCCCGATAGGAAGGTTCTGAGGCTTCTCCTTTCATGTAGGCTTCTAAGTTTTCTACGAGGCGGAATAAAAATACTTCGCGCTTTATGCTATGGTGAAGTAGTTTTCCTGAGAGTCCTAGGCGTCGCAGGGCTCTGACCATGGTTTGCCACTTGGGTCGGGGTCCTGTTCCAAAGCCGCCTCGGGTAGAGATGCCCTGAGCTTCTAAAAAAGCCCGGAAGAGGGGGTAGAGCTCGGTCAGGTGAAAGACGCCATAGCCTTCGGTGTATCCCAGGGATTCGGCTATGGGGGTTCCTTGGTAGGTGAGGCGATTGTAGAGGCTACTGCGTCCGAAGGCACTGGTAGTGGTAAGGGCGACGAGGTGGGGAGGGAGTAGGCGGTTTTCCATCTGGGTGATGCGGTGGGCGTATTTGCGTTGGTAGGCTTGGCGCACTTCGTTGGAGGCGGCAGCTAAGGCCACCAGCTTGCCCCCCAATAAGCGATTGTAGGGAGGTACGGCCCCTAAGGTCTGAATGTCCATGGTCTGATTGACTAACTCTACCTTTCGGCTGGGGGGATAGCGAAACAGCTGATCCCGAGCTGGAAAACTGAGTGGCGGTGACTGTAATGCCAATAGGCCTATCAGTTTTCCATTGGACTGGTCCATCACTAAAAACCTCAAACGCCGTCCATACCCATTGGAAAACGGAAGTGACCATAAAAAACGAGCTAACCGAAAAAGACCCCCATAGTGCGAGTCGGTAACTTCCACCAAGACGGGCTGAATCCGTTCAGGCACTACTTCCGCTCCGTCCGCAAAATAAGAAAGGTACTTAGGTAGATTCCGAGAGAGCCAGCCTTGATGTGCCCTGATCGCCCACTCAACGGCAGAGATATGTAAGCGGCGAATAGCCTCCTTATCTGCGTCCGGAATGGAGAGTTGGCCACCCTCCGTTATTATGAAGCCCAGGTTGCGCAGTTTAGTGATGAGAAGTTCGTAAAGCTCAGCTTTGTAGGTCTCAAAATCCATCTGGGTTTCTGACGGAGGAGACAGGGAGTCTGGGGCCTCTTGAGAGGATGTGGGGATAGGAGGATCACCAGTCAAGCAGCAGGTGCTTGTGTCGGAGGGGCGGAGAAGGGGAGAGGTTTTGTGAAAAGGTCTCTTAGGCATGGGGCTGGCAAAGAGTCAGCAGGGAAAGGTAAAAGGGTTTTGCTCGGAAGCGGGTTTGATCTGGAAGCGGAATAAGCCGTAGTTGAGTAATCCAGCTCATGTCCATAGGTGTGCCAAAAATAGACAGAAATCTGGGAGGTTGGGTATTGGTGAGGGTTTCTATTCTGGTGGGGAGTTCTGGGGGTTGGTGCTTCTCAGGAGTGCTGTAAGCTAATCGGGCGCTTCTTGGGGGGTGGGTTTTCGCTGGCTGCATGGCGCGAGGTGTTCTTGAAGGGAGGGGGATTCGGGTTACCTCAGAGGTTTATGGGAGCTAGGCCGGTGGGGGGCAGGGGAAGCCCCTCATTGCTTTTGAGGGGCTAAGGAGGGGAGCCTCTGAGGTCTTTGGCTGGATAGATTAACGATTAGGGGAAGGGGTTGAGGAGGGGTAGATTGAAGGGTGGAGGCGGGTTTTGTCTCTGCTATTATGGGCACTGGTTGGTGAGGGTGCCGCCGAAGCTGGTGCTGGAGGTAGGGGAGGCGAGGGTGCTGCCGCTGTCTATGGAGGGGGTAGGGCTGCTTAGGGTGCCACCTGACCCTACCTGGAAGGTCTGGCTGATGACGCAGCAAGCATTGCCATTCCTGTCCAGTTTGACGACATAGACGTCCCACTCTCCTGCGCCGAAGGAGGTGGTGTAGCCGGCGATGGCGTAGCCGCCATCGGAGGTCTGAATGAGGGAGTGGCTCCACTCACCCTCTGGTCCGCCGATAGCCTTACAGAAGTGGGGAGAGAGGCTGGTGGCAGGGATGGTATCAGAAGGGAGGGAAGTTTGGATGTGCGCACTTTGCGTTGGCAGCGTTGCGGCGACAAAAAGCGCTAAGGATAAGGGTTTTAGTAGGTTTTTCATGGGGGCAAAGGTAGGAAGAAAAGAGCTTTGTCAGTGGTGGCGTTCTTTTTCGGTCTCTGATGAGCGGAGGGATTTTTGAGCTGGGCGATATAGATGAGGGTGGTATGGAGGGCTGAGCTAAGGGGTGGAGCGTGGGACCTTTCCTTTTGCGGGGAGAGGGGGGGATGACCGAGCCGCTTTATGTATGGAGAGAGGGGTGGTCTTTCTAGGCTGGTGGAGGGGATGAGGCCTGGGAAGGGGATTTGTGCTATCGGCCTACTTCGTAGGAGGTGATTTCGGAGCCGAGGAGGCGACCTATGGGATGGAAGGTGGAATAGGATAAGCGGAGGCACGAGTCAAGGGAGGGGAATGGGTGCTTTTGGGCGGTGGGGGTGTTTTATCTTTGCGGGTTGTGGAGCGGGTGGTGGCCCAAGGGGAGCTGATAGGTCGCACGATTCAGCGGATGGCAGCGCAGATAGCGGAGTCGTTTGTGGAGGGGTCGTGGGTGCTGGTAGGCATTCAGGCGCGGGGCTATGCGTTTGCGCAGCGCCTTCAAAAGGCTCTTGAGGAGCTACTGGGCCGGGCGGTGCCTTTGGGGGGGCTGGATGTAACTTTTTACCGCGATGATATTGGGCGGTCGGCCCAGCTGAAGGTGCCGCATCCTTCTCAGCTGCCGTTTTCGGTGGAGGGGACCTCTATTTGGCTGATTGATGATGTGCTATGGACAGGGCGGACGGTGCGGGCGGCATTGGAAGCCCTGCGCGATTTAGGGCGGCCTGCCCGGGTGCGCTTGGCGGTACTTGTCGATCGTCGGGGCCACCGCGAGCTGCCTATTGCGCCGGACTGCGTGGGCTACTCCATTGACACCACCCCCCAAGAGAAAGTCCTCGTAAGTATAGATAACGACCCGCCTATGATTCTCGTTCGGTATGGCTAAGCGCGATCTGGTGGGCATTCGGGAGCTATCCAGCGAGACGATACACCTTCTCTATGAGCTGGCGGACCGGTTTTGGGGCGTTTTGGAGACGCCTACCCGAAAGGTCCCTGCCCTTGCGGGCAAAGCCGTGGGCCTCCTTTTTTTTGAGAGTTCTACGCGCACGCGGTGGAGTTTTGATTTAGCGGCCAAGCGGTTGGGGGCTGATACGGTGGCGTTTTCGGCGGCGGGGTCCAGCTTAGATAAAGGAGAATCGCTCTTAGATACGGCGAAAAACCTATTAGCCATGGGGTTGGACGCCATAGTGGTGCGGCATCGGGTGGTAGGAACAGCCCACTTTTTAGCGCAGCGTTTGCCTGTGCCGGTTATCAATGCGGGCGATGGCACGCATGAGCATCCCACGCAGGCGCTGTTGGATACGTATACCTTACGGCGGCATTTTGGGCGGGTGGAGGGGCTTACGCTGACGATAGTGGGAGACCTTTTTCATAGTCGGGTGGCATTGTCGCATTTGCATTTAGCGCCGAAGGTGGGACTGCGTTTGCGGCTTTGTGCGCCGCCGTCTTTGGTGCCGCCGCTGTGGTATGGGCTGGGCTGGCCGATTTATCACGAGGTGGAGAAGGCGGTGCGGGGAGCCGATGCGATATTGGTTTTACGCATGCAGCGGGAACGCATGCAGCGCCCAGCTATCGCCTCCTGGGAAGAGTATGCGCGCTTTTATCAGGTTCGGCCTGAGCATTTAGCGTCTGGACAAGTCCTTCTCCATCCGGGCCCTATCAACTGGGGCGTAGAACTGGATGGACGGCTCATAGATTGGCCCCATAATCGGATTTTAGACCAGGTGCAGGCGGGCGTAGCTATCCGTATGGCGGTGCTGTATTGGGCACTGGGGGCCTCATGAGCGGTCCTTTCCTCTTAGTCCTAACTGGGCCTACGGGGGCCGGCAAAACCGCCCTCTCCCTCGCCCTTTACGAAAAATACGGCTGGCCCATCCTGAGCGCAGATTCTCGCCAGGTGTATCGCTACATGGATATTGGCACCAACAAGCTCCCCCAAGCGGTGCGCGCCCAGGTTCCGCATTATCTAATAGATGTGGCTTGGCCGGATGAACCTTTTAGTGTGGCGCGGTTTGTCCGGATGGCGGATGAGATTTTGCGGGGGCAGACGGGGGTGTGGCAGGTGGTGGGAGGGACGGGCTTTTACATTCAGGGGCTTTTATGGGGATGGGATGCCATTCCTGAGCCGTCGGTGGAGGTGCGCCGGCAGGTACAGGAGCGCTGTGAGGCTGAGGGATTGTCCGGTTTGGTGGCGTGGCTGGAAGAGATTGACCCCCTCACGGCGCAGCGGATTGACCTAAAAAATCCTCGGCGGGTTCAGCGGGCTTTGGAGGTGTATTTGACAACGGGGCGTTCCTGGGTGTCTTTTTGGACGGGGCATTCGCAGGGGCCGCGCTATCCCCATCGGGTGGTGGTGCTATCGGCTCCCCGCCCAGTTCTCTACGATCGGATTGCTGAGCGTACGGCCCTCCAAGTCGCCGCCGGCTGGCTGGAAGAGACGATCTTTCTCTTGGAGAAAGGGTATCGTCCCACCGACCCGGGCCTCATCACGCTGGGGTATAAGGAGTGCATCGCTGTTTTGGAGGGTCGCCTGCCAAAGGCCCAGCTGACCGATCGTATTGCGCAGGCCAATCGCCACTATGCGCGGCGACAGATTACCTGGGCCAGGCATCATCCTTATGATCGGTGGGTGGAGGCAGAGGGCGTGCAGGAGCAGTTGAGAAAGGTGGAGGAGCTTATGGGTCAAATCCGAGAGGCGTAGTCAAGGGGGAGGAGCAGGGGCTTTACAGGCGGAAGGTGCATTTGGCTTTTTCTGGTGGGTATAGGCTGCCTGAGGGCAGAGCTGAGTTTCTAGTCCAGTGCGGGGTGCGGTGGGAAGGGGCACTACGGCATTTCGATCCCGACGACCAGCATGTCATCGGTCTGACGGATTTTACCCTGTTATTGCTTAAACAGTTTTAGTTTTGCGGCAGCCTCTCTTATCCTTCTTTCTGCAGCTCTAAAATAATTTTCATCAATTTCGATACCGATGAATTTCCGTCCTAGATTTAGTGCCGCAACGCCTGTTGAGCCGACGCCCATAAATGGGTCAAATACTACATCACCCTCTTTTGAAGCAATTTTTATGATGTGTTCTAAGACTCTCACTGGTTTTTGAGTTGGATGGAAAGGATTTCTTACTCTCTCTGATCCCATGCAGATCGGCGCTTCAATGAAATTATGCATTTCTCTTTGACTGCTGAAATTCCAAGTATGTCCTTTATTCCACATACAGACTATAAGTTCACAGCTATTGAGAAAACCTGCTCGTAAGACCTTGGGCACCGGGTTTGTTTTATGCCAGACAAAAAACTGAAAAGTATCAAATTCTGGGTCAAATGCTTCGTGCCATTTCCCAATGAGATTGTAACTGCAGAAAGCAAAAATATTCCCTGTGGGCTTGAGTATTCTCTTGAATTCAGATACCCAGTCACTTGGCCTAAACTCTACTTTATCCCAATCGGCTACATCATTATTTATATCTTTTCGCCATGATAGTCTAATATTTCCGGTCGAATACCTACTTAGATTATAAGGGGGGTCTGTAAGAATCAGGTCAATAGAAGCCGTTGGTATCTCACTTATTAACTCGTAGCTATCACCTAAATATAGTTTGTATTTCTCTTCCATATTTTATCCAAGGTATGTTTTCTTGATTGAGTCAAGTGCTTGTTTTATCAGTGGAGCACTTTCTCTGTATGCCTCAAGAACTGTTTCGTATCCTTCGTTAGAGCGACAGACGAAATTCCAAAAATCCTTACCAATAAGTAGTTCCTCATCAGCAAAGAATTGCCTTACTCTCTCTTGGCGCCATTGTTTATTTTCGCCATAGCGATTATAGGCAGTCGCAAAAAATATTTTGATATTACTCTCTGGAGGCAAAACATTAGATAGGATAGCGAATTGTTCCAAGATTGCCTCTTTTTCAGAGCGTGCTTTCTTGCTATCTAAGTCTCCACCAATCTTTAGCTCAATTAGGTAATGAGTGTCGGTTTCTCTGTCTATCAAATAATAATCACTATCATGTCGTTTGAGTGGTGCTTTATCTTTGCCTGCAAAGGAGCGTAGAGTCTGATAGTGTGTTATGCTCGGTTTTATTTCACGCCTTTTATATTTCTCTAATAGCTCAGCAATGATTCTCGTCTGCTCCACTCCAAGGGGGCCTTCAACGTTTCTTTTTACTTCAAATGAAAGTGAGGCGATATTTATAGCTAAGCCTTCAAGCATATTACCAAGTGAACTATCAAGAGAACGGACAAGAGCGGTATAATATTGTATCTCCTTTCCCAAAACTTCAATAAAGACATTGTGAATTTTCATATTTATTGTTCCTTCTGGATTATCAACTTCTCCTTCATGTCTTGCCCGGAAGCCTTGGGCATAAGACTCAACGGCGGTGCGAACTAAGGCTTTAATTGTATTTTTATCTGGTGCTTTCATATTTTATGGAGTTCTCTTAGTAAGACAAGGTAAAGCTGTCCTTAGGCATTTTTATTTTACTTTCTGCCTCTAAGAGGGAGTGCTGCTGTGCCCATAGTTATTTGCCGCATGAGTCTCTGCGTGAGCTCCATCGTCTGCTGAGGGGGAAGCTGGCTCGTAGGAGGGAGAGATTTTGATGGTCTTCAATGGACGAAGTAGTCAGCACGCCGGTGCTCCCAAAGCGAAGAGGTATTAGGCAGACCTCTGTAATAATATTACTTTGATGCCCAAGAACATCGTGCAACACATGGTGACGTGAGGTTAGCATGGAGCAAAGTTAGTGGGTATTTCACAAAGTCAAAGGAGGCGGCTTCTTTTCGGGGCCATCTTCCCACGAGTTGAAATACCCTAGTTAGGAAGTTGCTTCGCTTTTTTATCTGGTTTCTACTCCTTGTGAGTAGAGCATACTATCCAGGCCAATCGCCACTATGCGCGGCGACAGATTACCTGGGCCAGGCATCATCCTTATGATCTCTGGGTGGAGGCAGAGGGGGTGCAGCAGCAGTTGAGAGAGGTGGAGGAGCTCATGAGTCCAATCCGAGAGGCATAGTCAAAGGGGAGAAGCAGAGGCTTTACAGGCGGAAGGTGCGTTTTGCTTTTTCTGGTGGGTATAAGCTGGCCGAGGGCAGAGCTGAGTTTCTATTCCAGTGCGGGGTGCGGTGGGAAGGGGCACTACGGCATTTCGATCCCGACGACCAGCATGTCATCGGTCTGGCGGCCTTGGGCTTTGGCTTCTGCAAAGGCCTTCTCAAGCAGGGATTTTTGTTCGCTTAGAGAATAGCTTTGTAAAGATTGCAGGAACTCCCGCCATCCTTTTTGCCCCCAGCGTTTGTTTTCGCCGTTTTTCTTCTGGTCAGATACCCCATCCGTGAAAAGGTACAGGCGGCTACCTGTGGGTAAGTCCATTACCGTTTCCTGAGCCGACTGACCTAAGTACTCGCCAAAACTGAAAGGATATTCAGGTAGCGCCGTGATTTCACCGTCTTTGTAAAGGAAGTTTTTCCGGTTGAGGGCGAGGTAATGGAGACGTTTGCGATTCAGGTCAATGAGGGCAATGGCGCCATCTACGGTGAGGGGGATAGGCAGGCGCTTGGCGAAAAGCCGGCCCAGTCGACTATCCAGCTCTTCGGCTAAGAGCTCTGGCGACCAGATTCCCTTCTCCTCCACTAAGTGGCGAAGCTCCTGAATGAAAAGCGCACTAACAAACCCCCCGCTAACTCCATGGCCTATGCTATCGCCAATGAAAAATAAGAATCGGTTTTTATCCTCATGAATATAGACAAAGTCGCCACTGACATAACTCAGCGGGCGCCAGATGATAAAGTAGGGCAAGTTGCTGTTTTCGGGCGTTTCCAGTGGAGGCATGAGGAGAGACTGAATGTTGAAGGCAAAATGCAAGTTGGACTCTAAGTCATTCAGGACCTGTTTTAGTTCTTCACGCTCTTTTTTGAGGGCGAGCGCTAAATCTTTTTGGGCGGTGATATCTACTCGCATAGAGACATACGAAGAGATTTCTCCGTTTTCGTCGAAGATGGGGCCGACGGTGGCGAGCACCCAGTAGTGGGAGCCATCTTTGCGGCGGTTTTTGATTTCGCCCTGCCAGATTTTGCCAGCTTTGATGGTATCCCATAGTTCTTTGAAGACTTCTTTGGGCATGTCGGGGTGGCGAACGATATTGTGGGGCTTCCCTACCAGCTCTTCCAGCGTATACCCCGACACCTCGCAGAAGCGGGGATTAGCATAAGTAATCACCCCCCGTGTGTCTGTCTCGGAGAGAAGCACAAACTTATCGGTGATGTTGGAGCGGCTTTTCCCTTTAGCTTCAAGGGAGGCATACTGACGCAGCAGCTCTTGAGTTGTTGCTGTTTGCTCTGCCAACTTTCGCAGGACATCCTGCATTTGGTCAGGTGAGGCCGAGCTCATAAGCTTAGGCGGTTTGGAGGGTTTTTACGGCGGTCGTTTGGCTCCGTTGATTGGCTGATAGAGAGGATAAAGATGTATCCTCATCTTTCCTCAACCATAATGCTACTTTGATACCCGAGAGTGTTGTTCGAAGGGCATCACTCCAATGGACGACTTGCTGGGTTCTCATACAGATAAGAGCGGCAAAAGTCGTTCCAACTGGTTCATGTCATTTTGAAA
>Ga0308396_1000889_pt1 | contig 17253 bp, 12 predicted proteins | sample Hotspr2SamplePe2_FD_202359 | JGI IMG/M metagenome (GOLD analysis project Ga0308396, IMG submission 202359) | Hot spring phototrophic mat microbial communities from Mushroom Spring, Yellowstone National Park, Wyoming, United States - 20050930_Pe2 ... | reverse complement strand
CCCCACCCCTCATCGGTTTCAACTCGCGATTGACCGCTTGTTGGGTAGCTGACTCGCTCTCTCCGCTTTCCCGTAAGTATCTAAGTAATGTGTCCAATTCTTTTCGTGTTTTCCAAAGAACACTTTTGAGCCTATTCCGCTGGTAAAAACCGTTATCATCAGGCGAAGAAGTAGGAAGCGCAAATATCAAGCATTGAGCAGTTTTATCGTGTTTTACCTTGCGTATTTGTCGTAATGTTTGGTATGAAAGCGGCACGAAACAGCGCATTCAAAGTTGAATGGGGGCTACCTGAGAGCGCCCCTAGGTATCGTAAGCAGCTAGCGGAAATCGTGAATGCTTACTGGGCAGACCAAAGTAATCGCAATGAGTACCAACTACAAGCAAGTACAGTGTTTATCAATGCATGCAAATCTGACCATGTAAAGTTCCCAAAAGAAGTAGTACTAGGTGGTAGTACGGCGTCCATTGCGCAAAAAACAGGACTGGATCGTAGAGTTGTCAATAAGGCCACATCCCATCCTGAACAAGTGATATTCTACGAATATGCGTCATATTACATCGTGTCTCTTGGCGACGACGTTTACATTACTGACCTTATTGACGATTTTTCGCAGCCGTATCTGAAAGTTGACTTGCCTAAAGCTGTGAGAGTTCAAAACTTGGTACTTACACTTTTCTAGAAAGTGTTTAACTCTAGTACGCAGTTTTGCGCAGAGACGTACACTAAACGAATTATGTTACACCCTTAGCACAGGGTAATATTTGTAAGCGGGGCTATGCCCCGCTTTTTTGTTTCCATTGTTTGCTAAATTGCAAAAAACAGGAACGAACTTGCCTTGCGTGTTTGTCGTAATGCTTGATATGACGACGCATGTGAAAGTCAGCGGAACCGAACTCAAAGTTCGGATTGAGAAGGCTCTCACAGAAAAGAGCCTGAAGAAGCTTATCACGAATCTGGAAAAGGAGCTGGATGGGGAGCACAGCTTCCTCCCTCACGATGTGGAAGCACAGATTCGTAGGGAGATTACGAGTGCTGGTGTAGCGGTATCGCAGCATGGAGGCTGGTACCGTTGCATTGCAGCGTACCTGCTTTTGCCCAGGCTTGAGGAGCTTTTGCGGGTCAAAAGCATGGGCAGCGAGCAAAACATAGCTCCCATTGTGCAGAAGCTCCGTAACGAGGCGCTCCATGAATCCCTCAGTGCTTTCGGGATTGAGGTGCCCGCTCGGTATGCTCGGACATCCAGCGGTACGGGCCGAACACGAGTACGCCTCTCACGGGAGCAGAAACAGCAGCTTGTGGAAAACTTTTTGGACGCACTGCCTACCTTTGAGGCGCTCCAAAATGTGCTGGACACACTCCCGTCCAACACCAACCTGACGGTCAAGCAGATTCGCACTTTGGTCAAGCGGTACCTCGCCATCGCTAACCGCCTCCAAAGCGTAGCAGCACACGAGTAACCGCTCACCAGCCAAACAGTAACGAAGCCCTGCCTACGACGGGCAGGGCAGTTTCGGTTTCATCCAAATCGCGCAAGGGAAAATGATTATTCAATACGGACTACCTAAAAAGCCATCCTGCGTCGAAGCAGGAGGCTCAACCTTTTATGGTTAAGCAGTCCGCTGGCGCCTTTGTCGCCTTTATTGCGCCTTCATCTCGGATTTTGCGCCTTTCTTTATGTTTGCTAAGCTGAGGGCTCTCTATGTATGATTTCTATTTTGTTATTATGAATGAACAGGCTTTTTGATATTTTGTTTTGTATAATGGGTATGTATGCCGAGTTGATTTCGTATCCTATAAAATTTCTTTCAAGCTCCAGTGAAATCTTGGCTGTCGTTCCACTGCCTAGAAAGGGGTCTAAAACTATGTCGTCTATGTAGGAATACATTTTTATGAGTCTTCTAGGTATTTCTTCTGGAAACATGGCTTGATGTTCGTGTTGTCGCACACCTGGGATTTTCCAGTGTCCTGAGAAGTATTCTTTCCATTCTTCTTTGCTTAGCTTTGATTTTTCTTTGACTTCTTTCGGTACTTTTTCTGATTTTCCTGGTTTTTTGAATATCAAGATGAATTCGTAGTCTATTTCAATCATGCCATTTGGTGGATATGGGTAAGAGCCCATTACAGTAGCGCCGCCCGTAGGATTCATCGTGGTTTTTTTCTGCCAAATGATAGCTCCCATATAGTCAAATCCAATTTGCTCGCATCGTACAATTACTTCTGCATGTAATGGGATTACTTTGTATTTACCGTAATCAGTAGCTCGTACAAATTGATCTCCTATGTTAATACACATTCTTCTTCCGAGTTTTAAAACTCGGTAACATTCTGAAAATACTTTGTGTAAGTCATCAAAGTACTCATTTAGCGATTGGTTATAGCCGATTTGTTCTTTGACACCATAGTCTTTTATGTTCCAGTAGGGCGGGGACGTAACAATAAGATCTATGCTCGAATCCTTCACTTCTTTCATTTCACGGCTATCGCCGTTTATTATTAGCCCCCAAACATCCTCGACTGTCATTGCACTTATATTACGATCTCGAAAGGTCAGGACTTTTCATAATCAAAAAAAATTGATATTAATCTTTTAGGGTATTATATAGACGACAAATTAAACAAAATTTATATTATGGCTAGATACGAACTGTACGGAACGGAATGTATAGGTTTATTTGTTAGTTCATTAGAAAAACAAATAAAGTTTAAGTTGATACAACTTACAGTTGATAAGTCAATTTATGATTTGGCATACGCAGTAAATACTTTGGCAAGAGTGAGCAAGCGAAACAGACTTAAAAGTGCTCTTTGGAAAACAAGAAAAGAATTAGACTTGCTACTCATACCCTTCATGGGAAGCGGGGAGAGTGAGTCAGCTGCCCAACAATCGGTCAATCGCGAGCTGAAACCGATGAGGGGTAGGGCACAAGCCCTACAAAAAGCTGGCAAGTTCTCTCCGTAGCCTTTGCCTTCTCCTGCCTTGAGAACCCTCGGGGCTTCTCTCCCTTGAAACGGCTTCTGATTTCAAGGGATTGGGCAGGAGTGGCAAACAAGGCTAGTCCCTCCCATCTAGGTCAGGGGACGACTGTATAGTATGGCCTATAAATTATCAGAAGTCCTAAAAAATTAATATTTATTCCCCTTAAGGGAATGGGCAGGAGTGGCTAAATGAAAAGGAATAGCCCTTCTTACTGGTTAGAAAACAAATATACAAAATATGTATAGTTTTGTATGTTCTGTGTGACCAGAAAGTAAAAATACTCTTTTCTTTTTATTGCAGAATTTGAAATTACTTGATTTTCGATATTTGCTGACTTATGGCTCAGTTAGTGAGTTTTGGATTTGAGGCGAGACAGAAGTTATTAGAGGGTGTGGAGATTTTATACAAGGCGGTTTCTGTGACGTTAGGGCCTGAAGGTAGAAATGTTATCTATCCAGATCCTTTTCTTGGCGCGCTGATAACTAAGGATGGTGTTACTGTAGCCAAGCAGGTAGAGTTAGGTGAGCCGTTAGCAAATGTAGGTGTGATTTTGGTTCGGCAAGCGAGTATGCAGACTGCGGACGAGGCAGGTGATGGTACTACAACGGCTGTTGTCTTAGCATATGCTATATACTCTGAGGGTCTTAAGTACTTAGCGGCTGGTGTTTCACCTAAATACCTCAAAAGAGGGATTGACGATGCCGTTCAATTCGTTATAGAACAACTAAAAAAGTACGCTTATCCCGTAAAAAGGTATGAAGATCTTCTCAGTGTAGTCACTTTATCCGCTAATGGCGATAAAGAGATAGGCAAGCTAGTAGCTGATGCTATTAATAGAGTAGGTGCTAACGGTGTTGTTACAATAGAAAAGTCAAAGACTATCAATAGCTATGTAGATACTATAGAAGGTCTTCGTATAGAAAAGTCTGTTGTATCCCCGTATTTTCTATCTGCTGGCGGAGCTGCAACTAGTTTAGATATAGAGAATGCGATTGTGGTCTTATATGATGGGGTTGTTAGTACGATACACGATGTTATGCGTTTCTTAGAGTTTGCAGCGTCGGAGAAAAAACCTATCGTGCTGTTTGTTGAGGACATGGTCGGAGAAGCTCTTACGGCGACACTAGTCAATAAAATGCGAGCTATCGCCAACGTATATCCTATAAGGTTGGGAAGCGCCGTAATCGAGAAACAAAACATACTAGAAGACATCGCTGCCATAACAGGTGCTACAGTGTTATACAAGAATAGAGGGGAGAGTCTAGCTAATATAAATGCTAGTCACTTAGGTACGGCACAGAGGGTCAAACTCACACTCCACGATACACTTATTATAGGACAAAAGACACCTAAATTAGAAGAACGCATAGCTTACCTTAAAGCTGAATACGAGAAAAATCTATATGACCCTAAACAAGCGCAGGAGATTAAAAGGCGAATAGCTGGGTTAGAATCTGGTATAGCTGTCATTTATGTAGGTGGTTATACTGATGTGGAGATACAAGAAAAAGTAGATAGGGTGGATGATGCTATCCATGCTGGATTCGCAGCGTATCAAGAAGGTATTGTTCCAGGTGGCGGTACAGCCTTCCTCAAATGCCTACCTGCCTTTAGAAAAAAAATAAGCAGCTTATATAGGAAAGCTAGAAGTAAAGAAAATACCAATCACAACGATTACGTCCGAGGATGGGAGATAGTGTATAAGGCTATACAAATGCCTTTTAAAACTATATTGCGTAATGCAGGCGAAGAAGAGGTAAAGTATATAAATGAAATCCAGCGTTCTCCTCTTCCTATCGGGTATAACGCAGATACGGGTAAAGTCGAGAATTTATACGAAGCAGGCGTTATAGACCCGTTGAAAGTAGTAAGGCTAGCATTATCTAATGCTGCGTCAGTTTCCGGGTTAATGCTTACAACAGAATGTGTAATAGCCGTAGAAAGGGAAACTAAGCATGCTAACCAACAGCAAGGCGCTTCACGATGAATTTTTCCTATCTAAAAAGTGGAGTTAAGCGCCGAGCTGTTAATCATGTAGATTTATTATTTAGTGATTGGCATAGATTAAAGATGGGGCGAGGTTCCTACGCGACAAATGTGGATTTAATAGAGTATAGTTACGATGAAAACAACAATGTGATATTCCGAGCGGTTGTAGAAGTCAAACAGTATAAACATGTGGTTCAATCACCAACGGGGATTGTAACTAGTAGTGTAGAGGCGGCTTTTCATTTGGCTAAAAAACTACAAGTTCCATTTGTTTTTGTAGTGTACGATTCTGACAGGATATGCGTAGGTAACAGAGGCGATCAAAGCAATAGAGATAATCATAACGTGTTTTGGGTATGGACACCATCTTTGGATACAAATATTAGATGGTACCGCGAGAACCCTCAAAGTTTTGATAGCTTATTTAGACCTATTACTGAGTTAGAACTCAAAACAATACTCAAAGGTGAGGCTAGCAACAGTTGCTAATTTCTGTACAAATTTGTATATTTATAATATAGCTTCGCTATGAAGCTCCTAAGTGTAAAGGAGTGTAGAAGATTTTCGATAGTTTTGAGACGGAGATAGTTGTAGTCAATAAGTGTAAGAAGAATCTATGAACAAAGAGGTTTTAAAAATGCTTGGAGAAAAGAAAAGTAACAGCGACTTCGTAACAGTAGAGTGCTTGTTGGCATTTGACAGAGATGGGGATAAAGGGCAGGTATTAGCCCTCATGCGTAAGTTTTCATCGATGGTCAGATTTGCCTACAAAAGGCTATTGCATGGAGTGGAAAGAAAAGAGCTGAAAAAACTACTATCCCGAAGGTATGGAATAAACACCCGGTATTCGGACGATGCGATTCTTCTGGCAAAGCAAAATCTAGACTCTTGCATAGAAAGAGAGCAAAATCCCAAAAAACTTGTTTTTGGTTCAAGAGAACTGTTTGAACAGCTTAAGAAAAAGCACTTAACAGGTAAGAGAAGGGACGAACTAAGACAAAGGTGGGAGGAAAGAAGACACGGCATTTTGTGTTCAAGAGGAGACAAATCAAAGCAAGGCAATGTAAACCTTAGGCTTGTGAATCTGAACAATCAATGGCATCTGAGGATTAACCTAGGTAACGGCGACTATGTGTGGGCAAAAGTGATTCGTTCAGCAACGAGAAAAACAGACAAGTGGATAGGTTTTATCAGCGACTTAGAGTACGCTGGGAAAACAGACAAGTGGTTTCCATATACAGTACGACTCAAACTCAGAAACGGGAAAGTCTACGCGCAGTTCAGCAGAGAAGAAAAGTTCCCCGAAGTGACTGTTACAAAAGACAACGGCGTCATAGGGATTGACATCAATGCTTACCCTTTCCATTTGGCACTAGTTCATACGGCGAAGGATGGTAACTTAGAGAAGTACGAGCGGATTAGCTTAGACAAACTATTAGAGGGCAATTCAGACAAAAGAGAGTACTTAAGTTGGCAAACAGCGCATCAGGTGGTGGAAATTGCTAAAAGAGAAAGAAAAGCGCTCGTTGTGGAAAATTTGGAAAAGCTCCCAAAGGGCAAAAGAGGAGATGGACTGCCTAAATTGAGGCAGAAACTACAAAAGTGGGTGTACAAAGGATTACTTCAAAAGATTGAGATTGTAGCGAGGAGAAATGGCATTCAGGTCATCAAAATCAATCCAGCCTACACGTCAATCATTGGCAAGCTCAAATACTCACCGCTATACAACATAGACAAGGACATGGCAGGCGCTTACGTGATAGCTAGAAGAGGACTTGGATTCAAAGAACGCCTGCCCAAAAACTACAAAGAACTTTTGAAAGATGCAGATTTTCTGTCTTACACAATAGCAAAGATTGAAGACAAGATCGCTAAGCTCAAACAAGAAATACGAGAGGAGAAAAATGAATACAAGCGGAATAGGCTAAAAAGTGCCCTTTGGAAAACACGAAGAGAATTAGACACGTTACGCAGATACTTACGGGAAAGCGAGGAGAGCGAGTCAGCTACCCAACAAGCGGTCAATCGCGAGTTGAAACCGATGAGGGGTGGGGTGCAAACCCTACAAAAAAGCTGGCAAGTTCTCTCCGTAGCCCTCGCCTTCTCCTGTCTTGAGAGTTTCAGAGACTTCTCTCCATTGAAGAGGGTGATCCTCACAAGGGATTGGGTAGGAGTGGCGAAACGAAACGGGCTAGTCCCTCTCCCAGGTCAAGGGACGACTGCACTAAATATGTACAGTTTTGTATAGTTTTAGTGACCAGGTTGGCACCTGACGTTGGCCGCTTCTTTACTCCAACAAGCTGGGCTATTCTAGCCAGAAACTATATAGCCGAAGCTCTAAAAAATCCTGACTGGGAAAACGAACATTATATATGGGATTGCACCGCCGGTACAGGTAATCTGCTCACAAGCCTAAAGACACTAAAAAATACCTTTGCATCTACCCTACTCCAAGAAGATGTAGAAACTATAAAACATAGATTCAAAAATACAGAACTAAATCAAAAACATGTATTTCAACTAGATATTTTGAGAGATACAATAAAACCTCAGTCAGAAAATGGTAAAATACCCGATAACTTGTACAAAATCATACAAGATGACGATACTAGAAGAAAGCTAATAATATTTATAAATCCACCATTCCATTACACTAACTCTACAAAACTATTTCCAGAAATAAGAGACGCTAATAGAGAAATCCAACTAGTGATATGGTACAGATTGCTAAAAGAGTTCCCAAATTCAATCATAGCCTCTTTTGGTAAGATCAGATTTCTTACGTCTACTAACTATAAAGAATTCAGGGAATTGTTCCATGTGAAACATCTAGGTGGTTTTATCACTGTATCTACTATTTTTCAGGGTATAAAAGTACGTTATCCTGTTGGTTTTATGATAATGAAAAATGACGAAGGAAAAAGTAAAGAGTGGTGTTTTGATATAATAAGTGCTAAAAGGAAGATTATAGATAAAAAATGTTTTAATTATGTAGAAGAAAGGCTATCAATGAATCGCTGGTTGTCTAAATACAGATATTATCATAATGATGTTATCGGTTATTTTGTTTTTTATCGTTTTGAGATGCATTATAGAGACTTAATAAAACTGATGCCCCTCGACGCGGTGTCTAGTAAAACACCAAGATATCGACTTATACCCGTACATAAATACAACTTTCTCCCATTGGTAGTAGCTTTTGCTGTTATCAAAAGCAAACCATACAGGTGGTACGACGATGCCGACCAGTTCTACGCGCCAAAAGACGGATGGCAAAAAGATGTAAAATTTATTAGGGCATGCATAGAACTTACACAAAAACATAAACATAACTTAATAAAAAATCAGATAGAAAGTCTTATAGATACTATTAGTGAAGAAGAGGAAACAAAAATCATAAACAGACTAGGTTTTATAGAATTCCGAATAGAGGATTTTGTTATGAATGTAACTTGTGACGAAGATTTTAAGGACAATTTACTAGAATATATATGTCAAAGAGCTAGTCAGGAATACTATATTTACTAAGATATATATTTGAGTCACGAGTGTAACTGATTGGGGCTTTGGTATATTTTACCGTGCTTTTAGTTTTGCCGAGTGATAAGTTAACTAATCCAAAGGTCGCTTATCATATAAAAATTCCTTATATTAAAAATAGAGTAGATTTTTATGAGACGCAAGTAGTAACTTATGGTGGTATTCATAATACAATTTATGGTTTAGCCAAAAAGGATTTCGCTACCTATTTTTATAAGAAGAATGGGATGCTATATTACCATAGAAAAATATCTGGGTCTCCTCAATTTTTCTGGTTAGTGCCCCATCTGAATACTTATAAACTTGTTGAATTTCGTAAACTGGATTATAATATTAAGGGTTTAGAAAACTTATTGATTAAAACAGATAGAGGTGAATGGTATATTATTTCAGATGGAATTGAATATGGGCGAAAAGAGAAATGTCTGGCGTTGATTGATTCAACAACAGGTCAGCATCTTTTTATAGCTGATCAAAAAGATAGCTTGCTGCTAAAGTTTTTTTACCCGCTAGTCGATTCTATATTCCCAATCTTACAGGTTACTAGAAATAATATTCTCTTACATCTGTTCGATTTGCCAAGTAAGAAAATTGAGGTTTTGACTTGGAGTGCTTCCGATAGTATAAGAAATTTTGTATTAATTTTATTAGAAAAAGCGCTTGACGATAGCTTGTTTCTAGATATAAAAAATGATACTAATAGTTTATTAATAAAAAAATGTGAATTTTGTTGTACCTTTTATGATTTAGAAGATAACCCAACCCCAAATGGTATAGGTTATATTGACGCTGTAATAGACTTGACACTGCTGGGATCAAAATATAAATATTTGGTAAAAAACCTGGATATTAAAATTTCAATTAGCGGTGGGCATAATAATATCCATTTAAACGCTAATCTGGGCTTCAAATCGGCGTCTCTTCAAATTTATGATTCTAGAAATACTAGTAAAAGTTACGCAAGTTTTAAATATGCTGATTTCTTTAAGAATTCTACCTTATTTGATTTTTTATCAAGAGAATTTAGGACAACTAAGAGCTCAAACAGAGTTTCTATACACATAGATAATGTTCTTTATAAAAGTAAATGCTACTACATTGTACAGAATAACTTAGGGATTAGAATTTTTGAAAAAGGCAACTTTATAGGCACAAGTATTATTGTAGCAGATGATACCAAAATAGAAATAAACGCATATGCGTCAATGTATAGTTTCAAAGGCTATCTAATTGTAATCACTAATTCTGGGCTTAATGGGATAAAGTTAATAGTTATGGACTTAAAGAATAATTCAATAGGTATATGGAAAATAGGAGATGAGAATTGGAGAATAACTCATAATAAATGGATTTACAAATACTACTACGATTCTTTGTATAATAGATTATTATTTTTGTCGTCAGATTTGAAGTGTCTATTTTTTATAAATGTAGAAAAAATGGAAGAAGCGCTTAAGGCAACAAACAGTTCCGAATGCCAAAGTAAATCACACAGAGATATAAAAGATTTAGGCGATGTATTTGACCTGAATAAATTGATAATAAGATCTATTAATACATGGTACAAGTCTTTAAATAATTCAGATATAGAGCATATCATCGGTTTATTAGGCTATTATATTGATAAGAAAATAAGAAAGTTATATATTATAGCTAAGTATATTAAGGGAAAATTTGAATATATAGGTTTATTCGTTAGTTCATTAGGATGGCAAATAGAATTTAGTTTGATGAGTTATATAATAAATAAACCAAGACATAGCTTATCATACATAATGCCAAATGTTAAAAAGAATTTTAATGCTCATAATGGGAAAATGAGATCTTTTTTTAAATGGGTATTTTATAAAATAGGGAACAATATGGCAAAGGACTTAGACCTGTGCTACGATAACGACAATGTTTTTGTGAGCATTAGCTATAATAGAAAAAGCAATAGAATAGTACGTGAAAATAGTCAGTATAATATGGCTATTGATTTTAGCCTTAATATAGGGGATATGATGACTATCATGTATAAATGTGCTGATAATAGTGATTTAAATGAAATACATATAGGGAATTTAGGATTTTACTGCAAGAATTCCTATGGTTTTGTTTTAGCTGATTTAAATTTAGTTTATAAGGTGCCAATTGAATTTGTATAGTCTACAAGTATAAAAAGAGAAAGATATATACGGATTGTTAAACCGCAAGAGGTTGAGCAGTCCGCGAAGGCGTTATTCTTTCGCATTGCGCGAGATATTGCAAAAGGGAAATGCCCTGCCCGTATTGGGCAGGGCTTCCTACTGTTTGGCTGGTGAGCGGTTACTCGTGTGCTGCTACGTTTTGGAGGCGGTTAGCGATGGAGAGGTACCGCTTGACCAAGGTGCGAATTTGCTTGACCATCAGGTTGTTGTTCTTAGGGAGGGTGTCCAGTACATCTTGGAGTCCCTCAAAAGTGGGCAAAGCGTCCAGAAAGTTTTCCACAAGATGCTGTTTCTGCTCCCGTGAGAGACGTACATGCTTCCGACCTGTGCTGCTGGATGTCCGAGCGTACCGCGCAGGCATCTCAATCCCAAAAGCGCCGAGGGATTCATGGAGCGCCTCGTTACGGAGCTTTTGTACGGTGGGAGCCACATTCTTCTCCTCACTCATGCTTTTGACGGCCAGAAGGTCGTCCAGCTTAGGGAGCAAAAGGTACGCTGCGATGCACCGGTACCAGCCGCCATGCTGCGAAACCGCTACACCAGCGCTCGTAATCTCCCTACGAATCTGTGTTTCCACATCGTGAGGGAGGAAGCTGTGCTCCCCATCCAGCTCCTTTTCCAGATTCGTGATGAGCTTCTTCAGGCCTTTTTCGTTCAGGGCCTTCTCAATCCGAACTTTGAGTTCGGTTCCGCTGACTTGCGCTTGCGTCGTCATACCAAACATTACGACAAAAACGCAAGGCGAGTTAGTTCATGTTTTTGCGATTTTTTGATTTAGCAAACGCTGTAAACAAAAAGCGGGGCATGCGCCCCGTTTATGAACATCATCTTACCATCAGAGAACTGATTACTATTCTACCAGCTTTCTAACAATTCTCTTGACTTCTTCTAAAATCACTTTTCTATTATGTTGTAGTTCGTATAAATTTTCCAAAGTCATGCTATACAAGTATTCGAGAGATAATACATCCTTACGCTTTCTTCTTTTATCTTTTTTTTCTAAATTACCTAAGTATTTGTATAATTTCCTAATCTCATGATCTACCTTCTTTAAGGCATCAAGTAATTCCTTAAACTGTGCTCTGCTATAGTGTAATACGTAGGCGGCCATCCAATATCTTTTGTTGTACTTAGAACGAGCAGGAATAAGAGGGCATATTCTATTATACAACTGTGGAAGTTGCTTGGAGTCTGCCCTTACTTCATCAATCGTGATAGCTATTATTTCTAATATTGGTTGTATATCATTGCTTTGGATGATACGGAGAAGTTCTTTTTGAACTCCCTTAGACTTTTCATTACACGTCGTCATACTCAACACTACAAAAACGCAAGGGAATAATACGCCCCAAACACATCTTTCTTGTTAGTATATTTGCTGTGTCTCTGAAATTCACTTTGAGTAATAAGGTAGCTATCAAATTTGCACCTCATGCAAAGATTCCATATGTTGATAATATGCTAAATGCTTTTCGGCAAAAGGACATGAGTTATAATCATACACAAATCACAATGTATCGTATGGCAAGTAAAGACTATGTAACTTACTTTTACAGCCAAAATAATCTAATATACTATTACAGAAAGCTTGCGAAGGATGAAGGAACTTTCATTCCCAATACCAAACGCAACACTTACAAGTTTATTGAGTTTGAAAAAGATGAAACCTATTCACAAAAGTCATCTACACTATTGACTAAATCCAGTAAAAACAAATGGTACATTATTGCTATAAATGTAGGGAATGATAGTAAAAAATATGATACAATTATAACTACCGACGAAGTAACTGACGATGTACGTATAGAACATGTAAAATTGGATTCAAATATATTAAAACATCAAGCCAGTGCTCATATAATATCTGATTACCCAATTTATAATGATATTTTCGTTGTTTTGCGCTACACAAATCAACAGATAGCTCTGCATTTTTTAAGCATATCAGAAAGCAGATTTGAAAGTATTTCTTGGGATTTGAATGACATTAATGAACTATTATATGATATGCTCAATAATTCTGATATGCTCAAGAATAGAGATAAAATAATAAAAATCGGCTATGTCCCATTATATAAAATACACTATCTATATGGATCATGCCTGGACAATACATCGTATGTACATGGCATTAGGACTTATTGTAGCATTGAACTAAAAGGCAAAAATTATAATTATGTAATCAAGAACTTATACATATATATTACAGCAAAAGATGGTAGCTTGAAATGCTATTGGGATTTCAGTGAGGCACTAATACAGATATTTGAATCAATTACTCCTAACAACCCTATCCATACTATGACGTTTGAAAAATACATCAAAAATCCTGATTTGTTTGTGCGAACATATGTAATAAATGAAGGTAAAAAATGTAGCAGAGAATTATATGATAACGAATGCTATTATATAAGACATCAACAGAATAAACAAGAAATTATCAGTATAGGAAGTTGGCTAAACGAATGTCAAATTGGATGCATAGAAGATTATTCGCTGTATCACTATAAAAATTACTATATCATAATTTGCAAAAGTTATATTTTTAAACTAGCTATCTTAGATAGAGAGCATGATTTTGTGGGTATTGGATTAAGTCCTGATTTTTTCCCGCACACTATGTTCGATTTATTAGATTTCAAATACCATGTCTCAGCCATAAACAATAAGATAGTCTTCTTGTCTAATGACTTAATTCATTTATTCTTTATAGATACTAAAAAGGTAGATGATGTTTTTAATAGAAGATATAAAGAAGGGTGCAAAGATGGCTTTAACAATAATTTAGGAGACTTGGTGTATTATTTCTCTGTACCTGAACGGTTATCGCTCGCTATTAACAACACACTTCCAGAGACACATAAGAATATTGTAATAAGTGAGATAGTAGGGTCTTACATAGATAAAAAGTCAGATAAATTGTATATCGCAGCTAAATATAAAATAGAAGATAAAGAATACTATGGACTATTCATGTGGAATATGATGCATAACAGTTTAAATCTTAGATTATTACACGCAATATTAGCCAAGCAAGCTTACAATAATGCCAAAAAGAACAACAGTGAATATATTTTTGATATAAGTAAATTGATGTTATTAGAAAAAGAAATAAGTAAATTGACAGGATTCGGGTCAGAAAAATATAGATTTAGAAACACAAAACTAATGAATTTAGACATAATGTATGATGTGGATCATCGTTTTATTAGTATGAAGTATAATCGCATTAGTCAATACATCCCAGTTCCAAGCGTCTTCCAGTTTGAGAATTATCCATGTGAAGTGAAATCTGTAAATAATGCTGCGAACGATTTAGTCGTTGTCTATTACGATTGCAGCCGTTCTCACCCTAACTCAACGACTCGTGCTTATTTTTACTTTATTTTATCGTCAATGTCGTTAGTGAGAAAAATACCTACAGTTAGGATATAAAAGGATGTGATACAAAACTAAGTTAAATGAATAAGTGGTGGGTTCTTGTTGAAGCTTAAAACGAAAACCCTACCCTCACGGGTAGGGCTATGACGCACGCGCACAACCAGCGGATTGTGTGTAGATCAACGACCGAGGCTATCCAGTTCTACGATAGCCGCCGCATCGTAGAGCGTATTGAGTTCCTTTTTGATTTTGTCAGCTTCCACGCAGTAGTGGGTCAGCTTCTTTATGATATCGTACATCTCTCCAATGGTAAGCTTCGGATCTAGAGTAATGCCTGTCTTATCGTCTCGTCTCGGTTGCAACCTATTAGTAACCGTCTTCAAGACTGGCAATGTGCCTATCCTGTGTTCTAATGCTCCCTCAGGGAAGCCACTGATTTTGACAACACCATTGATGATGAATGACTTATCCCGACTATCGTAACGGATGTGCTCAATCACTTTGTTCATGTCAGCATCCCCTGTGATTTGGAGTGGATACTCAGGGAGATTACGAAGGCTTTCGTCCTTCCACACTTTGAGTACCATGCCTACCATGTAGTCTTGATAGAGCATTTGAAGTTCAGCAAGTTTCCTGCCTGCTGCAGCAATCCTCTGGAAAGACTCACGGTCAAAGATGGGAACCCGGTGATGAGAGGAAACGAGGTTATTGCCATACTGCTCCGAATAACGCGGAGCGGCTATGACACCAGCAATGTAATAGAACAAGTCTTCATCAGTCAAGTTTGGCATATTGAGGGCTTTGCGTACCTTTTGCAAAAATTCAGCGTTGATGTTAGGGATGCTAACCTCGTTGTTGGAATCGCCGTTATTGCTATCAAAAAGCCCGTTGCCTTTGGACTTAGTTCGGAGTGGGTAAAACATTGTTTGATGACCATGTAAAATTTGGTCGCATATATATCTTGTGATAAATAAATCAGTTCCAAGATTACCATAAAGTGCTGTTACTATCGGAGTGTTGGTATCAATAATAGCAGTTTTGTAAATTGCTTTTAGTACTTTAGGTTCATAACAGACCAACATAGGCACAAAAGGCCTGTAAAAGGCTATCTTAATATGCTTATGCAAATCTTCTATTTCAAAATATCTCCTAACTTTTTTGAGCAATAGTTCAACCGCAAAGTCGTATAAAATATAGTCTTTACCTGTTAAAATACCATTACTAAAAACATTGAATATTGCTTTACGTAACTCTGGATACTTATTGAAGTTTAAGTTACGTTGATTCAACCAATCGTATCGTTCATTTGGAATGATAGGTTGCCATATTATATGTTCATTTGTACTCGCGAAGATGTTTTTCAGTTTACGTAACTTTTCCTTTGCCTTCAAGCCATTCCCTATCTCGGCATAGTATATTCGCGCCTTTTTGCTTTGAGCTTTAGAATTCTTAATTAGGAAGATAACACACACGCCTAAACGAGTTTGTGAGCCAAAAACATTCTCACCTTCTGTTTTTCTAAGTTCAATGCTTCGCATCCCGTTGTTAATACTGCCTTTCAAATCGTATATGTATATGTAGTCATACTCTTTTTGAAGTGAAGCGCGAATACCCACACCATTCTTCGAAGTTAAGAAACTATTATTGACTACAATCGTAACAATACCATCTTTTACTTTATCGGTGAGAACTCTAAACGTTTGAACATATGGGTCAATATATGTACTAAAGTTACTTATTCCAAAATCCTTCGCGCGATTGACATAAGTCTCTTTAATGCGTTCAGCTATATTTTTAGGTAGTTTGATAATATTCTCACTCCCAGTATCTTCTCGTTTTCCTCTCCAAGGTGGATTAGTAACAACAATGTGGATAGGCTTTTGCTTATGCTTTTTAGCATGTTCTTTGAGCGGGTTTATGTCGAGAAGGCCTGCTTTTTCTTCTGAAAGGAAGTAGAGGCTGTCAGTCCACAGTGCATCGTCAAAGAGGGGCGGGTCATCCATTTTCCGCTCTAAGGTATCCTGAATATTTTTGAGCAGGATGAGGTAAGGAAGAAGTTCAAGGTCAGCAGCACGAATCTCATTACGTTCCACCTTTGCTTTTGCTTCTTCGGGTGTTATCATTTCAATAACTGAAGCGATGAAAGAGCCAGTACCTGCAAACGGGTCTACAACATGAACATCCTCATCACCTAATGTTTTCCCTAAATGCTTCTTAGCCAATTCGTTAGTCATGTAGACCGCAAAATTCACTACTTCAATGGGCGTGTAGGCAATCCCAGATTCCTTAGCGACGTCTTTGAAGACATTGTTAAAGAAGTTAGTGAAGAGCAATCTGATGAATTCTTGTCGTTCGTCGTTATTGACTATCGCTTTTGCTTTGTTTGTGGCTTTTTGGTAAAAGTATTGCAGACGCTCACTATTATTCTCTACAAAGTGTTTGAATTCTTCGAACAAGATATCCAGTATTTTTTCTACTTCCGACTTCTTCTCAAAGAACAACGCGTCTAGAATAGGCTTAGCTATGATGTATTGGGTTACAATAGCTATGAGCCTTTTATCTTCTATATTTAATTCTTCATACCCGAACATGGCTTTGAGTTTCTCTCGCAGTTCTACAATTTTAGCTTTTACCGATGATTCGGGTTGCTGGATTTCGTATTCTAAAATTCCTTTGATTTCCTTTGCGAGTTTTGTCGCCTCGGATGTCCAATCCGCTATGAACTCGTGAGCTAAACGGAAGATTTTGACAATCTTGGGGACGATGAAGTTACGCAGCTCTTGCAATTCAAGACTTTGACCACCCAGTATCCCTAACTTGATTTCGTTTTCCCTATTATCATCTATTTCTTCCGTTTTGTCTTCTGCTAACGGTTCAAAGGCTCCTTCTGCCTTTTCTTTCTTTGGGTCTATGAACAACGCACGCATTTTAGCTACCAAAGTCTCATCCATAGACTGGAGAGCACTAATCACCTGCCAAATAACTTTGAAAGTGCTTTTGTCAATCTTCTCTTTTGTCTCTTCCGAGTCATCATTGACTAGAATGGGGAGTATCACGTACCCTCGTTTTTTGCCAGGTGCTTTTCGTACAGCCCGACCAACAGCTTGTACAACATCTACAACGCTTGACTTCGGATCAAAGAAGGTGATGAAGCTAAGAGCAGGTACGTCAATGC
>Ga0308396_1000878_pt1 | contig 17383 bp, 12 predicted proteins | sample Hotspr2SamplePe2_FD_202359 | JGI IMG/M metagenome (GOLD analysis project Ga0308396, IMG submission 202359) | Hot spring phototrophic mat microbial communities from Mushroom Spring, Yellowstone National Park, Wyoming, United States - 20050930_Pe2 ... | reverse complement strand
GCCGACTTGCCTCAGGTTGAACTGGCCATCCGGTTCCTGCAGCGCTACCTGGAAGTACGCTTTGGCGGGATCCCGCTGGAAGCCGGGGAACTGCAGCGTTGGCAACACCACCTTAGACAGCTTAGGCGGTCCTGGCAGGCCAAGAGTTCGACGCCTGCTCCCGAAAGAACAGCTTGACTGGAAGACGGCTATAAAGCTCTACGAGAAGCCTTGACGTTATGAGGCAGTTAAGAGATAGTTAACTCTAGGTATAGACCTCGCAACCTGCCCCGGCCAAGTAGTAGACCTGAGAGGCGGATTGTCGCTGCAGGTAAGTTCTGCAGGGGCATTTGTGCGCGCTCTTGCTAACTGTTCAAGGCTGTGTTACTCTCCTTGACGTTCAGCTTCGAACGAGCAAGGGCGTGTTAGCTATGCGTAGCTATTCTCTGAGGGCAGCGTTGGCTGCGACTGTATGCATTTTGTCTTCTTCCGTCTTCTCCTCTAGCCTGGCTCAAGCGGCGCCTAAGCCGACCGGAAACGGGGCCATCTTCTTCCACCCGGATGGCACTTCGGCTTCCCACTGGGACATCACACGCATTCTCTACTACGGCCCCGATGGCTTTCTGAACTGGGATCGTCTTCCCGTGATTACCACCTATCGCGGGCACCATCTCGACCAGCTTGGGGGAACTTCCAACGCCGGAGCGGTGACCCATGCCACAGGAACTCGTGTCCACGCCAAGAGCTTTGGGTTGGATCCGGACGGCAAAGAGTACCCCTCTGCCAACGGCACCCTGAACACGATCATGGAAGAGGCTGTGGCGGCAGGCTTGGGTACGGCTCTGGTGCAAACGGGATCCATCATTGAGCCGGGGACGGCTGCCTTCGTTGCCGAAGTTGCCAAGCGCAGCGACTATGAGGAGATTGCCCTGCAGGTGGTGGAGTCAGGGGTAGACATCATCCTCGGCGCTGGCGAGGAATGGCTGCTGCCGGAAGGCGTCCAGGGTCGCTTTGGCCAAGGGAAACGCAAGGATGGCCGCAACCTCATCGAGGAAGCCAAGAAAAAAGGGTATGTCGTCGTCTATACCCGCGACGAGCTGCTGAAGCTGCCGGCGGATGCCTCCAAGGTTTTGGGGGTGTTCAACGTAGAGGATACCTTCTACGACAAGCCTGAGGAAGAGCTGCGCAAAGAAAACTTGCCCAACTACATCGCCAGCGCCCCCACCATTGCCGAGATGACGCAGTTTACCCTAGAGCGGATCTCCCGCAATCCCAAGGGCTTCTTCGCCGTCATTGAAGAAGAGGGCACCGACAACATGTGCAACAACCTCAATGCTTCCGGCTGCCTGGAGGCCATGAAGCGGGCCGACGATGCCATTGGGGTGATTCTTGACTTCATCGAGAAGAATCCCAAGACCTTCATGATAACCACCAGCGACAGCAACGCCGGCGGGATGCAGTTGGTGGATGTCGAGCCCGACAAGCCGGTACCCGCGACCGACCCAAGCGGCGCCCCCCTCGACGGTGTGGACGGCACCGGTACGAAGCCGTTTGTTTCTGCTCCGGACAAAAACGGCAATCGCTTCTCCTTTGCCATCTCCTGGGCTAGCAAGGATGACGTGGGCAGTGGGGTTATTGCTCGGGCTGCCGGCCTCAACGCTCGGGAGCTGCTGCCCCCCACCGGGATCGCCAATACCGACATCTACCGCATCCTCTACTTCGTGCTCTTTGGGGAGCGCATCCCCAGCGAGCTCAAGCCGTAGTCTCAGGCAGCCCGGCCTTGGCTTGGAACTTCTGGGGACGGAGGGGATCCCGGCGATCCCCTTTTTATTTACGCAACGCTGTCGCGAACGCGCCGCTCCAACTCCCCTCTCCCTCAGGGAGAGGGGCCGGGGGTGAGGGAAGTCCTTGCCACCTCCTGTCCAGGAAGGAGTGGATAGGCTGCCTAGTCCGGCTGAGAGCGCCCCTGCTGCACCGCCTGGTAGCGCCGCTTGAACTCCTGCTGCTGCACTTTGTGATCCACGATGGGATCCGGGTAGCCGCAGCGCCGCCGCTCCTGCAGAGCCCAGGATCCCTTGGGATCGTCGCCTACCCACAGCAAAGCGGGGGTATCCAGCCCGGCCAGCTCCGGCAGGTAGCGGCGGATGTACTCCCCTTCCGGGTCGTAGCGGGCCGCCTGGGTGGCTGGGTTGAAGATGCGCAGGGGCCTGGGATCCGTGCCCACACCAGCGCTCCACTGCCAGCCGCCGTTGTTGGCCGCCAGATCCCCGTCCACCAGCTTCTGCATAAAGTAGCGCTCTCCCCAGCGCCAGTCGATAAGCAGATCTTTGGTTAGGAAGCTGGCCACGATCATGCGGCAGCGGTTGTGCATCCAGCCGGTCTCGTTGAGCTGGCGCATGGCCGCATCCACAATCGGGTAGCCCGTCTGCCCGGCGCACCAGGCCTGAAACCAATCTTGGCGGTTGTCCCACTCCAGCGCATCAAAAGCGCGCCGATAGGCGCCGCTCTCCACGTGGGGCCAGTGGACCAAAACATGCTTGTAAAACTCGCGCCAGCACAGCTCCTGCCGCCAAGTCTTCAGGCTGCTCTCGGCCTCTTCGCTGCGCACCTCCGCTTCCACCTCCCGCGTGGCCTGCCACACCTGGCGAATGCCGATGGTTCCCCAGCACAGGTGGGGGCTGAGGAGAGAGGTGCCCTGTTCAGCCGGGAAATTGCGGGCCCGCTCGTAGTCGAAAATGCGCAGGCCCTGACAAAAATCCTCCAGAAGACCCTGAGCCACGCTCTCCCCCGCTGCCGGGATCCGCTGCTCACAGACAAACCCCAGATCCGCCAAGCTGGGCAGCGGTTGGGCTTGCAGGCTTGACACTGGCTGGAGATCCTTGGGAATGGGGAAGGGATCCGGCTTAGGCAGGCTGGACCAGCGGCGCCAGAAGGGGGTAAAAACGGAGTAGGGATCCCCCGCCTGGGTCAACACCTCTCCCGGCCCGTGCAGCAGCATATCTTGGTAAGAAAAAGAGGGGATCCCGGCTGCCGTCAAGCTGGCCCGCACCCGACTCTCCTGCTGCCGGGCCAAGGGATCCAGATCTTCGTTCCAGAACACGGCCTGCGCCCCCAGCTCGGTGGCCAACTGCCGCAGCTCCGCCAACGGATCCCCCCGCCGCCAGAGGAGCGGGATCCCCATCTGGGCGTAGCGTTCCTGCAGCTCCTGTAACGCCTGGAGGAGAAACGCCACCCTGGCTGGGGCCATATCCGCCCGCTGCAAGACCTGCGGGTCGAAAACGAAAACCGGCACCACCTGGGAGCTGCGCTGCGCCGCCGCGTGGAGGGCTGTGTTGTCCGCCAGCCGCAGATCGCGGCGATGCCAGAGGAGAACCGGGGAAGTCATAGGAGGCCAAGCAACCGGATCCCATCTTGGCCGCTTTTTCTTCCTCTCTTCAACCCCAGGCTGCCGGCAGAGGTGGGCAAATGATGTCTATTCCCCCAACAGACGTCCAGGGCAGGGACAACAGCGCTCGTCAAGGTTTCGCTGGCCATCGCTGGAGCCCATGGCGTAAGCTGTATCTCCCGGCCTCACCACCAACTGAGTCAGCTTGAGGGCAAGTAGCGGATCGAGCGGCTCCGGTACATTAAGTAGGAACTGCTCAACGGAGCGCCGCAGCGCCTCTGGCGTCTTGCTCATCACGTCTCCATCCATCCATCGATGGCTTTAGCTAATCCGCCGTTCGCGCTAGCGGGACGTAGTCCTGGAAGCCCCGCTCTGTACCCCCCTATATCCCAGCCCCCCAGTCCCCCAGCCCCCCAGTCCCCCCGTATACGGGGGGATATAGGGGGGCGGGCCGGTCAGAGTCAGGATGAGAGGCGGGAGCGTTCAACAGGTACAATGCATTCATCATGAGAACCGCTTACCAGTACCGCTTGCGCCCTACTGCTAGCCAAGTCGCCCTGATGGGTGAGTGGCTGGAGCTGCTGCGTAAGCAGTACAACTATCGCCTGGCGGAGCGCTTCCGCTGGTGGGAGCAGAATCGCTGTGACAGCCATGCTTGCCCGTTGACGGTCTGCCATCTGCCTGAGTTGAAAGACAAGCCCGATTTCGACTCCCACAAACGAGACTTGGTAAACACAAAGGCTCTCTTCCCCGAATACCAAGCGATTCATTCCCAGGTGCTCCAAGACTGCCTACAGCGGGTACAAAGGGCCTTTGACCGATGGCTAAAAGGTGACTGTAACGGCAAGCGGGCAGGCAGGCCCAGGTTTAAGGGTGTTGGGCGGTATCGCTCCTTCACCTTCCCTCAGATGAAGCAGGACTGCATTCGAGGGCAGTTTATCCATCTGCCCAAGATTGGGCCGGTCAAGCTGGTCCAACACCGTCCTTTGCCTGAGGGGTTTGTTATCAAAACGGCCACCATCACCCGCAAGGTGGATGGGTGGTATGTGACCTTGAGCTTACAAGATTCGTCTGTCCCGGAATGGAGCCCTGACCCGCCAACGTGGGAAAACACGATGGGGATAGACCTGGGGCTAAGCTCTTTCTTGGTCACCGATGAGGGTGAGGCGGTTGAGGTTCCTCAGCATTACCGTAGGGCGCAAAAGCCCCTCAAGCGGCTGCAACGGTCTGTATCGCGCAAGCAGAAGGGGTCAAACCGCTACCAGAAAGCGGTCAAGAGGTTGAGCAAGGCACATCAGAAAGTAGCCAACCAGCGCCGAGATTTTCACCACAAAACTGCCCGCAAACTTTTGCAGACAAGAAAGCACATAGCCCATGAGGCGTTGGACATCAAAGGTCTGGCGAGGACTCGACTGGCCAAATCTGTGCATGATGCTGGGTGGGGGCAGTTCCTGCAAATTCTGGCAGCCAAGGCTGAAAGAGCTGGGCTGTTGACGATTGCAGGGGATCCCCGCGGCAGCAGTCAAGGGTGCTCGGGGTGTGGTCGTGAGGTGCCCAAAAAGCTGCATGAGCGGTGGCACGATTGCCCCTCCTGCGGGCTAAGGCTGTCACGGGATCACAACTCGGCGCGAGTTATCAAATCCAGAGCGGTGGGGCGTCCCGTTCTTCAAGCTCAGGAAATGTCCTGCCATTGGGCAGGAGTCACTGTTGGCGAAGCGTGGCGTAAGCCATGAAGCCTGCACTCTATGCGTCAGCATGAGTGCGGGAGTACGTCACGGTTTCACGGTTTGTCTTCTGGCTCTGTGGGTTACTATGTCCTCTGATGTCTCTCCTCCACCTCTTCTCTCGGCTGAAGCAGCTGCCCAGTTGGCAACCGCTCCCCCCGTCTTCACCACGGATCAAATCCTGGAGATCCTGCCCCATCGCTACCCTTTTTTGCTGGTGGATCGCGTGGTGGAGTATCAACCAGGGCAACGGGCGGTGGGCCTGAAAAACGTCACCTTCAACGAGCCCTTTTTCCAGGGGCACTTCCCCAACCGACCGATCATGCCCGGCGTTCTGATCGTCGAGGCCATGGCGCAGTTGGGAGGGATCGTGTTGACCAAGTTGCCGGATGTGGCTGGGCGGTTGGCTCTCTTTGCCGGCATCGATGGCGTTCGCTTCCGCCGCCCCGTGCTGCCGGGGGATCAGTTGCTGCTGTCAGCCAATTTGCTCACCATCCGGCAAAAACGCATCGGCAAGATGTTTTGTCGGGCCCAGGTGGGGGGACAGTTGGTGACCGAAGGGGAGCTGATGTTCTCCCTGGTGGATTGATGGGCCAACAGCGGCCAGCAGCGGGGCCTTTGGCGCTCCGCAACCGCGGGGCAAGTGGGGGGTGGCCATCTGTTTTCCCCATCGAGGAGGAGCCCAGCGGAGGCAACTTGGCGTGGAAAGACCCTGCTAAAGTGTTGGGATAGGGGCATGTCAAGTGCTGCTTTCACCTCCCGGTCGGAGTTTCACAGCAGAGCGGTGGAGGATTGTGCCCTCCCCAAGCAAGCCCTAATCGCAGGGTTGGGAGCGTAGCTACATTTGCTGGCTAGGTTAGAAATGAGTTCGTTGGCTTCAGCGGGATCCACTCCCAACTCCTCTGTTCGGATTCATCCCACAGCGGTGATCCATCCGAAGGCTGAGTTGCACGAGACGGTACAAGTTGGCCCCTATGCGGTTATCGGCGAGCATGTGCGCATTGGCGCCCGTACGGTGGTGGGGGCCCACGTGGTGATCGATGGTTGGACAGATATTGGCGAGGACAACCAGATTTTTCCGGGGGCGGTGCTGGGCACGGAGCCTCAGGATCTGAAGTACAGCGGCGCGCCCTCTCAGGTGGTGATCGGCAAGGGCAACCGCATCCGCGAGTTCGTCACCATCAACCGAGCCACCAATGAAGGGGAAGCGACGGTGGTCGGCGATCACAACCTGCTGATGGCCTACGTCCACGTCGCCCACAACTGCGTCATCGAAAATCAGGTGGTGATCACCAACGCTGTCTCCCTGGCTGGCCACATTCACATTGAGTCGCAGGCGCGCATCGGCGGCATGGTCGGGATCCACCAGTTTACCCGTGTGGGGCGCCTGGCTATGGTGGGGGCCATGAGCCGGGTGGATCGCGACGTGCCGCCTTACATGTTGGTGGAGGGGCACCCGGCCCGCATCCGGGGCCTTAACTTGGTGGGGTTGCGGCGGGCCAAGGGGATGGAGGGATCCCTGGCGGCCTTGCGGCAGGCCTACCGGCTCCTCTACCGTTCCGGTTTGCCCCTGGAAAAAGCGCTGCAAACGCTGCGGGAGAGTCTGCGAAGCGAGGGGGGCTCTAGCATCTTCTCCCTGGAGGGGAAAGAGCTGGTGGACGAGACGGGATCCCTGCTCCATCTGCTGCAATTTTTGGAAGATTCCCTTTCCCAACCCCAACGGCGCGGCCCTCTGCCGGCCTTGCGCCGCAGCAGAGAAGAGGACGACCTGTGAGCCATCTGTTTATCTGCACCGGAGAAGTCTCCGGGGATCTGCAGGCCGGCCATCTCATCCGCGAGTTGCTGCGCCAACGCCCGCACCTACGCATCACGGCAGTTGGGGGAGAGGAGATGGCCGCTGCGGGGGCCAATCTGTTGCACCGCACCACGGAGATCAGCTCTATCGGCATTCTGGAGGCTCTCCCCTTCGTCGGCCCTGCCCTATGGACGGAGTGGAAGATCCGCCGCTTCCTGGCGCAAGACCCGCCTGATTTGGCCATCCTGGTGGATTACATCGGCATCAATAGCCGCATCGCCCGCCTGTTGCAGCGGCGACGCATCCCTGCCGTTTACTACATTGCCCCCCAAGAATGGGTGTGGTCGCCCAACAGCCGCCTCACTTACCGGCTAGCCCAGCAGATGCGACTGATGGTGGCGATTTTCCCTGAAGAAGCCCGCTACTACGCCGCAGCAGGTGCCCAGGTTTGCTATGTGGGCCACCCCCTGCTGGATATTTTGGCGAGTGTACCCGGTCGCGCTCAGGCCAGGGCTGAGTTAGGGATCCCTGAGGAAGCGATGGTGGTGGCGCTGCTGCCGGCCTCCCGCCGCCAGGAGCTGCGCTCGGTTTTGCCCATCTTGCTCCAGGCAGCGCGGCTGTTGCGGGCTCGCCTGCCCCAGGTGCGGTTTTGGGCGCCGCTGGCCTCGCCCCGCTTTGCCGCCCCGATTGCCCAAGCCGCCCGCCGCTATGGGCTGGAGGATCTCACCCTTCTCTTGCCTCGCCCTTCGCCTCCGAAGGCGCATCACCTGCTGTTGGCGGCCGCCGACCTGGTGCTGGCCAAGTCGGGAACTGTCAACCTGGAGGCGGCCATTTTGGGGATCCCGCAGGTGGTGATCTACCGCCTCAACCCAATTACCTTTTGGCTGGCCCGCCATTGGCTGAAGGTGTCGGTGCCCTTTATGTCTCCCCCCAACTTGGTGCTGATGCGCCCCATTGTGCCGGAACTCCTCCAGGAGGAGGCCCAGCCAGAGCGAGTCGCCCAACTGGCCTTGGAGCTGCTGACTCGGCCCGAGCGCCGCACCCAACTGCAGGCCGACTATGCTGCTATGCGGGCAGCGCTGGGGGAGCCGGGAGTTTTGGCCCGCGCCGCCAAGGCCATCCTGGAAGTGCTCGACAGCGAAACTCGCCCTAAGGGAGATCCCTGAGGCTAGCCTGTCGAGAGAATGGCATCCAAGAGGGGATCCGCCCCAAAGCGCACCACGTCGGTACAGGGCCGCCCGGTCTCCACTTCCACCTGGCGGATCTGGGCCAGGGCGGCTTCCTCCTCCCAACCGAAGGTATTGAGGGCCACCCCCACCACCGGCACGGGGGCAAAGGCGCCGGCAGCTCTGGCCACCTGTTCGTACAGCTCGATGACCTTACGCAGGGGAGGGATGGGTACGTAGTCCATCCCTTTGATGTGGGTTTGCCCAGCTCGGTGGACCAAGATCAAGTGGGTGGGCTGGGATCCCCGCAACAGGGGCAGGGTTGCTGTAGAGGCGGGGTTGAGCAGGGATCCCTGGCCTTCGATGTGCAGGATGTCGTGGTCAAATCCATAGCGCAACACCAGTTGCTCCACAGCGCCGCTGGCGTAGTCCACCCGCACCGCATCCAGGGGTATCCCATCGCCGCTGATGAGGATCCCGGTTTGTCCGGTGGCCAAAAAGCGGGAGCGCAGGCCGCGCTTCAGGCTGGCCCGGTGCAGTTCCAGGCTGGTGGACATTTTGCCCACGGCCATATCGGTGCCCACCGTCAGTACCCGCCGACAGGGGAGAGAGCGAGCTAGGCCCCTCCCTACTCCCAGACCAGGGGGTTCGCGGCGAATGTCCCAGATCCAGGCTCCCGGCTGCAGCCACTGCCGCAACTGGGCATCTTCCGCTAGGGGGGTGTGCAGCCCGTTTGCTAAAGACAAGCCGGCTTGCAGGGCTTGGCAGAGCTCCTCCCGCCACTCAGGGGGCAACTGGCCGCCGGAAGGAGCGATCCCAATCACCAACACCTCGGGGCCGTAAACCAGCGCCTCTTGCACCGAGGCTACGATGGGAATGTCTTTGGCAATGCCCGTGAGTTGGGCCAGGGATCTCCCCGCCTGCTCCCGGTCAATAACCGCCACCACCGGGAAGGGCCCATACCGAAGCAACCCCAGCCCTGTTTTGCCGTGCTCCCCCAACAGGCCGCCGTGGAGCAGGACGGCCACGCGAGTTTGTCTGGAGAGGGATCGCCGTTGCCCCATGGTGCTACTCCCGCAACTCCACCCCCAAGCCAGGTCGGTCAGTGGGGATAAGACAACCCTCCTGCACCAGAGCTCCGGAAAAGGGATCGTCGATGAGATTGAGGTGGCTGTCTAAGTCCACGTAGTCCACCAGCGGCGCTAGGTGGGCCGCCGCCGTGTTGCCCAGGGCGGTGTTGCTGTAGCAGCCCAGCATCACCTGGAGCCCATAGGCTTTGGCGGTGTGGATCATGCGCCAGGCTTCGCTAAGGCCGCCGCACTTCATCAGCTTGATGTTGATGCCGTGCACCCGATCCACCAGGGCGGGAATATCGCGGCTGTCGAAACAACTCTCATCCACGAAGATGGGCAGCTTCGACTCGTGCCAGAGGGTGATCAGCTTCGCCTCCTGTCCCCTCTCCAAGGGCTGCTCCAGGTAGCTCACCCCCTGCCCCGCCAGCCAATTGCTCATGCTCAGGCTCTGTTCCACCGTCCAGGCACCATTGGCGTCCACAGTAATCAGGGATCCCAGCGGGATCACCTCCTGCACGGCAATCAGCATGTTCTGATCGGCCATCAGCCCCAAGTCGCTGCCCAGCTTGATCTTGAAGGCCCGCGCTTGGGTCTGTTCCATCCAGGCCAAGGCACGCTGGCGGGCCGCCTGAGGGGTGGAAATGCCAATGGTCAAAGTGGTGGGCGGGATGCGGGAGCGATCCAGTCCCCACACCTGCCACAGGGGCATCCCCAGACGTTTGCCCATCCAATCGTGCAGGGCCATGTCTACTGCTGCCCGCGCCGCCGAAGGGATCCCGGCCCGCAGCAGTTCCGCCTCAATGGCCTGCCGCTCCCAGGGGGAGTGGCGGCGTAGGATCCCTTTGGCCACCTCCAAACCCACCAAGATATCCTCCAAAGACTGGTGGCAGTCCTCGCTCACCGAGAAAGGACAGGCCTCCCCCCAGCCCTCGATCCCCTCCTCTTCGATCCGCACCCAGGCCAGCGTGGCCTCGGTATAGGTGCCGCGGCTGAGGGTGAGGGCATAGCGCTTGTGAACGGTAAAGGGTTCGACGTAGAGCCGCATGGGCAGTTGCAGCGAGGTAATCCTGAACAAGTTGGGCCGACTCCGTCCCTTTGAGCTTAGCTTGTCCCCCGAATTTCCCATCAGCTTGGCGTTGCCCGCCCTATTTTCGACCGATCTCAGCCATTGGCAGAAGCTGTCTCGAGAAAGGGGACAAGTTAGCAGGCTTCTCCCGTCGGAAAGGCTCGCAAGCCGCCGGCCTGCTCCCCATCTTAAGCTGATCCCTCTCTGGAAGCAGGCCCCCAACCGGCCCCGTGGATCCGGCGAAGATCCCGGCCTGACCAGACAGGCGTCACCACCCTGCCGGAACTAGGAAGGGGGATTTAAGTTTCAACCAAGTTGGGGCATAGTAAGGCCATGGGCAGCGCCCTTTGGGACGCGCAGGCCTGCATGTCCCCACCGTTGATCCCTGCGGTTAACTGCAGTCATTATGTGAATACATCCTGGGTGGCCCGGCAGCATGAATGACCTTCCTACTCCTCTAACCCGTCGCAGCGTTGCGGCCAGCAAAGCCCTGGCCATTGCCAACGTCAGCATCACTCCTTTCGGCCGCAAGCTCAAAGAGCTGGGCTTTGCCGACGATAAGCAAATCCAGGACATCCAAAACGCCCTCAAAGCCGATCGCGAAGGGGGCAGCAAGGCCCTAGCCCTGGTGGTCAAAGAGATTGTCGGCAAAGAGATCACCCCTGACCTGGAGCGGGCCTACAAGCGGCAGCAGCTCTTTGAGCTGAAAATCATCTACGGGATCCCCCCCCTCGACATCGATTTGGAGCCGGTGGAGATCTCGGAGATGATCGGGCTCATCGACTCGCTCTTGCCTCTCGACATCTGCAACCGCTACAAGTTCTTGCCCATCCGCCGCCAAGACAACCAAGTGCTGGTGGCGATGGTCAGGCCGGACAACCTGCAGGCGCTGGACGACATCCAGCGGCGCTTCCGCATCCAGGGGCTGAAGCTGCAGCGGCGGGTCTTCACCCAGCGGGATTTCGACGCCCTGATCAACCGCTACATGGATGCCCAGGCGGAGCTGCTGGCCATCAAGGGGATCAACGACGCGGCTGCTGCCCAACAGGAAGAAGAAGAAGAGGTGGTGGTCAACACTGCCGAAATCGATCTGGATGCTATTGAGGATGTGGCTGCCGATGAGGCCGGCGAGGGATCCCTGGAGCAGCAGGTCAAATCGGCAGATGATGCCCCGATTATTAAACTGTCCAACCAGATCCTGGTCAAGGCCCTGCAGGACGGGGCGTCCGACATCCACATCGAGCCACAAGAAGAATACCTGCGCATCCGCTTCCGCAAAGATGGGGTGTTGCGGCAGGCTTTTGAAAACTTTCCCAAGAAGATCGTCCCCGCCCTTACCGCTCGCTTCAAAATCATGTCCAATTTGAACATTGCCGAGCGGCGCATGCCCCAGGATGGGCGGATCCGGCGGGTCTTCAAGGGGCGCAAGGTGGACTTCCGGGTCAGCACCCTGCCCTCCCGCTACGGGGAGAAGATCGTGCTGCGGATTCTGGACAACTCCGCCACCCAGCTCGGCCTGGACAAGCTGATCACCGACCCAGAGACCCTGGCCAGCTTCAAGGAGGTTGTCAGGCGACCCTTTGGCCTGATCTTGGTAACCGGGCCCACCGGATCCGGGAAAACCACCACCCTCTACTCGGCGCTGGCAGAAGTGAACGATCCCGGCATCAACATCAGCACCGCCGAGGATCCCATCGAATACTCCCTGCCGGGGATCACCCAGGTGCAGGTGATCCGAGAAAAGGGCATGGACTTTGCCATGATCCTGCGCGCTTTCTTGCGGCAAGACCCGGATGTGATCCTGGTGGGGGAAACCCGCGACCACGAGACGGCCAAAACCGCCATCGAAGCCTCCCTCACCGGCCACCTGGTGTTGACCACCCTGCACACCAACGATGCCCCCGGTGCCATCGCCCGTCTGACGGAGATGGGGATCGAGCCGTTCATGATCTCCAGCTCGCTGTTGGGGGTGCTGGCCCAGCGCTTGATGCGTCGGGTATGTACCGAGTGTCGGATCCCGTACCACCCCACATCCGAGGAGTTGGCCCGCTATGGCCTCAGCCTCAGCGGCGACGGCGAACAGCTCACCTTCTACAAAGCCAACAAGCTCTCCCCCAAAGAGATCGAGCAGCGCAAAGCCACCGGCAAGCCCATCTGCGAGAAATGTGGGGGCGTGGGCTACAAAGGCCGCGTGGGGGTGTACGAGTTCATGCGCATGAACGACCGCCTGGCCGAGTTGATCAACAAGGGGGCTCCCACGGAGGTCATCAAGGAAGCCGCTGTCGAAAGCGGCATGAAAACCCTGCTCGCCTACAGCTTGATGCTGGTAAAGCAGGGCCTGACCACGCTGGAGGAGGTAGATCGGGTTATCCTCACCGACAAGGGTTTGGAAACGGAGCTGAAGGCCCGTGCCAAGGCCCTTAGCACCTGCCGCAACTGTGGCGCCGCCCTGCAGGTAGACTGGATGGATTGCCCCTACTGCCTGACGCCGAAGTTTTAGGCAAGGCGCCTGGCTCTTGACGCCGCCAAGGTGCTGATTATAACAGTCCTATACGAGTCCTGGAGGGTTGCCTCTAGCCCGGCTTTAGAAGGGTTTTTCATCGACAACTCCTAGGTCGAACCCAGCCTGACTCAGCTTACCGATTGGAGACACCAGCCCTATGCCACAACTCATGATCGAAGACCTGATGGAAGAAATCGTCCGCAGGGGCGGTTCTGACATCCACATCTCAGCCGGTTTGCCCCCCTATTTCCGCATCAATGGCGAACTCCAGCCAACCGAGCACGAGCCCCTCACCCCTGAGGAGGTGCAGCGGCTCATTTTCAGCATGTTGAACAACACCCAGCGCAAACACCTGGAGCAGAACTGGGAGTTGGACTGCTCCTACGGCGTGCGCGGGATCGGGCGCTTCCGCGTCAACGTCTACCGGGATCGCGGCACCTACGCCTGCGCCATGCGGGCGCTGGCCTCTGAGATCCCCAACATCGACAAGCTGGGCCTGCCGGATGTGTGTAAGGAGATGGCCCGTCTGCCTCGGGGCCTGGTGTTGGTGACCGGCCCGACGGGATCCGGCAAGTCCACCACTTTGGCCGCTATCATCGACTTCATCAACCGCGAGCGGGCCGAGCACATCCTCACCATCGAGGATCCCATCGAGTACATCTACACTCCCATCCGCAGCATCATCCACCAGCGGCAGTTGGGCGAAGACACCAAGAGCTTTGCCAATGCCCTGCGGGCGGCGATGCGGGAAGATCCGGATGTGATCCTGATCGGGGAGATGCGGGATCTGGAGACCATCCAGTTGGCCATCACCGCCGCCGAGACCGGCCACCTCTGCTTTGCCACGGTCCACACCAGCTCTGCCGCCCAGACGGTGGATCGCCTGGTGGACGTGTTCCCGCCGGAGCAGCAGCAGCAGATCCGCGTGCAGCTCTCCAACTCCCTCAAGGCCGTCTTCTCGCAAACTTTGGCCCGCCGCCTCAACCCCAAGCCGGGAGAGCCCGGGCGGGTGCTGGTGCAAGAGATCATGGTCGTGACGCCGGCCATTGCCAACCTGATTCGGGAGGGCAAGACCGCCCAGATCTACTCGGCCATCCAGACGGGCGGCAAGCAGGGCATGAAAACCCTGGAGCAGGATCTGGCCAACCTCTACCTGCAGGGCAAGATCGACTTCGAGACGGCCATGTCCAAGACCTCTCGTCCTGAGGAGTTGCAGCGGCTTTTGGGCAACGTTGCCGGGCCCTCGCCAGCCGCGGCAGTTCAGCAGCAGCGTCCAGCGGGGGTTGCCGTCCGTCGTTGAGCCGCAGCGCCGCGTCCCGGGGTGAGGTCTTCTTGCCGATCTCTGGCCGCCGCCTCAATTTGTGGCTAAGCTCTAGCTGAGAAAGTTAGTTGCCCAAAGTTCGGGGGCTGGATCCCACAACTCGAACCCTCTCATCATGAGTTTGAATCGGGGGTAAGCCATGCCGCGCTACAAGGTTCGGGGGTTAAAGGCCGGTCAGCCGGTACGCCTGACGGTGGTGGCCAACAACTTGACCGAGGCGCGTGCACGGCTGCGCCGAGAGGGCGTTTTTGCCAAGCCAGAGGACATTCAGGAAGAAAAGCCCTTTTTCTCGCTGGAGACCTCTTTTGATTTCTCGATGCTGGGATCCATCGACATTCGCGACAAGGCGGTGTTCTCCCGGCAATTTGCTGCTCTCATCAACGCCGGCGTGTCGATGGTGCGCTCCCTCACCATTATGGAGGAGCAAACCGGCAACCCCAAGCTCAAAAAATACCTGCGGGCGATTCGGGCGGAAGTGGAGGCGGGGAAAAACCTGTCCGATTCCATCCGCCCCTATCCGGATGCCTTTGACGGCCTCTACTGCAGCATGGTGCAGGCGGGGGAGGTGGGCGGCGTGCTCGACGAGGTGCTCAACCGCCTGGCCAAGCTGCTGGAGGACATGGATCGCCTGCAGAAGCAAATTAAATCGGCCATGACCTACCCGGTGGTGGTGACCATCTTGGCCGTCTTAATCTTTTTGGGCATGGTGCTGTTTATCTTGCCCACGTTTGAGAGCATCTACAACGACTTGGGGGGTGAGCTGCCCGCCTTTACCCAGTTTTTCATCAACATCAGCAAGTTCCTGCGCACGCCCCAGTACAGCTTGGGCCTGGTGGGCTTTCTGGTGGCGGTCTTCTTTGCCTTCCGCCGCTTTTATCGCACCCCCGCCGGCAAGGAGACCATCGACGCGCTGGCCCTCAAGCTGCCCATTTTCGGGGATCTGATCCAGAAGTCGGCGGTGGCCCGTTTTTGCCGCACCTTTGGGGCCTTGACCCGCTCTGGGGTGCCGGTGCTGACTTCCTTGGAAATTGTGCGCGACACTTCCGGCAACCAGGTGGTGGCCAACGCCATCGACGCCGCCCGCCAATCCATCTCGGAAGGGGGCCAGATCGCCCCGGCCCTGGATAAGGCCAAGGTCTTCCCGATCATGGCCATCCAGATGATCAGCGTGGGCGAAGAGACGGGGGAGCTGGATGCCATGCTGATGAAGACGGCGGATTTCTACGAGCTGGAGGTGGAGGAGGCGGTACGCGCCCTCACCAGCCTGCTGGAGCCGCTGATGATCGTGATCTTGGGGGGGATGGTGGGCTGCATTATCGTGGCCATGTACCTGCCGATGTTCAACGTGTTCGAGCTGGTGAAGTAGCGACCCCGTCCCCAGGGCAACCAGGACACATAGGGAGGAGGAAGGGATCCCATGCTGCGGCGCTGGTTGGTGGCCCTGGGGGTGTTCTTGGCCGTGGGGCTGGCGGTTTTGCTGTCGGAGCCGCCGACGGGATCCCTGACGGGGCGGGTGGAGCTGCCGGCAGGGGTGGCGCCGGGGAACGTCCAGGTGATTGCCGCCGGCCCGGTGAGCCGCAGCGTCAGCCCGTCTGCGGAGGGCGAGTATCGCTTGGATCAATTGCCCGTTGGGGAATACCGGGTGACGGTGCGGGGATCCGGCCTGGAAACCGTCTTCAGCGAGAGGCCTGTGCAGGTGCGGGAAGGGTCAGTAGCTTCTGCTCCTCTCCTGCGCCCGCAGCTTCTGCCCCCCAGCCTCTACCTCTACAGCACCAGCCAGGTGTTCACGACCGCCGAGCCGGCGCGGCTGGAGTGGAGGGCCAGTGGCTTGAGGGCGGTGCAGTTTGCCGTTTACCGCTTTTCCCTGGCCGATCTGGAGGGATCCCCTCGCTTGCGGAATTTGGCCCTCGGCTACGGATCCCTGGATCCGGATTTGTATTCCACCCTGCGAGGAGAGCTGCTGCGCCGTTGGCAGCAGCCGCTGGGGGGAGAAGAGGTGACCCGCACCTTGGATCTGGGGATCCTGCCGCCGGGGGCCTACTGGCTGGAGGCGGAAGGACAGGAGCCGCTGAACCCGAGTGCACCTTTGCCCCGTTCTGAGGAGTGGCTTTTGGTAAGCGACCTGGGCCTAATCCAGAAACAGGATGCCAGCCAGTTGGTGGTGCAGGCGGTGCATTTGCAGGAATTGCGTCCTCTGCCGGGGATCCAGATCCAAGTTTTTGGGGAGTGGGGGGATCCCTTGACGGCCACCACCGACGAGGAGGGGCTGGCCCAGTTTAGCTTGCCGGCGGGGGAGAGATCCTCGTTGGTGGTCTATGGCCGCAGCGCCGACAACACGTTGCAGGTTTTGTCCCGCAGCTACACCTACGGCTGGAACCAGCCGTACCGCATCTACGCCTACCCAGACCGCCCCCTCTACCGCCCCGGCCAGACGGTCTATTTTCGCGCCCTGGTGCGGGAGCAAGGCCGCCTCACCCCGCCCCCGGCAGGCCAGCCGCTGCAAGTAACCCTCGCCGCTCCCAACGGCGATGTGCTGGAGGAGCAGACCCTGGCCACCAACGCTTTCGGCAGCGTCCACGGGCAGTTTCAATTGCCGGAAGAAACCCCCCTGGGCAGCTACAGCCTAGAGTGGCAGTTCCAGGGATCCAGCCGCGAGTCCACCGACTTTGGGGTGGCAGCCTACCGCAAACCGGAGTTTGAGGTGACGGTGGTGCCCGACCGGCCTTGGCTGGTGCGGGGGGGATCCCTGAAGGTGCAGGTGGAGGCCGAGTATCTTTTCGGCGCGCCGGTGGCCCAGGCCCAGTTGCGCTATCGGGTTTACAGCAGCCCCGACTGGAGCCTGCGCTATGGGCTGTTGCCCCGTTCTGCCGAGGAAGACTATTTCGCCGACGACCTGGGAGAGGAGCAGGGCTACTACGGCGGCTACGGCCAGTTGGTGGCGGAAGGAGAAGGGGTGACGGATGCTCAGGGACGGGCCGAGTTGCGCCTGGAGCGCCTGTTGGCGGATCTGGACTGGGAGGAAGACAGCTACTGGGGCCCGCAGGAGGTGCAGCAGTTGCGCATTGAGGTGGAGGTGACCGATATCAGCCGCCGCAGCGTGACCGGGGCGGCGCGGGCCTGGGTGACAGCCGGCGAATTGGCCCTCTTTGCCGCAGCCGATCGCCACCTGCCCGCGCCGGGGGACGTCGTCACCTACCGGCTGCAAGCCCGCGACTACGATGGCCGCCCCGTCAGCACCGCCGGGGAGCTGAGCCTGGAGCGCTGGCGCTGGGATCCCAAGAGCAGCACCTACCAACGGCAAGGTACCCTGCTGCGGCAGCCTTTTCAGATCGTCAACGGGGAGGGCAGCCTCACCCTCAGCTTGCCCGCCG
>Ga0308396_1000845_pt1 | contig 17971 bp, 10 predicted proteins | sample Hotspr2SamplePe2_FD_202359 | JGI IMG/M metagenome (GOLD analysis project Ga0308396, IMG submission 202359) | Hot spring phototrophic mat microbial communities from Mushroom Spring, Yellowstone National Park, Wyoming, United States - 20050930_Pe2 ... | reverse complement strand
GACCACAGCGTCGTTATGCACTGATGAGCATGCGCTGGTCGAGTTTAGGACTGGCAACGGCAGTGACGGTAGCGACGGTAGGCGCCGTGCTTGAACTATTTCCTTTTCCATTCAATTATCAGGTAGTGTTTATCGGATCGGTGGTTGGCGGACTGCTCAGTTTCTTCTTTTCGCGGTCGATCACCTTACTCGACCGCAATCCAACACCACGGCAACATGGCGCCGAATCACTGCGTGATGCCCTTCATCAAGCGCCACTACCATTTGTGCAGTACGCATTGAGTGCATTTGTGTTTCGGAGTGGGATTGCGATGGCGATCCCGCTCATTCCACTCTACTATGTGCGTGAAGCTGGGTTGAACGACGCCTGGATCGGTCTGATCAGTATGATCGGCAACAGTGTATTGCTGATTGCATACGCGGTATGGTCGGCAGGTGTGCCACGTTTAGGGAACAGAGGAGTATTGCTTGCCAGTAGTTTCGGTATGGCATTGTACCCGTTTGGGCTAGCTGCCACCGACACCCCTCTAATCATGGCTGTACTGGCAGGGATAGCTAACTTTTGTGTCGCCGGGAACGATCTGGTCAACTTTGATCTGGTATTGAGTACCATTCCCGCCGAACGGCAGGCGACATACATTGGGGTTTTTCAGACATTGCAAAACCTGGCGCTCTTTGTCATGCCGCTGATCGCAACTTCACTCGCCGACCAGATTGGAATCAGCGCTACCTTATTGGTGGCCGGTCTCGTACGCTTGTTGGGTGTGGCACTCTTTGCATGGTTGCGCATTGGGTAACTTGCGAAGTCGCCGCGTGATGAACATACGGTAGCTATGTCACAACCCACACTTCGTACCATCTCGGTGATCCGTCGTGGCTATGGACGACGTTACACCGACTTACCAATTGATGAGCTGTCTCAGCAGCGAGTCATGATCGATTGCACAGGTGGCTATCTTAAACCAACAATGATTGATTTACAGCCTGATGATCTGGTGTACTGGCGGGAACAGGGACGATATGTAACTGCCCGGATCGAGCGTGTGCAACGCGATGAACAACGTTTGATCGCCTGGCTGCGCGATGTAAAGGTGATGCCGGAAGACTTTTTTCCGTATTGAGCAGCTTGCTATGCGTTTGCCGTTCGTGTACAATGCCTGCGGTTTCTATAAGCACTGCGCAGCGCACTAAAATATATGTCGGTGATTGAAAACGTTGATCGACGCTGGACTCCAACAATAGAACAGCTTTGCTATACGGGGATTGCCATTCTGGCAATCATCAGTCGCCTGTGGGCATTGGGCGATCGGGCATTACACCACGATGAGACACTGCATGCAGCCTATTCCTGGTTTCTCTACAGTGGTCGTGGCTACATGCACGATCCTTTGTTGCACGGCCCACTCCTCTACTTTCTAGGTGCGCTGTTTTTCTTTCTGTTTGGTGATAATGACACGACAGCACGTCTTAGTGCAGCTCTGGCTAGCATTGCTCTCACGCTCAGCCCGATATTGTTACGCCCGGTGATTGGGCGACGGGCAGCATTAATGGCGAGTCTCTACTTACTGATCTCGCCGGTAGCCCTCTACGTTGGACGCTTTTTCCGTCACGACATTTTTTCGGTTGTTTGTGAAATCCTGGTATTCGTGGCAATTGTGCGCTATGCTGCTGACCCACGTCCACGCTGGCTGTACCTGGGAACAACGGCACTAGCGCTCATGCTGACCAACCAGGAGACGACGTACCTTTATATTCTGATCTTCGCTTTCCCTCTCGCGATCCTGTTCTGCTGGCAGGTGTATCGACCGGGCATCGCCATCATTGCCGGTCTCGGTATCGGGCTGGCACTGCTGATATTTGTCTTGCCCGGTACCGCAGTAGTTGATGGTGCGCACCACGCCAAACGCGATGCCAACGGTTTGATTGAAGTTGCCCAACCCGGTCCTATCTTCGGCTGGCCACCACTCGAAACCGAAGACAACGGGTATGCTCTGCTGGTACGTAATCGGGCTGATACTGACGGTGATCGTACTGTCTGGGAAAATGCTGTGCGGTACCTGGCCGACATCGGTCGGTTTATAAACCATCCGGCGATCATCAGTGCCATCTTGCTGGTGACGATTGGATTGGGAATGTTTATCTGGCTGATCTGGTTTCGATGTGACGCTGCCGGGATAACACCATGGGATTATGCTATCGGGCGTGGTGAACCGGCTGCTCGCTTATTGCTCAGTCTGGGAACTGATCGGCGCTGGCAGGGCGCATTGATCATCTTCGCCACGATTTATACGCTCTTCTTTACTGCAATGTTTACGAACGTGCTAGGTCTCATCTCAGGAGTGGCCGGTTCGCTGCTCTACTGGCTGGCCCAGCACAACGTTCAACGTGGAAGCCAGCCGGCCCACTACTATGCAGTCATCTTAGCAACCTACGAGCCGTTACTCTGGTTAGGGATGATCATCGGCCTGCCATTGGTGATACAGGCAGTACGACAACGACGACCAGAGGCGTTTGCAGTAGGTTTGATTGCCTGGTGGGCCATCGCCTCGTTTGCGATATACTCCTGGGCCGGCGAGAAGATGCCGTGGCTAACGATCCATATGACGCTACCGTTCACCCTGCTGCTAGCATGGGGAGTGAGCAGGTTACTGGAGCTGGCCCAACAGCAGGTAATGTACTGGCAACAACTATGGGCAGAGTCGGCAGTTCCGGCCTCGGCAGAGGATAACGCCGTAACCGGGCACACCGCTCAGAGTGGCGCCGGTGATCTGCCAGCGCAGAATACGACTAACCAGCGATGGCTTGATGATAATCAAGCAGGTTTCCTGGGCTTGCCCAGAGGTTCGTTGGTCGGATTTGGTTTGCTGTTCGGGTTGATCATCTGTCTAGGCTTTCTCTTGCTCTCAATTACGATTGCTGCTGGGCCAACATCACCCATTCAACCCTGGATGGCATTTCTCTTCACCCTAACACTCTTGCTGCTGCTCGTCATTGGAAGCTGGCTCCGTTGGGGTTGGATCGTGACTGCGACCTTAACCACAATCTGCCTAATCCTGGCGGTTGGCCTCTATACAGTGCGTGGCAGTATCCGTCTGGCCTACCAAACCGGTGACGTAGCCCGTGAGATGATGGTCTACACCCAGACTTCACCCGACGTCATGCGAGTAGTACGTCGCCTGGAAGAGGCAGCAATGCGACGAGCAGGAGGAACCCGCCTCCCGCTCATGTACGATAACGAGACGGTCTGGTTGTGGTATTTACGTGATTGGCCTGGCGCGATTGCAGTACCAGGGGGAAGACTGAATGGGCCGCCACCTGCTGATGTACAGGCCGTGTTGATCTTACAAGAGAATCTCGACCGATACCCCGAAAATCGCACTTATCTCCAGGGATTTGTGCTGCAACGTTACCCCTTGCGCTGGTGGTTTCCAGAAGATCAAGTGTATCGCATCAGTGGATTCACCAGCGGATCACTGCTTGAACGCCTGTTCCGCAATCCGTTCGATTACGAGACCACGGCGCAGTTGTGGCGATATTTGATGTTCCGGCAACCACCGGCCGGTTTAGGCTCAACCGATTTTGTCATTGCAGTGCGACCAGAACTAGCTCGCCAGATCGGGATCGGCCTCGGTGGTACGCTACACATGGACAATAGCAGGTACACGTTTCGGTGAACATATTATGTCAACAAACGTATTCTCAACTGCCCAGGTGCTTAACCAACGCTTGCGCATCGACTGGCTCACCTGGGAAACAGCAGCCTACACCGTCATCGTAATTGCCAGCATTGTAGCCCATCTCTGGGGTCTAGACCGTATGGCACTGCATCACGATGAATCGATCCATGCCTGGTCAAGTTGGCGACTCTACACGGGTGCAGGTGCCTTTTCGTGTTGGAATGGTCTCGACGAAAACGGCAATGCACGTGGCGGCCTCTATCACGAGACCTACTGTTACGATCCGGTATATCACGGGCCATCACTCTATTTTCTGACAGCACTGACCTACTTTTTATTTGGCGACGGCGATGCCCAGGCTCGTTTACCCATGGCCCTGGCCGGAATTGGTTTGGTGGCATCAGCCTGGTGGCTGCGACCGTATCTCGGGCGCGGAGGAGCACTCGTGGCAGCACTGTTGCTTGGTTTTTCACCATCGTTACTCTACTACACCCGTTTTGCTCGCCACGATGGCTTGATGGTGTTGTGGGAGTTGTGGATGGTGATCGGCGCATTACGGTGGATCGATACCGGTCAGCGCCAGTGGTTGTACCTGGTTGCATTAGGCCTGGCACTGGCTATTGCAACCCATGAACTGTACTATATTTTGCTCTTCATCTTCGGGGTATTCGTGTTCATGCGGTTGCTGGCCGAGAGCCGTCTGGCCCGTTATCAAAATATTGTGCTGCTGATCGTGATCGGTCTGTGCCTGGTGCTCATGGTCCTCAATCCGCCGCTGCCGTTTGGGCGTGGCCTGTATGTTGGCGAAAAGGCATTCCTGATCGCGTCGGCGCTAGTGCTGGCCTGGCTGTGTCAGCGTCTGTGGCCACCCGAACCGGTGTTGACCACTCGCTTGCGTGCATTGTGGCAAGAGGAACGAACGACTCTCTGGACGGCCCTGGCTATTCTCGGTGGAGTGTACCTGGTGCTCTACACCAGTTTCTTTACCTACCTGCCCGGCGCCATCGATGGAATTACCGCCGGTCTCATCTACTGGCTGGGGAGCCAGCAAGAGTATGCACGTGGTGATCAGCCCTGGTACTACTACCTGATGCTTCTCCCACTCTACGAACCATTGGCAGTGATCAGTGGCTTAGGCGTTGTCATCGCAATGGTGGTCGCCGTTGTGCGACGACAATGGTTCTCCAGACAAAGGGCACTACCCACGACCGTTGAGGAAACAGGCGATCCTGCCGGGCAAGATGTTGACGAGACCGCACGACTCATTGCTCTGGCACCCTGGCCCCTCTACCCGCTGTTGATCGTCTTCTGGTTCTTCACGGCAACCATCATCTTTTCGTGGGCCGGCGAAAAAATGCCCTGGCTGGTTGTGCACATGGCGCTGCCGGGGAATCTCCTTGCAGCGTGGGTGATCGGACGCCTGATCGATGTTGTTCGCCAGACACGGGTCGGCTGGCGCATCTGGCTCATTCCACTCCTCATCCTCCTCTTGGGGGTGGCTGTGGGAGTTGCCTTCTGGCGGTTGAGTAGCGGCGGTCAGACGGCGATATTGCAGGCTATCATTCCACTTCTGATCATCTTTGGGTTGATTTACGCCTTCCTCTCGCTCATCACTCAACTGCATTTGCGTGCAGTCAGCGCGGCGATTGGTCTGACCGGTGCCGCTTTACTGGCCGCCTACATGATTCGGGCAACGTGGCTGGTGGTCTATGATCACCCAGATGTACCTGTCGAACCGCTGATCTATACTCAGACCGCACCGGATGTACCACGCTATGCGGCTGATATTCGCGAGTTGGCGATTAATCTTACTCGGGGCAACCGGGGGCCACAAGACCCCACCGGCGGTTTGACTATGCCACTCATTCTTGATGGTGGCGACAAAACCGCCGAAGGCTCATTAGCCTGGCCGTTGCAATGGTATCTGCGTGATTTCCAGCATATCAACTGGGTAAATGGGAGCGAATTGGGTCGTGTGCCATCAGTTGATCAACTGACCGTCACTATGCCTGATGGCAGACGTGATCTGGCTCCGATTGTGATGCTGTATCGCCCCTTTGTAACCGACCGACTCCGCGATACATTGCGCGAGTCGTATGTACAGCCTTACGGTCCAGTAGGAATGTTCAACTGGTGGTTCCCAGAAGGCAACAAATGCGCACCGCAAAGTCCCGGGTATAAGCGATTTTATTACAGTACCTGGACGGCAGCCGCAGCCAAAGAAGATTGTGGCCGTGATCTCAGCAACGAGCTACACGGGCCATTCGATGTGTTGCTCTGGCCATTTCAACGTGAAAACTGGCCGACTCTAGGACGTTATCTTCTCTTCCGTCAACTTCCCGAACCGCTCACGCTGAATGGACGCGAAGTTGAGGTGTGGTTGCGCCGCGACCTGGCCGGAGGAGTCGGTCAAACCACAACTGTTGTCGCAGCACCTGAACTACGGCTGGCTGCGCTAAACGAGATTCGACTGTCGAATGGCGGTAATGGTGCGACCGGTATTGCTATCGATCAACAAGGACGAATCTATATTGCTAATACATTCAATCATCGGATCGAAGTCTTTACATCTGATGGTTCACTCATTCGCAATTTCGGTACCCAGGGCAATGGCATTGATCAGTTCTACGAACCACGCGGTCTGGCCTTCGATCAGCAGGGCAATCTCTACGTTGCCGACACCTGGAACGCCCGCATCGTCAAGTACAACGCCGACCTCCGCCCGGTAGCAAGCTGGGGCAGTGGTGACATGGATCTCGGCGATGGGCGACGGGCAACAATTACTGAAGGTGACCCGGTACGCAATGCGGCTGCGCCACTTGGCTTTTTCGGACCACGTGGTGTTGCCGTAGATGCCGATGGAAATGTCTACATAGCCGACACCGGTAACAAACGGATTGTTGTCACCAATAGCGACGGTCAATTTCTCTATCAATTTGGCGGCGCCGGCAGCGCCCCTGGTCAATTCAACGAACCGACCAGCCTGGCGTTTGATGCCGCCGGTAATCTGTATGTTGCCGATACCTGGAACGGACGGGTGCAGGTCTTTGCCCGTACTGCCGATGGTCGGATCGATCCGACACCCCTGGCAACGTGGCCGGTACCGGGGTGGCAGGCCAATACTTACGATGATCCGATGCTGGCAGTCAGCCCTGATGGCACTGTGTACGTAGCAGTACCAACCCGCCAGTATGTGCTCACATCGCAGGCCAACGGTACGCCTCTGCTACGCTGGACAGGAGTGGGCAGCGATGGCGTACCAATCGCCAGTCCAAGCGGCATTGCCGTCGCCGCCGATGGGAGTGTCTGGATTGTTGATCGACTCGGCGGGCGAGCTGCACGCTTTAGCTTACCGACACTTGCACCATCAACGCCATGATCACCGATTTTCGACATCTCAATCATACCGTTTCACCAGCAGCCTCTGAGCTAAGCGAAGCCTGGCAGCGGAGTCTGAGCCGGTTGGGTGACTACACCGCTATCATAGTACGTGCTTTGAGTCTACGTCCGCAAAACGCAACCTTATACCGCCAAACTGAGCGTCATATCCTGGTGCGCTTAACTTTACCTACTGAGCATGTCATCTTACGCATCTCCCCGGAAGACGATCTGGCGGCACATACCACATTTTTACGCGGCCTGGCGTTGAGCAGTGTTCCCGGCGCACAGATCATCCAGCGCGATCTGAGTAAGACATTCGTACCGTTTGCGTATACGCTTGAAAGTTTCGTCACCGGACAAACAGCAGCCGAGTTACACGATGAGCACCTCCTGTACGGCATTGCTCGTCAGGCAGGGCGGGCACTACGGCGATTACACCGTCAAACGATGCCCGGCGCCGGACGCCCAACAAGCAATGGCCGCTGGCCACGGTTGAGCTGGCGACATGTGTTAATCGCTATCGGGCAGCGTCTGGCCGGTTTACCAACCCCACAACTCATCTTCAGTGCGGAAGAGGTTGCAATGCTGCAAACCATTCTTCAAGACCCACGAATCGACTGTGCGATGCCAGTACTGATGCATGGAAACTTCGGCCCACAGGCAGTACGATGTACGGTTGGTGGTCAACACGTCCATCTGGAAGCGCTGGAAGAACCGGGATGGTTCATCAGTGGTGACGGTTTATTCGATCTTGCGTTTGGGATGCGAGCACACTTGCCGGCAGCCTGGCGGGAAGGACTGTACGAGGGATACTGTAGTGCCGGCATGCTCAGTCCGGCAGAAACTGAACGGTTCCACCTGTTACACCTGTTAAGTTGTGCGTGGAGTGCCTGCGATCGCTATGCGCACGGATTGCCGCATGAGCAGGATGTGGAAGAAGTACGGCGCATATTGGCGAGCGTGGCATCTGGTTGACAACGTTTCGTCGTTCAGATCGAGGATGAAACATCAGCCGGCGCAATGTACAAATACTAGCCGAGACAGCGGGTAAACTGTACCCTCCGCGATAGTACGATGTGCACGGGATAGACTTGTAGGGGCAAGGCACCACCTTGCCCCTTGTTCAAACGTTTTATCGGCGCCAGGCTAGTTGCGAGTCGTGTTGTACTCAGGAACGTTTTATCCATCGGTTCTGAGTAGACACCCTCTCACTCTAATGTACGCAGATACGCCATCAAATCAGCCATCTGCTCATCGGTGAGTGGCGTAGGTGGCATATAACCAATACTGCCTGATCCACCAGTTCTAATCCATTCGGCAATATTCGCTTCACTACGCTCTTTCCCATTCGGCAATAGCCCCTGATAGTCTACCCCATCAGGCAACTTTGGCCCCTCAATACTGAACAACCCGGCCAGACCTGGGCCAAGCAGGGTATTTGTTGAAGTAGAATGACAACCAGCACACGAAGCGAATACAGTCTTACCACGATTGGGATCACCTTTCACCGAGAGCGACGTATCAGCAAGTACTGGTGGCAATTCAGTATTAGCCACACTAGCCGCTGCCGCTGCGTTTCCCTGATCAGTAGTGGCAGGTTGGCTGATTGCAGCCACTGCCTGGTTGTTAGTGTCGGAACTTGTTAAAGACGTGTGAGTGGTGCTAGCACACGCCGCAAGAATGGTTGATAGAATCAACACATACATCCAGTAAAGCACTTTTTGCATGGTCTTCTCTCCTTTGAGTAGATAACGTCTAACACTGACGGAGTCGTTACCGATACCAGAATTTGTCAATGCCCGAGTCGCTTCACCAGGTTCGATCTAACAGCATCTAACAGCATCTCTTTCCAGGCTTTTCGGCGCTTTCAGATTTTGGTCGTGTTTGCCACGGATGTCGTTCACACCCGCATGACGGTCCTCGATCCACGCAGTCCCAGGGTGCGCGAGCCGCTGATCCAGGTTGTATGGTCATTCTGTATCAGGACTACCCGTCGATGGTCAGGGTGAGTAAAACCTGCCCTTCCTATGCGCAATCACGGTCATCAGTGGTGAGATGATAGGGAAACGGTCGCAGAGCACATCAGAACGAGAAGCTGCACGTGCCATGCCTGATGCTCTGTAGATAGGTTAAGAACCCGACATTACTACGCTCGTTTCGCTTTCTGCTCACCGTTCCTCTCACCTGGAAAGGGTGAAAACTCCGCACAGCCCTAGTCGCTTTCTTTACCCTAGTATATCGGGATATAAGCACTATACTTTGTCGATCTATAATTGAGAAGATCCAAAGAAATCAACATCGTGATCTGAACGGATCGATCCAGGCATATTTCTTATCGCTTTCGTGTATACAATCTTCCACGTTACGAATAATTTTTCCACTCAGCAAAACAGAAACGACAGCTCTGCATGGATACTGTGCTATCGTGGACTAGGCATGGAGCCGTTTAGATGAAGAATGAAACATTCTGCCTGTCAGGTATCGCTCATGACAGAGGGCCATGCACAAACATCCTGCCTGTTACCGCATCAGTTGAGACGGAACCTCGAAGCTCTGTGATGGTAGGGACCTCCTACAAGGATGCGTTATCGCAACGATGACGTAGCGGCAACGTGTTGGCAATGCCCGTCACTGCGGGCTGATGCTGCGCACGGTAATCACCTATCGTCACTATCCAAACCCAAACCGCTCCCATAAAGGGAGCGGAAGGGAACGTTGGCACAAACAACTATCGGCAAGGGAACGTCAATCACTCCCTCAGACCTGGGTTACGAGTGCTGCGCAGCGAGTGTTGACCGTGGGTAAGTGGTTGGATCGGGGGTTACTGTAGGTTCGGGGGTAGGGCCGGTATCAGTCCAACCCTGGCTCTCGAGAGTCATCGGCACTTCGGCAATCACCATATCGTGGTTACAAACAATCTGGCAAGCAAGACGATACTGACCAAGCAGACCACGTTCGTTCAATTTGGCATATTCAGCAGCAGTCATCTCTTCAGGCTCACCTTCGGCGAACACAACCCGACAGGTAGTACAGCGGGCATTCCCACCGCAACGATGCCCGATCGCGATCCCGGCTTGCTCGATGGCCAGCACCAGCCTGGTCCCAGCCTCAACATTCACTGAACGCTCACCAATGGTGATTACAGGCATAATCCCTCCATCACAATGTCTTCTTACAGTAGGAGTATATTTTCAAACTACCATCAAAAGAGTATCTCGTCAACGAGCTATAACCGTAGTCAGAGCTTTTCCGCGTTCGCAGTACCCGTGCTGCAAAGCGTTTCTAGCCTCTTTACCCTACCTCAATCCCTTTCCGCCACCGGTGCGGAAGAGGAAGGAGCGATGAAGGTAGTTTGGGCATACGCCCTGATAGTGTTTCTTGAGACGCAGTTGAGTTCTAGCACTGCAACCTCAGAACGTGAACCAGAAGAGGAGGGTTCATCATGCCAGAAAACTCAAAGAACCTCATCGAAGACCTGAATTTCTGAGCGCCTGTTAAAACCACGAGTTTCTAATCAGGCTCTTAGAATCGGTGAAGAAGCGCAACAGATTCTAGACGTTCCTCAGAGTACGCCGTGCGGCTTCAGGCTGGTAAACCAAACTATTACGATGTTTCGATACTGGTGAGACAAATAGTCGGCTATTGAACTATCAGACCACTACCACCGATCACCTCACCGATCTCCCAGATCGGCTGCCCAACCGCAGCGCATAGCGCTTGCAACGTGTTGGCAGCAATGGGCGGTGCAACGATCAGCAATCCGCCTGACGTTTGCGGGTCGGCCAGCAGCAGTTGATAGACAGGGGGAAGATTAGGAGCAAAGGTGGTAAACGAAGCGGCAAATTCAAGATTACGTCGTAAACCACCGGGGATCATGCCGGCTTCGGCATAGGCAAGTGCACCGGGGAGAGCTGGCACAGCACCGGCATCAATAATCAGGGATACGTTACTTTGACGGGCAATCTCACCGGCATGACCGAGCAGACCATAGCCGGTCACATCGGTAGCGGCATGAATTTCGACCTGTTCCATTAGTTCGGCAACACGCCGGTTGAGAGTCACCATGCTCTCGATAGCGCCTTTGAGATCAGCTTCGTTAACCGCATCACGCTTAGCGGCAGTCGTAATGATACCGGTGCCAAGCGGCTTGCTGAGCAACACCCGATCACCGGATCGCGCTCCGGCTTTCGTCACAATGCGCCGTGGATCGATGAGACCGGTCACACACAAGCCATACTTTGGTTCACGGTCGGTCACCGTATGACCTCCAACCACGACCGCGCCGGCTTCAGTGGCTTTATCGATACCGCCCTGCAGAATGGCCGAGATGATCGATTGATCGAGGTTATCGGGAAACGCTGCAATAGCTAGCGCGAGAATCGGTTTCCCCCCCATGGCATACACATCGCTGAGCGCGTTAGCCGCAGCGATAGCGCCATAGGTGTATGGATCATCGACAATCGGCGGGAAGAAGTCAACCGTTTGCACAAGCGCCGTGTCGCTATTCAGTTGGTAGACGGCGGCATCATCGCTTTCGGACAAGCCGACTAACACCTGCGGGTGAGCAGGTGTGCGAAGCGTAGCCAGCACTGAAGCAAGGGCGCCCGGCCCCAACTTTGCTGCTCAGCCAGCGCATGATGCCAGGGTTGTCAATCGAATTTGTTCGCGTTTGTCCATTGTTGATGCTCCGGAGAAAACGATTGTCGGTTGATATGGTCATTATAAACTATCTCAATTATGCCTGTGCGCACCCAAATAGCGATTTCAAAGGTCCTGGCTTTCGCGGTTACGTTAATGAACATTATGTACACTTACAGCGCTCTCAGAGCATAATCAAAAACCTAAGCTTGGGATCAGGCTCTTAGAGCTACACCGTTTTTTCTGGAAATGTACACCGCTAATCTGAGTCTTACAGTAGACAGGTGAAACCAACGCTTCGCTTATCCGGCGGTTTTCAGCTTCGGGCTGCCTTTCGTGATCAGATGAGATGTAACAGCGGAAAACCCCGACAAACCCCACGCATCCACTGCCAATAATCTCCGCCTCCCGCAGTCACCTGGGTGCGCGGGCCTCTGGCCTGCGGCGCGGCAAGAGCACGCGAGGATGGCAAGCAAGAAGGAATAGACCTCTGATTACACCCTCACTCCTCCCCCCCTTCACGGGCACGGAAGGGTCATAGCGGATTGGTGAAGGGGGAACGTTTTAACGCCTGTATGTCACCTAAGTGCGCGGGCCTTTGGCCCGCGGCGCGGCAAGAGCACGCGAGGATGGCAAGCAAGAAGGATTAGCCCTCCGATTGCACCCTCACTCCTCCCCCCCCTTCACGGGCACGGAAGGGTCATAGCGGATTGGTGAAGGGGAAACGTTTTAACGCCTGTATGTCACCTAAGTGCGCGGGCCTTTGGCCCGCGGCGCGGCAAGAGCACGCGAGGATGGCGCGCAAGAAGGATTAGCCCTCCGATTGCACCCGCACTCCTCCCCCCTAGCGGGCACGGAAGGGTCATAGCGGATTGGTGAAGGGGGAACGTTTTAACGCCTGTATGTCACCTGGGTGCGCGGGCCTCTGGCCCGCGGCGCGGCAAGAGCACGCGAGGATGGCAAGCAAGAAGGAATAGACCTCTGATTACACCCTCACTCCTCCCCCCCTTCACGGGCACGGAAGGGTCATAGCGGATTGGTGAAGGGGGAACCCACGCAATCAACTAGGTGCACGGGGCAACCTCGCGATCAGCGCATCTACCCGTACATGAAGGTAAGAGGTAAAACCCCGCTCCTACCGTTCGCTGAAGAGCATGAGCGGCTCAATAACGAGAGACCTGACCGTTAGAACAGGAAGTCACCTCTTTTGCACACTGCTGCGTTCGTTTCGGTTTCCTCGCCTGGTACAGCAATCACCGTACCGTGCGACCGTTCAGTGTCGGTTGCTTGACACGCCGATGGGATAGCGCGTAAGCAATTCCTTCCTGCAATGTTGCTTTGGTCACAATCCCCCGAAGATCAGCACCGAGATACACGATCGTCTGCGCGATTTCTGGGCGAATACCGGTCAACACCACTTGCGCACCAAGCATACCTGCTGCCTGAGCAGTACGCAGCAGCGCACTGGCAACCTGCGTGTCAACGACCTTCACCCCAGTAATATCAATAATGGCAATCGTCGCCTGATACTGAGCAACGCCGATCAACAAGGTCTCCATGATGCGCTGAGCGCGGCTGGTATCAATCGCACCGATCAACGGCATTGCGACCACACTATCGGCAATCGGTAACAGAGGTGTACTCAATTCGTGCAAAATCGCTTGCTGCGCCTCAATGATCTGTTCCTGTAATGCAATGGTCTGGCGCTCACGCTCGGCCTGGCGTTGTTCGGTAATGTCGCGAATCATTATAAGCACATCATCTCCGCTGAACGTCATCCGCGCTTCGTAATCGCGCATCTGACCGTCTATCTGCATCTGATACTCATAACGTTGCAAGGTACCAGTGCGTTTCAGCTCTGCCAGATGATGGGCTGTCAAGTTGGCCAGCTCTGGTGGCAGCACTTCCGTGAAATGGCGATTGAGAAAATACTCCGGTGGAAAAGCAACGGCAATCTCATTTGAGTGATAATCGCGGAAGACACCATCCTGCGATAGCAGAAAGATCAGGTCAGGCAACGCCTGCAAGAGCGACCGGTGGCGCTGCTCGCTCGCACGGAGTTGCTCTTCAGACTTTAATTGCTCAGTAACGTCGTGGTTTATGATTCCGTAGCCAATGATCTGTCCTTGCCGATCGCGCAATACCGGAATAGACACATAGGCTGTGATAATTGAACCGTTATCGTGCACATAGCGCAATCGGACATAGGCGTCATGGCCGACCGCTACCTGGCGCATGATCACTTCAAGCTGATCACGGTCGTCGGGATGGATGAGGGAAGGCCAGGATTGCCCAATCAGTTCACGATAGCCCAACATTGCGACAAATGCTGGGTTGGCATAGCTAATTTTCAACTGGCGATCAAGCAGACCGATCCCATCCGGTGCATTCTCGACGAGCAATTGAAGCGTTCGCCGCTCTTGCTCTTGCTGCCGTTGTTCAGTAATATCCTCGTAGAATCCCAATACTCCCACCACCTGATTATGACGCACCAACGGTAATTTACCGGTGCGTAGCCAGATGGTACTGCCATCACCACGAATGAGTGTCTCTTCAATATTTAGCTTTGGACCAGATGCCATTACCGCACGATCGCTTGCCTGATAGTCGAGTGCTCTTTTTTGCCATGGGAGATCGAAATCGGTCTTACCAATGATCTCTTTGAATGTGCTCAGACCGGCATCAGCCAAAACACGACGGTTACAACCGAGAAAGCGCGACTCTTTATCCTTCCAAAAGATACCTATCGGGAGATTGTCAATAACGTTATGCAACATCTCACGCTGTTCATACAACTCCTGACGTAAGCGGTGAAGAGCGGAAATATCTTGACCGATTGAGGTAAAGCCGGTCACTGTACTATGCTCATCGTAGTGAACGACGACTGACCACAGGAATGAAAAAACGGTTCCATCGCGATGCAATACACGATTTTCGATCTCTACCGAACGCTGGTGTGCGGTGATCGCTTCAACCATGATCTGCTGCAAGCGCTCTCGATCATCGGGATAGGTGAAATCGAGTACCGACTTACCAATACACTCCTCTGGGGAGTATCCGAAATAGCGCTGCGTAGCAGGATTAGCAAAGGTAATGACTCCTTGATCATCGGATTCGGTAAGAACGAACCCGGTATATGACAGAACTGTATAAAAGCGTTCGATCTGACGAGGGGTAAATTCAGGTGGTGTTACAGATATACTCATCGGCTAGCCTCCAAAGCTGGCTCATGATGTCAAATCAAAAGTCCTGCCTGTAAAGGCAGGACTTTTGATACTGTCAATATCTATACTTCCAGGGTACTGAGTCGTGATAGGAGGTCTAATTCGGGGAAAGATAAAGGTGAAGATTGACAATTCTGGAGATAGCATGACACTGTAACTCTAACTTTAGCAGGTTTTTATCTGTAATTACACTAGTCTATCATCGTATATTGGCGTCTCTATCATATATGATACACGAGCCTAACGCTCTTGTCAACCAAATTTTTACCAGATGTAGGGGTTTTCAACGTTTTCATCCGGCCCATGGGATACGGTGGAAGCACGACCAGGAACGAAACGATCCTTGCGACACATTCAGCGAGTGTCTGTACGTTCTCTTTCACGTTGCTCCCAAGGGAATAACGCTACTCACCGATGATGCACACCACCAGGCGATAGTTATGCCCCTTTGTCTCCTTTGGTGGAAGAGAAAAGTGGCAAAGGAGTGGTGAGGGATTAACCCGCCCCCTTCTTTTCCCCTGGTGGGAAAGGAAGAGGGCGGGGGTTGGTGAGGGAGCTTTCATGTCGTCAACACGTCGTGCCGATATAACAGGCAATAGTTTCGCTCTTGTGCTTAGAACACAGGTGACAAACCTGCGCTCCGATGGAACATAAGCACGTCTCCCAGGCTCTTATCAATCATCGATGAACGAAGGTGTTGATCACACGTTAAGACCGTTTACGTCGTCACTTTTGAGACGAATCCCTCATCAAAACCGGGGATGACTATCTAGTTGTTGCACCAGTGCCTCGAACAGATCGCTCTCGGTGATAATACCGATAACGCGGTTCTGGTCATCGACAACAGGTAAACCGCCGATCTTATTCTCAATCATCAGTAAGGCAGCCTCGCGCAAACTAGTTTCTGGTGTAACCGCAATTGGGTTTTCAGTCATCACTTCGTACACTTTTACATTCCGTAGAGCCTGGGCAATATCGACCGGATCAAGGCCGGCGACACGCATAATATCGGCGCCGCGGATGTCGCCCTGGGTGATTATACCGCGCAATTCACCGGTATCGACAACGACCGGTAGCCGTCTGATGTCGTGCTCACGCATCAGCGCCAGTGCGTCACTAAGCGGCGCAGCAAGATTGATCGTGATGGCCGGTGTGCGCATCCAAAAGCGGATCTCCTGTTCGGCCGGAATATCCGGTTTGGTTTTGTTTGCCATGGTGCGCCTCCTTGCGCTTACTGAACAATATCTCCGGTAACGATGATTGTACCATAGTAACGGTCTATTTACAGGGTATCACTTGCCCTCGTGTAGTAGTAATCTGTCAACCAGATGGATATGGTTGACAATACCCTACTGCTCTTCAGCCGATTCGGGTGGAAAGTGGTACAATACCTCTCGTCGGTAGAGGTAGGGTTGTCAGAGTTCTCAGTGCGCATATTGTGAAGTGTGCCTCTCATTCCCCCGCTCATCTTAAGGGAAGTGGGAGTGTGAGGCAGGGCTAGCACCCGATCTCGATTTGATGAGAGGGGCTTCAGCCGCACGTCGCAGGAGGCGAGCCAACGGCCCGCATGCTCAGGGGTTTGCCTGGTGTAGGCTTCGTTGTCGAGATGCGCGAGACGTTCAGTGATGTCGCTCCGTTTTTGAGCAACTCAGTCATCGAATCTAACCCGAAGCTGAAGACATTGGTAGAAGGAACGGAGGAAGGTTGTGCGCTGGTTGTTGCTGTGCTGGGGAGCACTGAGTTGGTTGGCGGCATGTGCCGCACTACCGCCAACAACCGCTACCCCCACACCATCTACACCATCGGCAGTGTCATTATCAATACCATTAGCGATGGCACCTGTACCGACTGCAACAACACTGGTTGGTACAACCGATACGCCCCCAGCTCAAGCGCCGCCATTTCTGGCGTACCGCGTGATAGCAAGTTATCCGCACGACTCGCGAGCATGGACACAGGGTCTCATCTTTGCCGGGCCAGGTCGACTCTTTGAAGGCACTGGCGATTATGCCAATTCATCGCTACGCGAAGTTGAGCTGGCAACTGGTCAAGTTCTGCGTCAGGTCGATCTCGGCGATCCGACGCTCTACGGTGAAGGTATCGCTCAAATTGGTGACCGGATATTTCAATTGACTTGGCAGAATCGGATTGGCTTGATCTACGATGCAGCAACGTTCAATCGAATCGGTTCGTTTACATATCCTACACCACCTGCCACTATGCCACGTGAGGGATGGGGTTTGACCTACGATGGTACATCTCTGATCATGAGTGATGGAACAGCAACCCTCTACTTCATTGATCCGGAGCAAACTGTTACTACCGGTCAACTGATGGTCGAGCGCACTATTACCGTAAAAATTGGCGATCAACCACGTGATAAGTTGAACGAGCTAGAATATATCAACGGCGCCATCTTTGCTAATGTCTGGTACAGCGACCAGATCGTGCGCATCGATCCGACGAGCGGTCAAGTCACCGGTATCCTCGATCTGAGCGGGCTGCTGTCGCCAGCGGAACGGGCTGCTGCCGATGTCCTCAACGGTATTGCTTACGATCCAGCAAGCGGGCTGATCTTTGTAACCGGTAAATACTGGCCACGCCTGTTTGCCATCACGCTTGAACAAACTGTCTATTTACCACTGATCTCCACAACGGCAGATCAGTAGTTCAATCATTCGTATTGCCCACCAGGGCCTTATCAGACAGGAGTCTTCTCATGACAACAGCTAGTGGCCTTCAGTATGTCGAAGTGCAGGCCGGTGATGGCGAGCAGCCGCAGCCCGGTTCGGTGGTCGCCGTTCACTATCGTGGCATGCTGGCCGATGGCAGCGTCTTCGATAGTTCGTATGAACGAGGGGAGCCAATCCGCTTCCCACTCGGCGTTGGGATGGTCATTCCGGGTTGGGATGAAGGGATCGGGTTGATGCGGGTTGGCGGGAAGGCACGGCTGATTATTCCGCCGCACCTTGCCTACGGTGAGATGGGGTATCCTCCGGTCATTCCACCCAATGCCACGCTGACCTTCGATGTCGAGCTGGTTGAGGTGTT
>Ga0308396_1000837_pt1 | contig 18062 bp, 13 predicted proteins | sample Hotspr2SamplePe2_FD_202359 | JGI IMG/M metagenome (GOLD analysis project Ga0308396, IMG submission 202359) | Hot spring phototrophic mat microbial communities from Mushroom Spring, Yellowstone National Park, Wyoming, United States - 20050930_Pe2 ... | reverse complement strand
TTGAGCGATTCTACGGCGGGAGTGTGCGCAATAGTGAGGTGGGTGGAGGCCAGGGCGAGGTATTCCGGGGGGAGGCCTTTGTCTTCGCGACCCAAAAGGAGGATAGCCGCTGGTGGCCACCGCCACGCGGAGAGTGCCGTAGCCTGCGGGGAGGGTTTGGTCGTAGCAATGAGGGGCCAGCCGGCGCTGGATAGTTTTTGGAGGTCGGTGTACAGGCGATGGGAACGGAATAGGGGCAACTGAGAAAGCGCGCCGGCACTGCTACGCCACAGCTCTGGATTAGCGGGTGAGGTCGTCTTCTCCGCTGGCCATATAATCCCCCGCGCCGAAAATGCCGCCGCACTCCGCACAATCGCCCCTACATTTCGCACGTCTGTGATGCCGATCAGGGCTACCAATAATCCCTCTACCGGCCCCGCAAGCAGTTCTTCCACGCTCCGAAGAGGCACTGGAGTCACATAGGCCGCGCCCCATGTGGCGCCTTTCGGCAGGGCTGAAGGGGGAACTTGCTGCACCCGAAGGTTATACCGCCGAACCAGCTGGTATAGGGCTGGTAGGTAGGGTTTTCCTGCCGGGCAAACTACTCGGTCTATGGTTATCCCGCCTTCCAGGGCTCGCCTAAGTGCCCGGAGGTCTGTAATCACTTCCACACGGCCTGGTATTCCAGGCGTCTCTGGAGAACCCATTCGTGTCCTTTTCGCTCAAAGGTAAAGCTGATTCTGGTCCGGGTGTAGACCCAGGTCTCCATAGAAGTCGTATAGAGGCGCAGGTCGGGCGGGCCCCACTTGGCGTAGATAAAGCCGCGGTCCGTACGGTCGCCGGGCTTGAAGCCGGAAAAGTGCTTCTGGGCATCGGGCCGGTGGGTGGGAGGAAGGTTGAGCTTTTTGGGTGGGGGGCCAGCAAGCCCACAGGTCCAGAGGACCTGCGTGGTATCGCCCCGCACATACCAAGCACAGGGTGTGTAGGCCCAGCGGGGCTTATGGTCATCTAAAATGTACGGCAAAAGCGGCCAGGCGGTATCCACCTGGGCCGGCTCAAAAAACACCTCCCACAAGCTATCCCCCAGGCTAATTTGACGGACTTTTCCTGCACGCTCCATGAGGCGGAGAGGGCTATGGAGCCAAGGCTCTGGCTGGAGAGGGTAGGCTTGTACCAGGGGGGCTGGTAGGTACAGGCGCGCATAGTGGGCTTTTTCGGGAAGGGTCTCGGGAAAAGCTTCCAAATAGGCCCAGTGCGCGGCAAGGGCGGCGGGCAGGCGCCAGTGAAAGTGCACTAGCAAATAAAGCGTATCGGGTACTGATAGAAGGGTCTCGGCTATCAGCTTTCCCTCCTCGCTGTATAGGCGCCATTGCACCTGGATATGGGAGTCAAAAGCATAATCCTGCCATGTTTTCAGTTCCATGCGCGCTACAAGGGCCCACCAGCTGGAATCTATCCGGAAAGCCCTTGCCTCTAAGGGGGGCTTCACGGCGAAAGGCCGCTCCACAAGCGGCAAGATGAGCTGGGCCTTAGCGGCGGCGCCGAGGAGAAGGATCCAGCGCACGCAAATTATCACCAAGTCGCAGAGCTCGTTTAGTGAGATCTTCTTGTCCAAGGGCCATGGCAATGCGAAGCGTCCCATCTACGCCTGCATAAAGTAGGTCCATGTCAGTCCATACATCGCGCGTGGCTAAGAGGTAGGCTACTTCACTTTCTAAGCGGGTGAGGTTTTCCGAAGTAAGCGCCGTCGCCCTTGCGGTATCTCCCAGACCCAGCCAGAGGTTGGCCTCCTGGGCTACCTGGTAGGCTTCCAGCGGACAGGCTTCCGGGGAGATCTTCTCGCTTAGGAAGGTAAGCAGCTTGCGGCCCTTTTGTCGCAGCTGCGCTGCCTCTGCTGGGGAAGCCGTGTCTTTTTCCAGCGCTTTTTGCACATAGTGCTCCGCCAGCCGATAAAAGACCGACCGATAGGTATTGATCATACGCAGGGTATTCTGGTCGTAAAAGACTTGCGGGTTATTGAGGTTGCGATAGCGAAAGACTTCGGTCAGGAGGTGATGCGTCAGGCTATCCTGGATGGCGGCATTGTAGATGCTGCCGCCGGTGGATTGCCGGGGTTTGAGAGGGAGGAGCTCGTAGACGTTGCCCCGCTGATAGAGGTAGTCCGAGAGGCCCAAGTAGCTAAAGGAAGGTAGGGTATTGGCAAAGCAGATGGGACGTTTCCAGCCCTGGTTAATCGCAGTGGTAACGATGTCGTAGGTCATGAAATCCTGCTTGAGGAGGTAGGTATTTTGGCCGCTACCCCGCACCGGAACTTGCCAATAGAGGGTGTCGGACAAATCCTCCGCCGAAAAACGCCCCTCAGTGGGGTAGTTCTTCAAAAAGGCGGTTTTATCCACCGGTATAGCAAGAAGACGAGATTGCGCGGGGGTAGAGGCCGTTTTTTCGCCCATGAAGAGCTCATCCGGTAAAGAAATCGGGACGGGGAGGGCGCCATTCGGACTATTGTACTTGAGCTGGGAAATGTACCAGTCTGTATTGAGGAGGCTGAGGTTGACGATACGCACATCGGTACGGATGCCTTCTACTTCTTGCAGGTACCACAGGGGGAAGGTGTCATTATCGCCATTGGTGAAGAGAATCGCATTGGGCGGACAGGAAATGAGGAAGTTGTAAGCTGCGTCGGGGGGCACATAATTCCCTGCGCGAGAGTGGGAACGCCAGTTCTGCGCGGCCATAAGAATGGGGACGCCCAGTGTAGCGATGCCTATCGGCACATCTAAGTTTTTATGGAGCTTTTCTCGGAGCCACTCCGCTATTCCTGCCACGCCTGTCCCCACCCACATCGCAAAAACAATAAAAGACCCCACATAAGAATAGTCCCGCTCACGGGGTTGGTTAGGCGGCTGGTTGAGATACAAGATAATCGCTACCCCAGTCATGAGAAAGAGTGTCAAAACCACCGTCGCATGCCGCCGATGGCGCTTAAAGTGCCAAGCCGCCCCGAGTAGCCCTAAAAGTAACGGCAGGCCATGGTAATGAGCTTTGGAGGGGTCCTTACGTTTATGCGGGGGTAGCTTGGAAAGCCGCCCAAATTCCAATCCGCTCTCCCACCGGCTATCATAAGCTTCCGATTCTCGGCCGACGAAGTTCCACAAAAAGTACCGAATATACATGTGTCGCAGCTGGTAATCCCAGAAAAAGTAGAGATTCTCTATGCCAGTGGGCTTATCGTCGTAGGGGCTATTAGGATCGGCGCCTTTATTTTTCACATAGTTGATGTAGCTGAATGGCCCCTGTCCGGAATAATGGCTGTGGCTCCACATGCGTGGGAGAAAGCGATAGTCCCTGGAGTCGTAGTCGTAGGTGATTTTCTCGCCATCGTAGACATATCTGGTGGAGGTGCGGTAGCGCAGGTAAGCTGGGCTGGTAGCCTTATAGCCCCTTGGGATGGCGTTGTACAGGGTACCCCAAATAATCGGCGTCTCACCATACTGCTCTCGTTTGAGATAGCTCAAAAAATTCACCACATTGCTAGGGTCATTTTCATCAATAGGCGGCTCTACATGAGAACGTAAAAAGATAACCGCATACGACGAATAGCCTAAGTAAATGAAAAGCAAGCTTAGCGCTACGGTGGAGAGGAGCGGCTTTTTGGTCCGCTCGGCATAGTAGACCAGCGCAGCCAGTGCACCAAAAAGAATTACAATAAACACCGCTAACCCCGTTCCAAAAGGTAGCCCGAGGCCGGTTTCTTCGCGCGTTTTTGGATTAGTGGTGCCTACGAGGAGCTTTTCCAGTGGCCAGGCGAGTGAAACAGTGTATTGAATCACGCCGTACTGGAGAAAGACCAGGAGACCAGCCCCGGCGGCAAAGGCCGTCACGATCCCCAGCGCGGTTACCTTGGGGGTTTTTCGGAAGTAGTACATGAGGGCCAGACCAGGCAGCGTCAGGAGATTGAGGAGGTGCACCCCAATGGAGAGACCAAAAACGAAGGCAATGAGAATAAGGATCTGATTCTGGCGGCGGAGGTCTTCCGTTTCCTCCCAGACGCACATAAGCCAGATCACCAGGGCTGTAAAGAAGGCACTGGGGGCATAGACTTCGGCTTCTACGGTATTGAACCACACCGAGTCGGCAAAGGTGGCTACAAGCCCCCCGACGAGTCCGCTAAACCCGACCAAAAGTCGGTCAGGGTCTCCCAAGGCCTTTCTGGTAAAGTGCATGGTAATCCAAGCCACGAAGAGGGCCGTAAAAGCCCCACTCAGCACACTGACCCAATTGATAAAATAGGCAACTTTTTCTGGCGAAGGGGCCAGCATAGCAAAGAGACGTGCCACTACCAAATACAGGGGCGCACCTGGTGGGTGAGGCACCTCCAGCTCATTGGCCGTAGCGATAAACTCCCCACAATCCCAGAAGCTTGCCGTAGGCGCCACTGTCAACCCATACGTAATCAGCGCCGTGAGAAACACGATCCCCCCAAAAAGCCAGGTCTGCTTCTTATATGGCATCGGGGCAAAGATAGGCTACGAGGGACATTGGACTGCCCGAAAAGTCCCTGACCAACCATAGCCCCACAGCAGAATTTAGATTTTAGAATTTTCCATACCTTTGTCCCATGCGATACCTGGGTACGATAGCCTTGCTTGCCCTTCTTGGAGGGCGTGGATGGGCGCAGATTTCACAAGCGCACCTGCAAAAAGTCCTGGAAATCAGAAAGAGCCTTACACCTGTCAGGCCTTTTAGAGACACCCCTCAGCTCAGGACGCAAAACACTTACGTCGTAGACAGCTTGTACAACGACCTCTACGATAACAATACCTGGCTCGAAAACCGGCTCAATACCTACACCTATTACCCCGGTTCCACTAAGATCTGGACTGATAGCCTTTTCCGCAGGAGCGGCGGAACATGGGTGAGCTCGGCCGAGACGCGCTATTACTACACTTCGGGTGGGAAGGATTCTATTCAGGTTACTTATACCAGTCCGGATGGTACGACCTGGCAAGCTGCGGATAGCGTCTTATTCACCTATTCCACGGTTGGTACTACGGATCTTCAAACTAGCACTTTTTATCAATATACTACTTCTTGGCAGCCGTATGAGCGTCAGCGCTTGTGGTTCAATGCTGGCCGATTGGATAGCGTAGCTTTAGACACCTTCAATGCGAACGCAAACTCTTGGGTGCAGATTGCCAAAGGGTGGTATAAGTACGTAGGGGCTCTGTTAGACTCAGTGCGCATCCACTTCAACGCCGGTGGAGGTGTGCTCTTCATCTATCTGCAAAAACTATCCTATGACGACGCCAGTCGCCCCAACTACCTAAGAGATACTTTGTATGTGAACTTTGGCTTCTTCGGCTCCCTGCCAATCCAGGCCTCCGAAGAGTTCATCACCTATAGATCGCCTACTAGTCAACAAATAGACACGGATTCCCTGATAATCCGATCTTATTTTACCTCTTCTGAGCCTGATGAGCCTGAGACTGCGACGAACGTTACGCGCTTCTTCTACGATGTGAATGATAATGTGGAGACAATTGTGTATGAAAGCTGCGACCCTGACTGCGAGCCCATTGAGCGAGACCGTTATGCTTATAAAGCAGTCATGACAGCCCTGCATCCAGGAGAAAGGCCCTCTTATAGCCTCTGCGGGCGTGCTTGCGAAAGCTTGACCTTACCCCAAAGCTGGCTCGGAGCCCCTTATGAGCTGTACAACCTAAGTGGACAGAAGGTTAATCAGGGCCTCCTACAAAGCCCTCTCACCCTCCCCACCCAGCCGGGAATCTACCTCCTTATCACTCGCGGGCAGGCATATCGCCTCCACGTGCTCCCCTGAGGGTACTGGTTGTCATACCGCTCGGGGCGCCCCCAGCGGGGTGCCCCTTTTCTTTTTTCTGAGAAGGTCCCCTTGTCCGATAGATTGAGGCTTCAATAGGATTATCCGGCGGGGCTGGGAGCATGCAGGAGCTGGCGAAGCGGCTCGGCAGCCTCCCAGGTGGAGTTATGCCAAATAAAATGCAGTTTACCCCCTACTTGCGAAACGGCCGCGTAAAGACGCTGAACTTCCTGGGCCAGTCCTGCGCTATCCCCTCGCCGTAGGTACGCCTGGTCCATCAGAGCCACTGGATGAAATCGCAGTGGTAAAGGCTTATCCTGCGAAGCATCGTACAAGCTTGTCGGCAAAGCGGTCCCAAGCAAAAACCCACTCCGCTCCGGAAAAGAGAGGGAATAGTCTTCCCGTATCCCTGCGGCAAAGAGGTGATAGAACGTCTCCGGCCAAAAGTAACGCAAATAATGCTGCCGAGAAAACGTTACCGGCCGACCAGTGTAAGCTTCTAAGAGCGCTTTTTCTCGGGCGATCAAGGCTGGTTTCTCCCGGCTGCGGTAAGAGGGATGGAGGCCCACGGCATAACCTTGCGATAGGAGCGCGCGGCTCCACTCCCGCCAGAAGGGATGTGTGGGCGGTACCAGACTATCGAGCCAATGCGTATTGGAAAGAAGCATAAAAAACCGGGTATGCTCCGGCGGAAAGTGCCGAATAATCTGCTCATGCCTATCGTAAGGGTCAGCTACACGGTCGATTTGAGCGAGGATTCGTTTGTGTAGGTTTTTTCGGCGTAGGCCACCTATCCACCAGCGCGGACCCCATCGGCCTTTCCACGCATAGGGATGGTCAATATCCCAGCCCACCTCCCAGTGAAAAGACGGCTTCTGGTAGGGATAGCCCATAGCGTCTAAAACCCGATACCAGTGAACCTGCAAAAAGGGATACTTCCAGAATTCCGCCTGATAAAAGGGGAGTGCTTCCCAGTGGTAGAGACCGTAGGCGTCATAGGCATAGGGCCACTCGTAGAGGGGGTAAAGCGCCAGCACATAAAAAGCCATACCCAGGAGGTCGTGGCTATGGTCGCCGCTCGGGGTAGGGAAGAGGCCTTCTTCATCCCAGGCCGGCAAAAAGAAAGTCGTACTGCGCCCGCGCAGAAGAGGATGGAGGGGGAAATGAAAAGCCTCGCGCACGTTGCACCCACAGGCAATGCGGTAAGGCGTGTAGGGAGGCGTATCGGCGGGCGTGCCTATCCAGTAGGGAATACCCAACCACTCGGTACAGAGCGTCCGAATAACAAACTCCGTCCGGGGCGTCCGCTCTGGTAAAAACCAGGCTATGAGGGGCTTTGTGGAGGCTTCCATTTGCGCCAATTCCAGAGGATCCCCCCCGTAGCTACCGCTGCCAGAGCCCACGCCAGGAGTGAGCCGATCAGCGAGAGACGGCTTCCCCGCTCATGAATGGCACTTTGGAGATACACCCGCACCGTATGCTCGCCCGGCGGAACTACTATCCCCCGCAAAACGAAATTGGTGTAGATAATGGGGGTTTCCTGACCATCCACGGTGGCCTTCCAGTCAGGGGGGTAGTGGATTTCGCTCAGCACCAGCAGGCGCGCTGTCCGGCTTCGCACTCGGAGGAGGATTTCTTCTAAGGGACTGCGTCTGAGGATTTCTACCCCTTCGGAGGAGTCCAGGGGAGCAGATTGAGGCTGAGTGGGTAGAAGCTGGAGGTCTTTCTGCGTTATGAGGGCGTATCGGGAAAGGTCGTATTGCGAAAGGCTATCTAACGTTTGGTCTATGCGGGGATACACAACGAGGGATTCTGCGAGCCACGCGTAACGTACCGGCGCCCGTAGCCGATACAGCGTGATGCCATCCGGGAAAGTCAGTAGGCTGTCGTACATCGGCGGAATCGCATACTGCCCATTAGCGGTAAGGTATTTGATACCGAGCATTTGGAGGACGGGCGGTTCCAGGCGGCTAAGGTGGGTTTCCATGAGCTGCTGGTAGCGTTTGAGTTTGGCGGGGTGGTAGCCGCCGGCGTTTTCGAGGAAGACGCTTGGACGGGCATCCGTAAAGGGCGACGTATGCAAAGGAAGGATGCGATAGAAAGCGGTGTCCTGCGTTTTGAGGTAGGTCTCGTAGGGTTGGGGTGGGGGAGGTAGAGGGATTTCGGTTTTGCGCACGTAGGTGCTCTGGCGGGGGAAGTACCGGCTATTGACGAGCCAGCCATCGAGCAGGATCAGGAAGGCTATGGCAAAGGCCGCTAAGGTAGCCTTAAGCCAGTCCCGAATGCGCAGAAGCAAAACACCGCCCCCCAGCGCCAGCCAGAAAAGACTCTGCATGGCAGAGCGCTGCGCCAGGGTTATCCGATCCTCCCGAAGCGCAGCCAAAAGCTCCTCCGGTAGGTTTTGTCTTCTCAGCTCTTCATCGGCCTGCCCTTCGAAGGAGAACCACTCGAAAACCCCTCCCAGGATCCCCACCAGAATGACGATGAGGGCGGTAATGCCTAATCCTACCCAGAATCGCCTGGCAGAAGGTTCATCCAGGAAACGTTTTAGCCCGCGCATGCCCAGCCAGCCCCACAAAAAACCCATGACTACCAGCAGGGTAGAGGGCGCGCGAAACTTGTTGTAGAAGGGTAGATACTCTAAGGCGGCGTCGGTGAGCTTGTAGCTTTCGGCTGGGTTATTATCTAATAGGCTGATGAGGCCCCATCCGGTTAGAAATAGTCCTGTCGTAGCCCAGGGGCGCCAGGGAGCTGGCAGGTACTTTCGGGGCAAAAAGTAGCTGAGCCAGGGGAGAAGGAGGAGCAGGGGCGTTAGCCACAGGCTATACCCGTATGCGCCGAGCGAAAGCTGTAAAACTATCCAGCCGGTATAGAGGAGTGTCCAATCCAGGGGATCCGCTCTGTACACCAGCCCCAGGATAATCAGGAAAAATGGGATGATGCCAGCGTAGAAGGAGCCGGCGGAGAAAGGCGAACCGCCCCAGTAGGTAGGCGCTGACCGAGCAAAGGCTATGCCTTGGGGACCGTAGGGCTTTAGCTTCTCATAGAGGGCGGAGGAACGGCCGAGCCGTTTTACGAGGTCTTCTTGGGAGGTGCCGCCGACGAAGTCAGGTATGATGAGGGTCCAAAGTTCAGCCCGAGAGGCGGAGTAGCTTTGGGCGTAGGATTTATCCAGGCCAGTCTGGAGGGCGGGGGCGCGGGTCTGATCGCGTTCTAGTTCGCTCCCTCCCCGGATGCTGTATTGGCCATACTCGTAGTAGGGGAGAAGGTTAGCAGCCTGGGAGAGCGCGCCGACACCTGCCGAAACCCCCAGAAAAGCCGTCGCCACGAGGAAGGGCTTCCAGGTACGCTTTTGCCCAGCTTCCCACAGACGGAAGAGGACATAAGCCGCCCACAAAAAGAGCACATAATAGGTCATCTGCGGGTGATGCCCGCCAATCATGCCGGCCCAGCCGAAAAGGGAAAGAGTCACGCCCCCGCGCCAGCGCCCCTGGAAAAGTAACGAAAGACCTGCCAGCCCATACGGCGCCGTGAAAAGAACATTACTTTTGCCCCAGTGGGTGGCGACGATCATATTAGTGTAATAGCTCATCATGACGAAGGCGAAGGCGCCTCCCAGCGCCAGCGGCCCCGGTAGACCCTCAGCCCATAGGAAAAGGAAAAATCCCAGCAGCCCCACAAAAAGAATTGCAGGCGGGTATTCCCGTAAAATCTTGTGAAAATAGTAGATGGGATCCTTCCAGAAGATGTTTTCCGCCTCGTAAGCGATGAGGTAGCTTGGCATGCCAGAAAAGAGGTGCGGGGTCCAGAAGGGGAGGTGCCCGCTTTGACCTTTGGCCTCTTTGAGGGGATATATCATGTAGTCTAACTGGAACTGGTCAGCGGCCCGGAAGCGATACCCCTGATAGTAAGGAAAAAAGTAAAAGACAGCCACGATCAGCATAGCCAGAATGGGGAGGGCCCAGTGGCTGAGGAGGTTTTGTTTATTCATGCGGTTCAAAGATACGGCCCTATTTTTGGGTGGTGGACGTTCGGGAGGTTTTACAGGCGGTGGGGCGGTTGCGGTGGCGGCTGGGGCGGCCCGTGGAAGGGCTTTTGATAGGGGTCTACCGGTCTACCCTGCGAGGGGAGGGGGTAGAGTTTGCCGATGCACGGCCTTATCAGCCGGGGGAGCCCTGGCGGCGTATCCACTGGGCTCTTTCTGCCCGGCGGGGCGAACCCTACCTATGGTTGGCTACCGAGGAGCGGCAAATCACCTGCACGATCGCGCTGGACCTAAGCGATTCCATGCGGGTCTATCCGGAAAAGTTTCGTCAGGCAGCTATTGCTGGCGCTATGATAGCGCTGACCGCCCTCAAAGTCGGCGATAAGGTGCAATGGCTCGGCTTCACGAATAGCGTGGTTTTCTTTTCTCCGCCTCGCCGGAGCGAAAGTTTTGTATGGGGGGCCTTTCAAGAGCTGCTGAGCTTTCAGCCTACTGAGCGGCTCACGCGTTTGCAGCCCCTTTTGGACTTTTACGGGCAGGCGCAAGTCCGACGGGGACTTCTGGTGCTCTTGACAGATGGATTCTGGCAGGATGGGGGAGAGGCGGCTTCGCTTTTGCGGGCAGTAGCGCAAAGGCACTTTGTATTACTGGTCTACATCCGGCATCCCCGGGAAGCCATGACGATTCCTTTTGGACGGCTGCCTTATCGGGAGGTAGAAACAGGGACGCCGGGCGTAGCTGGAAAAACGCTCCGACCGGTAAGTTTTCCACAACCTTCCCTCAGGCAGGCCCTTATCCGGACGCAGGACAATCCCTGGGAGGTCTTAGTGCGGGCACTGGGGGGCGGTCCGCTTTGAAGAAAATGCTTTACCTTTGCCCCCGTAAATATTGCCGCTTATGAGTAGCATTGAAGAACGCGTCAAGGCCATCATCGTCAACAAGCTCGGCGTAGAGTCTGAGAAGGTTACCCGCGAAGCGACTTTCACGAACGACCTCGGGGCGGACTCGCTGGACACCGTGGAGCTAATCATGGAGTTTGAGAAAGAGTTTGGGATTTCTATCCCGGATGAGGTGGCGGAAAAAATAGAAACGGTAGGGGACGCCATCAAATACATTGAAGAGCACGCCACCGCTTAATGCGTCGGGTCGTCGTAACGGGGGTAGGCGCGCTAACGCCAATCGGGCTGAGCGCGCCTACCTACTGGGAAGCGCTTCTGCAAGGCATCAGCGGCGCCGACTATATAACTAAGTTTGATGCCTCGCAGTTTCGCACGCGCTTCGCGTGTGAGCTGAAGGGGTTTGACCCTCTACAGTACATAGACCGGCGGGAGGCCCGCAAGATGGACAGCTTCACCCAGTATGCGATTGTGGCGGGGAATGAGGCGATCCAGGATGCGGGTCTACTCAATGGCTCGCTGGATAAGGATGGGGTAGGGGTTATCATGGCGTCGGGGATAGGGGGGCTCTACACCTTCATAGAGGAGATGCGGGGTTATCGGCCTGGCGAGCCGCCCCGATTCAACCCCTTCTTCATCCCGAAAATGATCATTGACATTGCGGCGGGGTATATATCTATTCAGCATGGATTTCGCGGGCCCAACTACGCCACGGTGTCGGCGTGCGCTTCCTCTGCGAATGCGATCGCGGATGGGTATCTCCTCATCCGGGAGGGGCTGGCGGACGTGATGATAGTGGGCGGGAGCGAAGCAGCGATCAATGAGGCCGGCGTAGGGGGGTTCAATGCTATGCGAGCGCTTTCCGAGCGGAATGACGACCCGAAAACAGCCAGCCGCCCGTTTGACAAAGACCGGGATGGGTTTGTGCTGGGAGAAGGGGCGGCAGCTCTCGTGCTGGAATCTCTGGAACATGCGCTGCGGCGAGGCGCCCGCATCTATGCGGAGCTGGTGGGTATCGGCTTAGCTGCGGATGCATACCATATCACGGCTCCCTGTGCCGAAGGTGCTGAGCTCGTCATGCGCCGCGCCCTCCAAAATGCCGGCATTGCCCCTACCGAAGTGGACTACATCAATGTCCACGGTACCTCCACGCCCCTCGGCGACATCAGCGAAACGAAAGCCATCAAAGCCGTCTTCGGTGAGTGGGCCTATCAGCTTAACATCAGCTCTACTAAGTCTATGATAGGCCACCTGCTTGGGGCCGCCGGCGCTGTCGAAGCTGTGGCCACAGTGCTCTCTGTCTATCACCAGATCGTGCACCCTACCATCAACCACTTCACAGATGATCCAGAGTGCGACCTCAACTATACCTTCCACCACCCGATGAAGCGCCCCATCCGCTACGCCCTCTCCAATAGTTTTGGCTTCGGCGGCCACAACGCCTGCCTCCTCTTCAAGCGGTATGAATGACCATGTTCTCCTCCCTGCGAGAATGGCTCGCTTGCTACTTCGGCCCCCAGGCAAAGTCCTACAAGCGCCTTAAGCAGGTCCTCGGATTCTACCCCAGAAACATCAACCTGTACATCCAGGCGCTGACCCTTCCCCTCCAGAATCAGGAAAAGACCGATTACATAGCCATGTCTTATGAGCGGCTGGAGTTTCTGGGCGATGCGGTTTTACAGCTCGTGGTGACGGATTATATCTTTCGCCATTACCCCCACTTCGATGAGGGGGAAATGACAGAGCTGCGGGCCAAGGTGGTGAATACCGATTACCTCGTGGAGATGGCTCAGCGGCTCCTGATCCCCTCCCTTTTAGAGATGGTCGATCAGCCCTTGCCTAAACGGAACGATTACTTGGCAGACATGGTGGAGGCCTTGATTGGGGCCATCTACATAGACCGGGGGAGCCGCTATGCCCGCCGTTTCATTCATAAACGGCTTTTCCCCCTCATTCGCTGGAAAGAGGTAGAACGAACAGAATTCAACTACAAGGGCAAACTCCTGGAATATGTTCAGCAAAAGCAGCTTGGTCAGGTAGAGTTTCAGGTGCAGGAGCGCCGCCGCCAAAGAGGGGAAGACTATTTCGTCGTGTGCCTCAAACTCAATAATCAGGTCATTAGCTATGGCACTGGCAGCCGTAAAAAAGAGGCCGAGCAGCAGGCAGCCCGCACAGCTTTGAAACTCCTTTCCTCGTGAGGCCAGTCATTAGACTCTGGCTAAGCGGCTTGGGATTGGGCTATCTACCCATAGCGCCTGCAACATGGGGGAGCCTTTTAGGGCTGGGGATAGCCTACGGGCTCTCTTATTTGCCTTGGCTCCTGCGAAGCGGACTGGCCCTGACCGGGTGGTTGGTCTCGGCCTGGCTTTTGCGCCAAAGCTTGGGGAATATGCCCGATGACCCGGACCCTCGCTGGGTCGTTGCCGATGAGTACTGGGCTCTGGCGCTCTTGCCGACGCTGGTCCCGCTGACTTCTCCCACAATGGCGGCCTTAGCGTTTTTCTTTTTCAGGTTCTGGGACATCTGCAAGGTTTTCCCAGCAGACTGGGTAGAAGCCCTACCGGTGCCTTGGGGTATCCTCGTAGATGATGTCGTAGCTATGATTTATGCGGCCCTATGTCTATTGCTTATCGCTTGAAAGCGTGGATATTGCTTCTGAGGCCTCACCAGTACACCAAAAATGTACTGATTTTCGTGCCATTTCTTTTCGGGAAAGCCTGGGAAGCTTGGGGGTCTTTCACAGCGACCTTTTTAGCGTGGTGCCTGATGGCCTCCGCCATTTATGCGCTTAATGACGCCCGAGATGCTGACGAAGACCGCCATCATCCCCACAAGCGCCACCGCCCCATCGCCGCCGGCATCCTTTCCCCCACCACCGGATACCTCACCGCCTTAGCCTTATCTCTCGCAGCTATCCTGATAGCCTTCTTTGTCAATCTACTCACGCTGTCCCTGCTTCTCCTGTATGCCATAAACAACCTCCTCTATACCTTTTATCTCAAACGCATACAACTACTGGATGTTTTCAGCATTGCAGCTGGTTTTGTTCTGCGGGTATATGGGGGGTCAGCCGCAGGGGGTATCCCCATCTCGCCCTACCTCTTTATGACGGTATTTTTTCTCTCCCTCTACCTTGCCTTTGGAAAACGCCGACATGAACTCCTCCTGACCGAAAAGAAAGAGCCCGATTTTCGGCAGGTGCTCCGGCGCTATTCTGTTTACTACTTAGACCAGCTTATGGTGATTTCCGCGACTATGACGCTCGTGGTGTATGTCCAGTACCTACTGGAAGGGCATTACCGGTGGCTTTTATGGACTTTGCCGCTCGTCGTGCTGGGGCTCTTTCGGTATTACCACCTGACGCACAATCTCTCGGCGGGTGAACCCAGCCGGGACCTTTTCGCAGACCCTTTCCTGCTCGTAGTAGGCGCTCTCTACGGGGTCTTCGTGGGGTTAGAACTGATAGGCCTATGAAAATCACCCTTAGTGGCTGGGGGCGCTTCCCCTGCGGCGAGACAGAGCTCCTGCCTGTGGAGTATGTCCTGCGCCATACCGGACAGGGAATCCCCCGAGGCGCCGGCCGCAGTTATGGCGATGCCTCCTTTCGAAGTAAGGGATATACCTTCTTTACGCAAAACCTTCGCCATTTTCTACACTTTAATCCGGAAACAGGCGTGCTGGTTGTAGAAAGTGGCGTCACCCTGTATGAGATTATCCAAACTTTCCTTCCCAGGGGGTGGTTTCCGGCAGTGGTGCCGGGGACGCAGTTTGTAACGATCGGCGGCGCCATCGCTAGCAATATCCACGGCAAAAATCACCATGTAGAAGGGGCTTTTTGCGATCATGTGGAATGGGTGGAGCTTTTGCTATCACGTGGCGAGGTGCGTCGGCTGGTCCCATCTGAGGCTTTATTTTGGGCGACGGCAGGGGGAATGGGGCTAACAGGGATGATCCTCAAGGCGGCTATCCGACTGCAGCGAATTCCCAGTAGCTTCGTTTGGAATACCACCTACAAGACTGCCACGCTGGAAAAAGCACTGGAGATTCTCTTATCCGAAGATGAGAAATACCCATTTGCGGTGGCGTGGGTGGATCATGCGCATGCGCGTGGCCGCAGCGTCGTGCACTTAGGACGCTGGGCCGAGACGATAGAACTGCCCCCCACGGCTAAGCGCTACCAATCTTACCCCGCAGAGAGGCTTTCCGTACCCTTTACCCCGCCCCTGCGGCTCATCAATCGGCTCTCCGTAGAAACCATCGCGACGTTTTATTGGCTCACAAACCCCGCCGGTGCACATCTCGTTCCTTACAATAAATACTTCTTTCCGTTGGATGGGATTCGCCACTGGAACCGCGCCTGGGGGCCAAATGGATTTATTCAATTTCAGTTTGTGGTGCCATGTATAGAAGACCTTTTAGATTTGTGGTGGCGGCTCCGGAAGGCCCCAGGGCGCAGTTTTCTCACGGTGGTGAAACGTATGGGGGCGCAGCGGGGGCCTTTAGCCTTCACGGGGCCGGGCTGGACGCTCGCCATAGACCTGCCCAACACCGAAGCTATGCGGCGCTTCCTCCTCCGCCTGTACGACCACGTGGCCGAAAAAAACGGCCTTATCTACCTCACTAAAGACAGCCTCCTCGTGCCAGAGACCTTCCAGGCCATGTATCCAAGCTGGAAAGACTTCTTACAGCAAAAGGCGGCCGTAGACCCCGACGGGCGATGGGCTTCTGACCTGAGCCGGCGAATCGGACTGACAGACTGAGTCTATCCCGCCCTGGTAAGGCGACGTGCTTTCCTTCCGGAAGTCTGCCTTGCCTATGCTGTTGTAGGTTTGTCCCATGAAAGATACTATTGTGGCGGTAGCTACGGCCTGGGCACCGGCAGCGATTGGGGTCATTCGGCTAAGCGGCCCCAATGCCCTGCCCATCGCCTTGAAATACTTCCGCTTCAAACGGCCTCGTACGCGGCCCCATCCCCGCTACGCCCACCTGGGCGAAATATGGGTAGAAAACCAGCTCTTGGATGAGGTCGTCCTGACCTACTTCCCAAAGCCCCATTCCTACACGGGGGAGGATGTGGTAGAGATTTCGTTCCATGGGAGCCCGTACATTCTGCGGCGAGCCTTGGAGGCCTTTCAAGCGGGGGGGGCGCGGCTGGCACAGCCGGGGGAGTTTACCCTGCGGGCCTACCTCCACCGCAAAATCGCCCTCGACCAGGCCGAAGCCGTCGCCACCCTCATCCAGGCCCAGAGTGAAGCCGCTCACCGCTTAGCCCTGAGTCAACTGCGCGGTACCTACTTCCAGAAAGTCCGCCAGCTTAGACAAAATCTCATAGATTACCTCGCGCTGCTGGAATTAGAGCTTGATTTCAGCGAGGAAGATGTCGAGTTTGCTTCACGACCCCAGCTTAGAGTACTGCTTTTAGCGCTGCAAGGCGAGATAGAACGCCTTCTTTCGTCGTATCGGATGGGTCAGGCCATCCAGGAGGGGATTCCACTGGCGATTGTAGGGGAACCCAATGTTGGCAAATCCACCCTGCTCAATGCCCTTTTAGGCGACTCGCGGGCGATTGTGTCTGATATCCCGGGCACCACGCGGGATACGATCCAGGAGCGGCTGTTTATTGAGGGGTTTGAGCTGCGGCTCATTGATACGGCCGGCCTGCGTGAAAACCCCAGCGACCCGATTGAGGCGGAGGGGATTCGCCGCACCCGGAAAGCCGTTCAGGAAGCCTTCCTCACTTTGATTATCATAGAGGCACCGCGCTTTGAAAGCCTGGAAGCTATTGTAGCTTATGCGAAAAAGCTGCTCAGCGAACTTCCCCCGAACCATCTCTTTGTTGCTAACAAGAGCGATCTGGTCGCCCCTCATCATCCTATTTGGTCTATCCCAGAGGTGATCAAACTATCCGCCCGGCAGGGGATAGGCTTGGAAGAGCTGAGGCAGAAGATCGCCGAGAATCTCACGGCGCTGGGCGCCAGTGGGGAGGTGCTGATTTCCAACTATCGCCACTACGCCGCGTTTACTGAAGCGTTAGCGGCGGTGCAGGAAGCGCTGGGACTATTAGAAGCAGGGCGAGAAACGGAGCTGGTAGCGCAGGCCATGCGGCGGGCAGCCTTCTCAATTGGGACCATTATCGGGGAGATTACGCCGGAGGATATTTTGGAGAGCATCTTCTCCCGGTTCTGCATTGGGAAGTAAGCCTTATCTTCGCCTAAGTGGATACGGTGGCTGGTTCGGTCTCGCCGCGTCGGATGACCCTTGGGGTAGCGACGGCGGTGCTGGGGGTCTACTGGCTGATTGCGGTGCTGGCGTATTTTGTAAGCTACACGGAAGACCTCGCTGCCCTGGAAGGCGCTTCGAGTGCTGTCCCCCTCCATAATCCCACGGGCTGGATAGGGGCCCGCTTAGCGCATCTGACTATTTATCGGGGCTTTGGGTGGATAGGGGTGCTTTTTCCGGTTCTTCTGACCTACATGGGCGTACGATGGGTCCAAGGCCGCCCTGTGAAAAGACTCTACCTGCTTGTCACTCTGGCGGCGTTGTATTTTTTCTCTACGCTGGGGGGGGTATTGGCGCAGTTAGGCTTAGTCGAAGACCTTATGTGGTGCGGGGTGGTAGGGGCAGCCTTTGGTGATTTTTTGGCGCTTTACATCGGCAAGGTGGGACTGCTGCTGAGCTGGCTACTTCTGGTGGGTGGGGCAGGCTATGGCTTGGGGCGCCTGTGGAAAAAGCGCCTCCCGCCTGCCACCCCTATGGCGGCTCCGCCAGAGCAGGATGATTTTGCGCGTGCTGTAAGGGTAGAAGAACCCGAGGAGGTGCTTGCCACGACCCCCAAGGCAGAGGTTTTCTTCACCATTCGGCCCCTGACCGAGGCGGAAGACTCCCCGCCTTCCCCTCGCTCAGATGAGGAAATTCCTTCGTTTTCCCCGCCGACACCCGGGGTCACCCCTGCCTCAGAAACGCCGGCAATAGAAGAAGGAGAGGCCGCCATTACGGCGGAGGCTGTCCTGCCTGCGCGGGCTTCTGTCCCTTCCGACGACGAGTCGCATTCGGCCAATCCTTTGCAGCCTCTACAGGAGGCGCATCAGCCCTTGTCTCAAAAAGAGGCTATTTCTTTACCGCATCGAGCTGTAAAGCCTACTATCTCTACTGATTCGTGGATTTTTCCCCCGCTCACGCTGTTGGATGCTCATGAAAATCGGAGCGTGCCGCTTCCTACGGAGGCGGAGCTTCAGGCGTACAAGAATCAGATTGTAGAGACGCTGTCGCATTATGGGATTTCCATTGTGCGGATTACGGCGACGGTGGGGCCGACGGTAACGCTGTTTGAGATTGTGCCGGCGCCGGGGATACGGATTAGCCG
>Ga0308396_1000831_pt1 | contig 18144 bp, 18 predicted proteins | sample Hotspr2SamplePe2_FD_202359 | JGI IMG/M metagenome (GOLD analysis project Ga0308396, IMG submission 202359) | Hot spring phototrophic mat microbial communities from Mushroom Spring, Yellowstone National Park, Wyoming, United States - 20050930_Pe2 ... | reverse complement strand
ATGGAAGCGAAACAGGGACAAGTTTTAAGCAAGCTCTTTACTTCAAAGAAATAGGCTTTAATCTGCACGATACCATGATTTTTCGCAAGATAAATCCTATTCCGCAGATTTACCGCAAGCGTTACACTAACGAGTTTGAGTATATGTTTGTTTTCAGCAAAGGCTTTGTAAAAACTCATAACCCAATTATGGTTGACTGTAAGCACGCAGGTTTAAAACTCAATGGAACGACTTACAAGAATTATTCAAGAAACGAGCAGATAAGAGAGAAACTTGCCAAACCTGTAAAAGACAAAAAGATAAAGGGCAACATTTGGGAATATGTAGTTGGTAAGAAAGCTGAAGACCAAGAAGCCAAAGGCCATCCTGCCCCTTTCCCTTGCCAACTTGTGAGAGATCATATCATATCTTGGACAAATAAGGGTGATATTGTGTTAGACCCGATGTGTGGGAGTGGAACAACTCCGAGAGTAGCTTGCGAAATGGGGAGAAGATACATTGGAATTGACATTAGCCACGAATATTGTGAATTAGCCAGACAGCGAGTGAAATTGATAGAAATGCAACCCCGACTTTTTTATGCAGAAGAACCGACAGAAGAATATTATGACTCTGATAAGGGCGTGTCTAAAGTGTAAAAGTGAGTACTTTATCACGTACCCGACGAATCACGATTCGATAGCAATGGCATTGAAATACAAGCGTTAAACCTAAACCTTAGGCTATGGGCATGTCATTAGGTACATCGTATAGCTGGCTCATTATCTTTGCCTTGCTAAGGTATCGTGTTAATAGTATGGCAACGGGTAGGAATAATAATAGACATTGGAGTTTCAAAACATCAAAAGACAACACGACACTGAATAGACTAATGGTAAACTGGCCGTTCGCATTTATATATTTAGAATGCGACAGGTTGATGGAACAAATGGGTTTTATGCTGGGTGTAGTACTTATCACACTTTTGATTATCGTGTTTATTTTAGCTAAAGATTTTATTGAACTTTCTGTAGGATTTGTTATTGCCTTAGAGATAACATTATTAGTTGCTACTATGTCTATTATCTTATGCTATGTAGGTTATATAGCAGTATTAGCTTCGCTAATATTCAGCATTATTTTATTTATGTATAGGGCTTTCAATAATAATAAACAAGACAAATAAATTTGTGGCATTTCATAAGCATTTCCTATAATTTTGTAAAAATCAAGACTTTTTCATAACAAGAAGAAATTCTGATTTCATCCCTTCTGGATTGTTGTTTTTGCGATTGCGAAAGAGCTTCCGATTTTTGATTTCATCCTCGTAGATGCTTTCTATTTCGTAGCCTCGTTCCTGAAAGTACTCAGCGATGATGCGCCAGATTTCTACTTCAACTCCTCCGATTTTCGGATTGCCGACGAAAATACATAGTTTGCCGCCAGAGCGGATCGTTTGAGCAGCGTTTTCTATCGAACGGAGTGTATAATAAAAGTACGAATCCAGCATGTCTTGCAAGTCCTGCTGTTGAATGGCTCCCCGTATATGTTCTAACGTGAGGGTTGAAATTTTCTCTTTGGCTTGACGATAAGGAATTTCTAAACGGCCTACCGCTTTTACTTCTTCTTCTGTGTATCCGAGCCAGTAGAGTTCTAGTTTGGCTGTGCGAATATATTCTTGAGCTTGAAGATAAGGAGGTGATGTAATCAATGCCTGTACAGTTTTTGAACGAATCTCTGGCTTTTCGTAAATAGCAGAATCTGAGGAGTCTATCCCACCGTAGTAAAGTACGCTACTCTGACTTTTTTCACGCAAGCGTGCAAGCGTAGTTAAACGGCGATAGGCATCAAAAGCAGTCTTATAAACTAATTCCTTTAAAGCGCTTTCCCAGTCTCCTTGAAGCAAATGATGTATTTCTCTTTGCTTGGCCTTAGATCTAAATAACTTAGGCGTCCTGTGTTCAGCATAGGAAAAGTGTTTACTTGCTTTGAGCAGGGCGATTATTATGATCGTTTGATAAGGGTTTCCTTCCTGATTTTTAGCCCAGCCCCAGTATCGGCAAAGTGTTTCCAGAACGTAAGGATCATACCAGTATTCTAGATTTTTCCATGCTGGTCGGTAGAAAACTGAGGCAGCTCGCACCATCTCATCCAGCATTTCACGAAGTGTGTAGGGATCCAGATGAGCGTACTGGAACAGAATTTTAGCAGGAACTATGTGATTGAGAAGTGGATTAATATCTATCAAAATTGCATTGCGGTTCATCAGTACGGCTTCCAGACCTACTGTACCAGAGCCCGCAAACGGGTCAATAACCCAATCAGTTGGTTCTGTATAGGTACGCAAACAAAAACGCGGAATTTGAGGGATAAATCTGGCAGGATAGTAAATAAGACCGTGAGTGAGATAACCGGTATCTCTGACTTCCGGAACAAGCTCACGAAAGCTAACAGGCACAGGCCATGTGCCTTCTGTTGATATAGACTTTTCTGTCATCTCTTTATAATAAGTAACTCTAGTGTTTTCTTTACATGACTTACTTGCTTTTTACTTCTGTTTTCTCCAATCCTCTTTTCACCTTGTCCCATAGTGTAATGCACAGGTAGTTCTATGATCTCAAAGTCTTTGTACCATTCCCGAATTGTCGGGCTGTCGTTATACGAAAGAATGAACCCACCTTGATGTAAATGTAACAAATCTCTCAGTAATTCATGTTTGAATCCATTGTGATGTATGGGGAAGTTACGCTGTGGATATAGACCCTTAAAAAGAGTACTATCTTCACCTATATAGTAAGGTGGATCACAATACAGAAAGTCATTTTTATGTCCTCTTATAACCTCTGAGAAGTCAGCGCATTCAACCCAAAACTTATCGACTTTAAAGTCTCTAACTTTCTGAATCATTCTGTCGTAAACATCTTGTTTCGCATACACAGATGAAAGCCAGCCTAAAAAGCCAGGGCCGTAAGAAAGGTTGTGATTGAAGTAATAATATGCTGCTAAAGTAACAGGTTCCAACTTTGTCTTGCCTATCCAATGCTCTCTGAGCTCTTGTTTTACTTGCGCGTAAGTTTGATGATTAGGTTTTAGTTGTTTTAGTATTTCATACATTTCTTGTGGTTTTGTTATTTGTATTTGCCAGTAGTTAACGAGTATGTCAAATATGTCATATGCTATTACTGGTATTCCTATTTCTTTTGCTACGGCGATTTCTACTGAAGCTCCGCCTACAAATGGCGAGACGAGACGCTGTATTGTAGGCGGGATTTGCTCTACAATGTAGCCGACTGCCCAGCTTTTGCCACCAGCATAACGCAGAGGCGAGCCAGTATAACGTTTATACTTATTTTTATTTCCACGTAACAATCTCAAAAACGTCAATTTTTTGCACTCAGCCGTATCATTTATTAACATGCCATAAAATATATCTATTCCATCATTATAAGCATCGCTCAGGTATTGCATTTTGCTCAGGATGAAACATTTATGTCGAAAAAACTGTTTCAGTTTGATCAGTAAAACGTTCCGAAGCGAAATCTCTGGTGCAATATGTAGTAGATGACTGCTGCTCATACAAGCGGCCTAAAAAGCCATCCTGCGACGAGGCAGGAAGCTCAACTACAAAAGGTTGAGCAGTCCGCGTTAGCAAGCCAGTTCTAGATCATCAAAATCTGGCAAAAGTAGTTTTATGCGGACTGAATAACTGTGAAAGGTTAAGCAGCCTGCGAAAAGCTGAGTGGTTCGCGTATATTTCATGATATGTTAGTAATGTTGGTTAAGCGGGAATATAATAATAGCAACCATTGGTTTTGGGTACCACTAGTAGGGACTTTTCGTAAGATACCTATTACTCATTACAAACCAATGACAACGGGAGGTGCTGACGATATACTTCAGCTCGAACATACTGGCATCTACAAAATTGAATACGAGATAAACTCTGCATACAGTGGAACCGAACTAAATGTGTTAATACAAGCAATAAATGCTATATTTGGCCTACAGAGAGAAAATAGTTTAAACTTAAATAATAGTTTAGGAAACGCATACAATGCAATTAGTAAGTTGATTCCATTATTCACAACTTGCTCTGCTGGACAGATCACTTCTGTAAGTAATGGAGATACTATTTTACAATACAATATAACTGGATGGGCTGATGCGGCTGACCAAAGAGATGTTCTTACTTTCGCAAAACTAAATGTCTACACTTACCAATCGGGTGGTTCAAGTACACGCGTCGGTTTATTGTCTATACCCAATGACACAACACAAGTCAAAGTGATAGTTATTAATAAAACTACGCAAAATAACGTTGATACGTATAGTTACATAGAACTAATAGATGTAAATATAAATAACTCGGTAAAAATAAGTAATGTTGAATATTATCCAAATACGCTAAATTTAAACTTATATATCGGTGAGACCACAAGTATCAAGATAACCCAGCGATCTACTTACATGATAGATAATAAAACTAAAAATGTGACTCAGCATATTTATCCACCGACAGTACATGGGTATGGAACCACACTCATGCCAATGGAGAAAAACACCGTGATTGATTCAATGAGTGTCTTTATAAATCGTTATAGAGACTTAAATAATTCTGAGGAAAATATGTTATTCTATGATACATTAAGTCAGTAATACGATGTCAGTTATATTATTTTGTTTCTCGGAAATGTTAGAACCTTTTACTAAGTCCCATTTTTTTGAGAGTATATTAAGAACGACTCCGTATCTTGTTGAGCTGTCCCACGGAGTGTAAAAGACGTAAAACTTAGTATCACCAGAGAATACTATTTTAGAGTTTGGAAGGTAAGGTGGTGTTATGATAGGTTTTGAGTATGGGATGGGAATAGTAAACTGCTGTATGACTTCCTGAGCACCAGGTGAAGGTATAATAACAGCATTGATAACTATAGCCGATATTTGGGACAATGAATGTAAAGACATCGGAATATCTGCGAGGCTTACTTGAATGCATAAACTACCTGGTGCGGGATCACTATCAGGCGCAGTACCTAAATCAGAATCAGAATCAGAAGAGGACATATCAACAAAACGGTAATTAATAGGTCTAATCCCGAGCACCATCCTGTCGGTAGCATGATTAAAAGAGGTAATAAGTGTATCTATACGATTAGCAAAGTAGTTGAACAAAACATTCACGGGATATTGCTGTAAGACAGTCCAATCATTCCATTGGATAGGTTGTTCGCTATTACCACACACATTCATAACCTGAGATAGCTCTTCCTGTGTATTTAATCGTAACTGACTGTGAGCATCATAGCTCACATCCAGCACAACCGAATTACTGAAATTAAAACTAGCTGATCTGGTAGCTATGATCATTGTATCCGATACAACTGTGAATATAGTTTGTCTTATTACATAACCAGATACTTTAATCTGATTGCTGCTAGTAGGTGGGCTTGTATCGTATTTTCTACCAACCCAAACATCTAAACCGATTATGTTATTAGGATATGGTGGGGAAGCTGAAAAGTTAGTGGTGATAACACTTGGCAGATTATCAACACGGCCAATTCCGCCCAAAACAATCACGTATCTACCGTTGCGACATATGCGATTTAAGTCTAATGGTTGAGTTCCGTCTGGTGTTAGTATCCCTGTCCCAAACTTAGCATTTAGGATAGAAGCCAGTAGTTCCGTTGCTACGGGGCGTCTCAGAAAATCACTAATCGCTTTAGATAAATCAGCATCTATATTGGATTGTGTACTACCCAAAGCCGCTTGCCACTCCTGTAAAATCTCAGCAGCCACATAGTCGTAAAGGTCAGTAACAACATCTTTATACCATAAAGGGTAAAGATACCCGTATCTAGCATAGTCACGAATAACATTGTTATTATTGTAGTATATGTACAATTTAGGATCGTTTGGAACATAAACGATGTCCCCGTTTTCGTAAACGTGTGGATTAGAGGGGTCGTATTCAAAAACTCCCTTTACACGAAACTGCTGACCGTTAATGTCTAAAAGCATACGTAAATATACTTATTTTATTTCGATAGGTTATCATGTTTATGAACCCACGAAAGGACTATTATAAAGTCTTAGGAGTTAGCCAGAATGCTACAATAGAGGAAGTTAAGAAGGCTTATAGACGTTTGGCTAATACTTATCATCCTGATAAAAACCCAGGTAATAAAGAAGCGGAAGAAAAGTTCAAGGAGATAAATGAGGCTTATGAAGTTTTGAGCGATAAAGACAAACGACGGCAATACGATGCTATGCGTTCGGGTGGCTTCTACGAAGGGTGGGGGGGGCGCACAAGCGGTGGCTACGGCAACGCTAATCCATTCGCAGAAATCTTTGAGAGCTTCTTCGGTTCCGCATTTGCTGATGATGATTACGTTAGCCCTTTTCAAAGCCGTGGAAGAAGCGCATACACAGGTCCTAGATTAGGTGACATAACACTAGAAATACCCGTAAAACGCTCGGACATCGGTAAAACAAAAACTATTACTTATAAACGTCGAGTCGTACAATACGATAAAACCTGTAAAGCCTGCGGCGGGATAGGTAGTAGGAGGATAGTCAGCAGCCCAAATCCTAACATCAGAATAGAACATAATGAAACCTGTCGCGCTTGTAACGGTACAGGTCTGGAACCAGGCAGTCATGTCGAACAAGAAAATACTATAACATTCATTATAACGGAACAAGATTACGAAAGAGGCCTGAAAATTCTTATAAACGCAGGACATCAAGAGTATATACCTTCACAATTAATGACAATTACACACAGTGTGATAGTAAAATTTAACGAGAGCTAGTATATTTTATTGTGGCTGATAACGTTTGCTATAGGATCAACACGGGACCCATAGACATCAAAAGCGGAGAAGAGTTAGACCTTAATATAACTACCATAGACCTTTACAAGGGCGAGAGCATAGATACTGATATCAAGACTATACCTGTATCTGACGGTGAGAATTTGCAGATTAACATCACTACGCTTCCAATCAGCCAAGGTGAGGGTATAGATGTCAATATAGATGTTATAGGTGTTGCTTCCGGCGCTGATTTAGATTTAGCGATACGTGTAATAGACCTAGCACCTGGCAGCGGGATAGATACCAATATCACGGTCGTAGGTGTCTCAGAAGGTGCAGGTATTAGTTACAATCTTACAGGTATACCGTTACCGTCGGGCGACCAGCCGACTTGGACACTTGAAGGCCCTGGTATGGCTAACGGCGAACCACTAAGCGTCAACATCATCACAGCACCTCCAAGCGGCGGCGAACCACCTACGTATAACCTTTACACACAAGAACTGCCACCTAATCAGTGTTAAAATGGCGAAAATCAAGAAAATTATAAAACTACCCAAAAACAACTCAAAAGGCAATATATATGTCATACACTACACTGAAAACGCTGTCTTATTCAGCTTCAACCGCTTCGCATCCGTAAATAGGCTATACAGGAATCGTCAGGGATACACCAAACCCTACTCCGTAAACAGTAAAGTCTACTTAGACATCCTAAGCTATCGCCCAGAAATCATAGATAAAAAGTTCCTGCAATGCGAAAAATACGCCGTCAACTACTACATAATCGTAGGCGACAAAAAAAGAAGAGATATATCAAACTACGTAAAACTTTTTGAAGACATAGTATTCAGACTATTTATTAAAGAAGACGATAGCAAGGTAAAACATATTACGATAACGGGGATTTATAAAGAAAAAATAAAATCGAAGTACATCTTCGTTACTTGGCATTGCTTGGAGAGTACTGAGAACCTCGATGTACTCAAGGGGATTGAAGAGTTCATCAAGTAACATGACTTTTACCTTTGCCTTGCGTATTCGACGGCAGAAGAGCCATGGAGTGGATAATCGGACTGCTTGCGCTCAAGTACGGCATCAAGTTTCTAGGTAAACTGCTTCGTAAGGTTTTTATGTTTATCCTATTTGTTTTTCTTTTATTTCTTTTAGCGATATATGTGGCATTAACTTCATGAAATACTAGACCAACAATGCTGTACAAAAGCGATTGCTTTTTTACAGTCTTCTTCTGAAATAGAGGGGCGGGCTATTCTTGTTTGCCACCCCCCCGCTCAGTCTTTTATAGTCAACATCCGTTTTTTTCGACATTGTTAAGAGATAATCATTCGTAGGGGCCTGTAGCTCAGCGGTTAGAGCAGCGGACTCATAATCCGTTGGTCGGGGGTGCAAATCCCTCCAGGCCCACAATGATAGCTTCTCAATCTTTTACGGTTGAGCAGTCCGTCTAGGAAATGGGTTCGTAGCGACATATATTTACGTAATCATTACTACCCGCATTAACCAAATTAACCTTCAAGTCAAAGCTTTTATTAGTCCTAAAAAAAGAGTTATAAACTTGTCGTATATTGTCTGCTGTCATATTACCTACTTCACCCAACATCCTGTATAGCATGGCCTTATTATTATCTAATAGATCTATAGTCTTTATATCATTAATAAAAGACTTTGTATGCACAACTCTAATTTTTCTAATAAATAAGTTGTCCTCGTAAGCTTGCTTCAACGAATAGAAAAATAAAGAATTATCAGCTAAGCTATAGTATTGACTAAGATCAGAAAGGTCTATATTGATTTCCTTAGGCAATACCGCGATACAAATTTGTTTATAGTATGGGTTAGGGTTTATGTAAAACACCATTGGATTAGATTTTTGACTAGTATGATAATAATAACCATCTGTTGGGATATAGATATGAAATGTTTCTATATCCTCGTAGCCAAGTGAGTCTGTATTTGCATCTATAATAACTGTTGTGCCTGTTATGTACTTAGCTACTGTAACTTCTAAAAGAACGTTATGTATAATAGCTGGTTTAGTTTTTAGTCGGCTGAGCGTTGCCCATCCACTCGGTGCAGTCGCATAATAGGGCTGTTTGAAGGTGAGTTCAACAGTGGGGTGCGCATCGTTAACCTCTGGCATGGAATGCCATTCTGTATGTACTAATGCGCTAAGAGAATCAGCCCACATGTAATCATGAGCGAACAAGTCTATATCTGTTACATTGCTAGTAAGCGCATCTAAAACTACAGGTATGATTTCATTACCTCTATGTAAGTTATTACCAGCTAAAGCCTCTACGTTATCGTTTATATCATGATAGCTTGTCATACATTAATGTACCCTAATGCGTAGGAACGCCATGTGCTTATAATCTGTCCAACTATATCCTCTAGACTGCCTGAATAGTAGAAGGTGAGGTAGTTTTTACGACCTCGTGCTCCCCAGCTACGACGAAGCGAAGACAAGTCTATGTTCTTTTTAGCATTAAGTGCTACAAAAACACTATTCTTTTGAATATCTTCAAACAACATGCAAACCGCGTTATATCTACCAAACTCGCTAAGTAAGTCGATAGACAGGTTACCCACGTGATGCGAGACACCTTTCAGACTATAATTCTCAAAAATAGCCCATAAATCAGCATGGGATAAGACAACAAAAGCTAAGTCTGGGGCTAAGCTATGGGCATAAACCCTACGACGGACTAACTCATAGAGATCGTAATAGGTACTATCTTTATGATACCCAGACACCACATCCATTATCCTACCTAAACTATCACCACAACTTTCAAGATAATACGAAAGTTTATACAAGATCTTATACTCGTCAGCGCTCAAGTTACAAGAACGCAGTAAAAGAGTATCCGATAATATGCCAGTAACTAATAGAGAAAATATAGAACAATCTACCTCGGAGCTACCATTAATATTCTCTAAAAAGTTCATGATTATTTGAAACATCCAAAAAGAGTTTGCGCAATACTGGTCATGTAAATAGTACATTACTCCATCGTATTTATTTTGGAGTTCGTGATGGTCTATTACCATAATATCACCTTTCTTACCAAAACGTTCTAACGTTCTAATGAAAGCATCTTGAAGCTCAGTATTGTCAATGAAAACCTTATCAGGGCCGTTCTTATCAACTATGATAACCTTATAGTTGTTTAGTATATACGAAGCTACTTCAGTAATTAGAAAATCATTATATGTTTCTTGCTCCTCAATGGCATACCCTATATGTAGCAGGGGATGTTCGCTCGTACCTGTTACCGTATTTATGACCTGCATCAACTTTGTGGGCGGTGTGTGTGGTAACCATACTTTGACTTCATGCCCGTAGGACGACAAAACCTTCCCCAAAGCATAAGCACTGCATACACCATCCAAATCGTATGGCGTATGCGGTACTATAAACTTACCGTACGAAGGCTGACCTAGAACTTGCACCAATTCCAAAACCATGACATGGGAAATATACAAAATAAATACTTTTATTTCGACATAATCAAATGACATGACACAAAAAAACAAAGACAGACAACATAATGATTATGATCACAAATTCAAAGAAGTATTTTATGTCGGAATTTTAGATAGCAATAATATAGTAAAAGATACATACAAATACGAAAAGATTAGGGAATTAAGAGAATATTTAAATGCTCTATTAGGAGATAACCAAGAGTGTTTAGAAAAGACTAATAATATAATAAAATCAAAAGAAATAAAGGATACAAGTAAAATACTTCTAATAGAATGCCAAAACTTAAGACTCTTAATAGCTATGAGACTAGATGTAATGACTAAACCTTTTGAGAATACGAAAAGGATTGATGTGAATAAGTTGGAGCGAATAGTAAGATAGCGCTTTATTATACTTTAGTGGCTAGCAGGCCAATACATAATGTATATTTACTATCTGAACAATCATAATCTTCATATTTATCTACTGTATTTATTATAATTTTACCTGGATTTTTTAAAACTTCTTTGATAACATCCAATTTTATGTTTATTACTTTGAGTTTTTTATGTATATTTTCTGCATTTGGCTCGTAGATACCAAGCGGTACTGTCTGGATACGCCCGTGCTCGTAAATCAGCTTATTCAGTTCGCTATCGTTACTCCAACCAAAGCTGCCGTCTAAATATACATGTACAAGATATAAGTTTACATTGCGTTCAGTAGCCATACTACATGATGCTATAGCAGCGCAAGGGAAAATCTATCAGTCAGAACGCAAGATATAAACTTATGTAGTATATTTAGGGTGTATCTGTTGTTCCAAAAACGCATACCAATAAAAACAAATAAATATAGAAAATATTATACTACTGCAATTAGTATAGAGGTGCTTCAAAAGTACCAGAATAAGCTTATACTTCTAGGAGTGCGCAGCTCAGAGGCACAAAGCGAAATAAGAACAATACTATATACTCCCAACAAAATTTATATTGGAAATATCAAAACTCCATATACACAAGAAAAACTAGCTTATGCATATCAAGCCGTAGTAAACTTAATGCTCAACAAAAAAGTAACAAAAATAAAAAATAAGAATTCAAAAAATAATGTGTCTATAAATAGTTTTTACGTTTATAATAATGAACTGTATGGGATTCAAACTGTGTATAAAAATAAGATAAAATCTTTCGTAACAAATATCTATAAGTATAGTACGGAAAATGGAAGACTGAAACTACATAATGAGTTGAAACACGAGGTGGTTAGCAACAGTTGCTACTTTCTGTATAAATTTGTATATTTATAACATAGCCTCGCTATGAAGCTCCTAAGTGTAAAAAAGTGTAAAAAAATTTTCGATAGTTTAGAGATGGAGATAGTTGCGGTCAATACTTGCAGGCAGAATTTATGAACAAAGAGGTTCTAAAAATGCTGACAGAAAGGAAAAGTAACAGCGACTTCGTAACAGTAGAATGTTTATTAGCATTTGACAAAGAAGAGGATAAAGGGCAGGTGTTAGCCTTCATGCGTAAGTTTTCGTCGATGGTCAGATTTGCCTACAAAAGACTATTGCATGGAGCGGAAAGAAAAGAGCTGAGAAAACTACTATCCCGCAAGTATGGAATAAACGCCCGATATTCGGGCGATGCGATACTTCTAGCACAACAAGCTCTGGACTCTTGTGTAGAAAGAGTACAGAATCCCAAAAAGCTTGTTTTTGGTTCAAGAGAGCTTTTTGAACAGCTGAAGAAAAAACACCTAACAGGTAAGAGGAGGGACGAACTAAGACAAAAATGGGAAGAAAGAAGATATGGCGTTTTGTATTCAAGAGGGGAAAAATCAAAAGAGGGCAATCTAAACCTTAGGCTTGCGAATCTGAACAATCAATGGTATCTGAGGATTAACTTAGGAAACGGCGAGTATGTATGGGCAAAGGTAATTCGGTCAGCGAAGAGAAAAACAGACAAGTGGATAAGCTTTATTAGCAGTATAGAGCACGCCGAGAAGACAGGCGACTGGTTCCCCTACACAGTACGACTCAAACTCAGAAACGGGAAAGTCTACGCGCAGTTTAGTAGAGAAGAAAAGCTTCCTGAAGTAGTTATTACAAAGGATAACGGCGTCATAGGGATTGACATCAACGCTTACCCCTTTCATCTGGCACTAGTTCATACGGCGAAGGATGGTAACTTAGAGAAGTACGAGCGGCTCAGCTTAGACCAACTATTAGAGGGCAATTCAGACAAAAGGGAGTACGTGTCTTGGCAAACAGCTCATCAGGTGGTGGAAATTGCTAAAAGAGAAAGAAAAGCGATCGTTATAGAAAATTTGACGCGACTCCCTAAGGGTAAAAGAGGGGATGGACTGCCCAAACTAAGACAAAGACTACAAAAGTGGGTGTACAAAGCGTTACTTCAAAAGATTGAGATTGTGGCGAGGCGAAATGGCATTCAAGTCGTCAAAGTCAATCCAGCCTACACATCAATCATTGGCAAGCTGAAGTATGCTCCACTGTACAACATAGATAAAGACACTGCGGGTGCTTATGTAATAGCCCGAAGAGGGCTAGGTTTCAAAGAACGCTTGCCTAAAAACTACAAAGCGCTTCTGAAAGATGCAGATTTTCTGTCTTACACAATAGCTAAGGTTGAGGATAAGATCGCTAAGCTCAAACAAGAAATACGAGAAGAGAAAAACGAATACAAACGAAACAGACTAAAAAGTATTCTTTGGAAAACACGAAAAGAATTGGACACGTTACTCAGATACTTTCGGGAAAGCGGGGAGAGCGAGTCAGCTACCCAACAAGCGGTCAATCGCGAGTTGAAACCGATGAGGGGTGGGGTGCAAACCCTACAAAAAAGCTGGCAAGTTCTCTCCGTAGCCCTCGCCTTCTCCTGCCTTGAGAGTTTCAGAGACTTCTCTCCCTTGAAGAGGGTAATCCTCACAAGGGATTGGGCAGGAGCGGCGAAACGAAAAGGGATAGTCCCTCTCCCAGGTCAAGGGACGACTGTACAAAATGTGTACAGTTTTGTATAGTTTGGCTGACCTGGACACTGATGACATAGAAGGCGTAGGGATAATCATACATGCAAAAGATTTGATAGGCTCTTATATAATTAGAGCCGAAATTATAATGCCTAAAAATGTGATTCAAAGTTTATTATCCGAACTAAAAACAAAATCAAGAGAAGAAATAGAAAATGAGAAGTATGAATTAGAAGTATATGCAAGAGTTATTGTAATAGATGTTTCTACCCTAAACTATGTGGTTGCACTACAACATGAATTTTACATCAAAGAAAAACTCAAATGGTTAAATGAAATGATAAGCTCTTATGGTGCCGACAAAAAAGAGACTTATATAAAAATAATAAAAGAAACCCAAAAAATAAACATATATGATATATTTAGAAAATATATTAAAAGTGTAAGAATGAAATACTCTTATGTTGGTGGGGAGTATAACCATAAAAATAATGAATTCTATAATTTGATTATGGAACCCATGTTGATCGTAGAAAGCGAAATAGATACTATCGGGACTGTAATAATCAAAAAGGCATTAGATTTGGGAGTTGAAAAAATTGATAATATGTTACAAATAAGTAATGTATTGTTTACAGATACATTGTTGATTATAAAAAACAAAAAAGGAGAGTTGAATAGTTACTACCATAATCCAAAACTTAAGGGATTTAGCAGCGATGGTCGTATTTTCTGTTATCATGCAACTCTCGAGAAGAATATTAATGGCACAAAAGTTAAGAATGTTGTTACAGTCATACACGCATGGGACGAAAAACTTAGCTCATTTTATCAATACATTTACGATAAGGATGCCGCGAGAAGTATTATAGCATACATAGAAGATAAATACACAAAAAAATCCGTAGGCGTGATATTCTCAACATATAAAGAAGGTTTTATAGTAATGTCTCTATTAGATACTAAAAACAATTTGACTATAATACAGGAATTTAAAAAAATTGATCAAAGTATTGTATATGTCAATTTAAACAACATAGTTCGCATCTTTTGCGGTAAAAGATATACTGTAAATAAGCCTAGTATAGGTGAATTTGATTATTATATTGAAGAAGGTAAGGTGATTACAGCTTTTAAAATAAAAAGATTTTATGACAATGTCGAGACTAATTACTGGAACGGTCCGTGCAAAAGGTATATAGTTATATCCGACTACCCCAAGCAACAATGTACAATATACACTTCAAATCTGAGGGGGATCATAAAAGAAGATACTTTCACGTTTTTACATGATGAAATTCAAGCACCCATATTAGGTACAAGAAGGTCTATTATTAGAAGCAATAATACATGCATATTTTTTGAACTTCGTAATATAGTTTTGATCACCAGAGGTTTTGACCTTTCGGATCTATAAGGCAAGAGCAGCGGACTGTTCAACATTTTTGAGTTGAGCTTCCTGTTTCGTTGCAGGATGGCTTTTTAGGTAGCCCGTTGGGACTACGGTCATCCACCAGAGCCTGCATCCCTGCGTGGCGTACTAGCCCTACGAAGTAGAGATTGATAGAGGCGTTTACGTCTATATCATGTATTTCACCACATGCAGGGCAGCACCAAGTTCTGTCATGCAGTGCCAAGTCTTCTTTTTTGTGTCCGCAGCAGTGGCAAAGTTTTGAGGAGGGGAAGAAGCGGTCTACCTGAATGAAAGTCCGCTTGTTCTAGACGAAACGACAGCATCCAAAATGCCTTAGCAAAGAACACTACCTGCGCATCACTAGGATAAATATGCTTTTAGTGACAGTTTGCGTTGCATGTTACGTAAAGGTACTAAGTTATAGAATCAAGTGATAGTGTGAAAATATTCTAAAGCCATCGCACGTTGATACAAGGGGGCAATCAAAAGAGGTTGAATAATGTGCTACATTGCCACGAAAGACTACGCCCCTGCTTCTTGATTGTAATATGCGAAGTAAAAATCTTTTTAAAGCACAATAATATAATATGCGTTCTGTTCAAAAGTTTGCAGCTTGACATTAGGCTATAATAAAGTCATTGGCATTACAAGTGTTAAGTCCGATAGTACAATCATGTAACGGAATCTTTGCTGCCCTATCACATCACAAGTAAAGATAGTAAGAGGAGACACAACATTGTAATCAAAAACTTGATAGACCATGTAATTGAATAAGCCTTTTATGATATTCTTAATGTCTGACTTAATGGTTGTGTGTCTATTGTATTTTATGTCTTTAACTTTTATTGTATAAATGTCATTTATTAACATAATTTCGTTTCTGTATATGTAAATCCTATTGTTGTGTCCAAGTCGTGCGAATATTTCAAATAATTGTACCTTACTGCTAGCATTATTTAATAATGCTCTCGTAGCATCTAGATAATTTACACTTCTTTTGTAAAAATTGTCTGTATCATATGGCCCTGAATACGTAACTATTTTACATGGGGTTCCACTTTGCTTGATACTAAGTTTAAAGGTGTAGAAATCAACCTTATTTCTATCGTTAGTATTAGCGTCCTTAGACACTATGGCTAATATGTATAAATCACCATTGACTTCGTCTAAATAGTAGTAATAATTGTGAATTTTTATGTTCACTTTCTCATCGCTTTCGTGAATTTTGTATAATATGTATTTTACTTTGTGAATAACGTCAAATGTTATTGTATATTAGGCAATATTTATAAAATTGTCATATTTTTGTCTTTCTAGGTCTTTTATCTTATGAAACATTGCATGAATTTTATTTAGTTCAAGCACTATTAGTGTCTCTTGCTGCGGTTGCACGTGATAATTGCCTATAGCGTATAGCTCTATGTTTCTACCCTGATTTCTCCGATATTTTTCTATATTAGCGAAAAGACCAGTTTTAGTTTGTAGAATAGTTATACCATCAATGTTTATCAATCCCGGTCGTCGCTTACTGATAGGAAAATATAAATTGCCAATAAAACTATTTTCAAAAATTATATTAGTGCTAAATACAAATTTTTTAGACACCTTATGTATTTGGTATGGATGTGATTTAGAAATGTCATATGAGCTGTCAAGCTTATATTTTTTGCTTAATAGAACAAAATTAGAGGGTGGGTTAATTACGTAGTTTGATGTGGATACACTAGATGTCTTTTTAGGTTTTTTTATTATGATAACATTGACACCAGTACTAAAGCTAACTTCTAGCTCGTTATTTTCATGTCTGAAACTTATAACCACTGCCTTATCTATTCCCTCGTGTCCTTCGCAAGAGCCTATATTCAATGTGATGTTTAGATTTCTTACAAATGGTATGTCGTCATTTAATAAACTTATTGCGTAATTTACGTTATCGCCTATTTCCAAACTGTCCCAAGATGGTGTAAGTGTAGAATAAGACGACAATATGTCGCGAATATGTTCTTTTTCATCTTCCGAACTTAACACCTCTAGTAGATTATTCATGTAATCATATGGCGTATATGTAAAAACATCTATAGATTCATTAACTATGTCAACTAAATGTAATTTGAAGTTAGAACGTTTTATGTTACAAATAACAACAAATGAGTTTAGCAAAATGTGTACGTACTTATCTAGTTCTGCATCGTCTAATAGTGATAGCTGTTCGTATTCATATTCTACTTTGTGTGTAATTTTGCCTTTTGATAAATTGTAAACAACTAGTTCTGTTATATCGTTTTTTGCTTCTCTAGCATATATAGCGTATAGATTACCATTAGGTGCTTTTACGCAGCGCCACGAACCCCATATGATACCGCTTTGCCTATGCCTTGCTGACACAATACTAAACTTCCCCAATTTATAGTCATACATAGGTATTATGCGATTTATGTTTGTATTTTTATTATTGTGAAAATATATAGAATCGTTGTTTAAGTAGAAGATAGTAGCATAGTTTTTAAAGTCGAGTCTATAAAGATACTTATCATAGAATTGCAAAGGTGTAAGTAGTGCGTACGTGTAAGCATCTTCTGGGCTTACTTTGGGTAGCCGTACGAATTTAGTTGTTCTACATTTTGGTTTAAAGTGTTTAGTGTAACTAAGTAGCACATATAAATATTCTAAAATGTATGGATTAGTACAGCATTTTGTAATTGCTTATCTGCTTCTTCGCTTAATATAGCTAATAGTGCCTTTAAATAATCATGCAGCGTATATCTAAACTTATCCACTTTTTCGGAAACTAAATCAACTAAGTAAATGTAAATGCTATCCTTATGAACTAGGGTGTGGATAGTAATTACTTTTTGGGGAATAAAGTTTTGAGTGCTATTATGAACATAGGGCATTTATAGTTCCCCAACTTAAAAAACACAATAAATATGCTGAGTGTTAGATAGTATTTACTAAGACGGTGGGGCTACTCAACATTTTGTAGTTGAGCTTTCTGCTTCGTTGCGGTGAGGTCTTTTAGGTGACCCACATGGACTACGACTATGGCTCGCAGCTTGCTTTGCAACCGCTAACTCGGTTCATCCTAACTCTACAAAGGATATTTCTATAGATGAGCTTAGACCTGGCCTGGCCCAAACTATACAAAACTGCACACATTTAGCACAGTCGTCCCTTGACCGGGGAGAGGGACTAGCCCGTTTTGTTTCGCCACTCCTACCCAATCTCTTGTGAGGAGCACCCTCTTCAAGGGAGAGAAGTCTCTGAAACTCTCAAGACAGGAGAAGGCGGAGGCTACGGAGAGAACTTGCCAGCTTTTCTGTTCCACCTGAGAAGAATCGCATCGTCCGAATATCGGGCGTTTATTCCATACTTGCGGGATAGTAGTTTTCTCAGCTCTTTTCTTTCCGCTCCATGCAATAGTCTTTTGTAGGCAAATCTGACCATCGACGAAA
>Ga0308396_1000816_pt1 | contig 18323 bp, 10 predicted proteins | sample Hotspr2SamplePe2_FD_202359 | JGI IMG/M metagenome (GOLD analysis project Ga0308396, IMG submission 202359) | Hot spring phototrophic mat microbial communities from Mushroom Spring, Yellowstone National Park, Wyoming, United States - 20050930_Pe2 ... | reverse complement strand
TCGCCCATGACCGAGTTTGAGGCGCGGATAGACCTCATTGACATCCAGCCCCTGGCGACGAAAGAGCTCGACCACCGCGGGCTCGACCATCGCCTCGACAAACTCGCCCAGGCGGTTGCCCAGGTCGCCAAAGCGGCGCGAGAGGTTGTCGAAGCGCGCGAAGACTTCGCGCATCTGCGCTTCGGTCTCTTGGAACTTGCGGTCGGTTTCCTTGCTTTGGATGGCAAGTTCAGCCACAAGGGCCTTGATCTCGTCCCAGCTCATCTCGGCGGCGGTGGTCATGGCGGCGCTCCGCGGAGGTGTTGCCCAGAATTATAGCTCCATCTGTTGCTAAATGCTGCAGCCACAAGGTTTGCGCCAGGGCGTCGCGACAGTCAGTAAGTGGGTGTCCTTTTTCAGTGCATGCCCTTGCGCCGCCAAGGCAGGCGCCAGGTGCTTGAACTGGCCAGGGAAGTTTTGGTGAAGGAAGAGGATGTTCATGCGCACACCCTCAGCACGCCGAGCTTGACCAGCCAGACCAGGGCGCGAAAGACATGCGCCTGCCGCTCGGCGGGAATGGCGGCGACCAGTTCCGCCGCTGTTTTCGGGCCGGTGGCAGCGGCACTCAGTACCGCTTGAATCTCCGCTTCGCTGGGCAAGATCGCCTTGGCGAAATCGACCATCGCTAACTGCCGGTAGGCCAGCGTGCGTGTCAAAGCGGTTTGGGCATCCGCATCAACCAAACCCAGCACGGTCTGCTGGGTCAGCGTTTGCGTCGGGTAGGCCGCAAAGGCGCAGAAGGGGTCCATCCGCGCCGGCCACGGGTGGGCGAGCGGCGAAAGCGTGGGGGATTCTTTCTTCCGCCGCGCGTCGAGCTCGGCCCAGAGCGCCTCATACTGCGGGATGATGACGGCCCAGTCGAACACCGCACGCGCGCGCTCGCGGCCCGCTTCCCCCATCTGCCGGCGCAGTTCCAGTGAGGTAAAGAGCCGGATGAAGGCCTGGGTGGTCGCTGGCACATCGACGGCCACCAGCGAACAGGTGTGGCCGCAGTACATGTCGTAGGTGTCGATCCCCAGCGCATGGCGCGCGGCGAGGTCGCTGCCCAAGCCCGCCTGCGGCATCAGGGTCGGGATGCGAAAGCCGTCGATGCCGTCGCGCACGGTGTCGCGGTAGCCGTCCCAGTCGCTCACCACGACCGGCAGCCCCGCCGCCATTGCCTCGATGGGCGCGAGGCCAAAGGTCTCCTGGATGTTGTCGGAGAGCGAGCAAAAGAGGTCAGCGCCTGCCCAGGCGGTCTGCCGATCTTCGGCCTTGCGGCCATCGAGGGGGATGACGCGCACCGAGGGGCAGGCAAGCGCAGCGGCTTGCCTGTAGGCGCGGGCGATTGCGTCGTTCGCGTGCCAGCCGCATTCGAGCAGCACGACCTGTTTGCCCGTTGCTTGTGCGGCGGCTTCAAGCGCCTGATACATCGCCAGCGGATGGGCCTTGGCGTGAAAAGAGAGCCGCCCCATGAAGAGCACGACGAGGGTCTCTTCATCCACGCCCAGCGCGGTGCGCGCCGCCGCCCGCTGCGCGGCGGTAAAGACAAAGTCCTGCGTGTGGATGCCCAGCGGAATTACCGGCAACGCGGGCAGCACCAGCCGGGTGATACCGAGCCGCGCCTTCAGGTCATCGGCCTGTGCCTGCAAGAGCCGCTCGACGTTTCCCTTGACCGCGGTGCTGGTGCAGATCAGCGCGTCCCAGGGCTGCACCGGCGCGGTGATCAGGGCGGTGATCGCGTCCATCGCGGTGGCGGACGCGGTGGTGTGGGTGATGCCACAGAGGCTCCAGGCGCCGTGGCCGAAGCTGCTGCGCTGCCAGGCGTGTTCGGCGATGCCGGGGCCGGGGTGGTAGACGACCCCCGCCTTGGCGAGCCCGCCGATCGCCCCGCCGACGATGGCTTGGACCGGCTCCCGGCGCCCTGCCTCGGCCACCCGCGCGGCGAAGTGGCGGGCGTGGTCGATCGTCTGCGCCTGCACAAAGAAGGTGGCCGCAGTGCTGTGGGACAGAAACCCGCGCAGGAAGGATTCACCGGCGGCGTTGCGGCCCATGAGTTTCGGGCCGCTCGTGGTGTAGGCTTCGGGGTGGTAATAGAGGGCGGCGGACATCGGCTGCTCGCGGGGTGAGGGAATCCGTCTATTTTTTCATGGAAGTCCCTGAGAGGCGCTCATAAAAAACCCCGCCCTCCTTGCGGCGGGCGGGGGAGATTTTTAGGCACAACGACTTGAAGTCGCCTGGCTTGTGATTGGCGGACCTGGCTCTTAGACGCCAATCACGGCGAAGTTTCCTGCGTGGAAGCTCGCCATGCCAGTGAGCGTGACACCATCGAAAACTGCGATGAGGATATTATCATCATTAGCATCAACGATGTCGCCATCATTATTTCCGTCCGCAACATAACGGAGTTCCGCCCGCTGAGTGCTAAGGTTGTAGAACAGAAGGAGTCCGGCTTCGCCGGCAGTGAACCCGTTTGCAGTCAGAGCTGCCTGCGCATCGGTATACCCCACGCCGGTGATGACATTCAGTTTGCCGGTTATGAAGTCGAGCGACCCACCGGCCGCTTCGTTGTAGTTCGAAGACAAAAGGGGAGTGATCTCGCCAGCGTTGGTGGGGGCGTTGCCGCTGAATGTCGCACCCCAACTACCCGTCGCCAGGGCGATTTTACCGGCATTGCCTCCACCACTACTGGCTCCAACGCCAAACACGAACACATCCGCCCCCGCAGCAGCCGAGGAGCCGGTGCCGTAGAGCGTAAAGTTTTTGATCACGTCGCCGCCGTCGGTTTGGGCCAGGCGAACGACGACATAATCGACCCCACCGGCGGACAAATTGATCTCATCTGCCCCGCCGCCGCCGTTGATGGTGTCGTTACCCGCGCCTCCGATGAGGGTGTCAGCACTGCTAGCGCCAGTCAGGTCGAGGCTATAACTGCTCGTTACCGCCGAGCCGTCGACCTTCAAAGTGCCGGTATCAGATGAGTTGCGTGTCACCGTGAGTTTGCCGCCACTGTTGTTCTGCGACACGATGGTGTCGTTCAGCGTGAACGTGTAGTTGCCGGCGCCGCCGGTATTGACTTCGATGGTCTCGAAGCCCTTGACGTTGGTGAACTGGGCGGTGGTGATGGTGCTGTTGTTCGGGCTCGTGAAGCGCAACGTGTCGGTGCCGCCGCCGGCGTCAAGGGTATCGTTGGCCGACAGGTAGGCCGACGTAGCGACGATGAAGGTATCGTTCTGCGCCGAGCCGGTGACCTGGTCTTTGCCGTTACCGACTGTGTACTGCATCTTGTTGGTGATATTCGACAAGTCGGCAACCACGTGGCTGGACGAGAGGACGACCGCGTTGGCGTTGATGATTGTGGTAACCCCAGCATTGCCCGCGTTCACCGCCTTGATGGTCAAGGTGCCGCCCGCAGCAGCGACTGTTGCATCATCGACGGTGAGGGTGGCGGAGTGATTAGCGCCACTGATATCACTCATATCGAGCGAGATGACTTCCACGCCACTTACGTTGGAGAGCTTGGCGGCATAGGCACCCGTAAGGTCGATGTTGTCTCCGTTAGCAATCGACGCAAAACGTAGCGTATCGGTTCCATCGCCGCCGATGATGGTGTCATCGGAAGTGAGGTTGGCGTAGCTGATGGTAACGATGTCATCACCTGCGCCGAGATCAACCTTGACATTGCCACCAGCCAAAACGACGGTGTCGTTCCCATCGCCAGCGTTGATGGTATCGTTGCCGCCGCCGGAGACGATGGAGTCGTTGCCAGCACCGCCGGTCAGACTGTCGTTGCCCGTACCTCCTTGGATCGTGTCATCTTTCGAGCCGCCGGTGATGGTGACGTTGGTGGCAGGAAGTGCGGCCCCCATCTTCAACTTGCCCGTGAAGTCCGAAGCGTCGATGGTCTTGAGGTTGGTAGAGCCTACAAAATTCGTGATTTCCAAATCACGATTACCCGTCACGACCAGTTTGGTAGCGCTGGAGGAGGCAAGATTGCCATTGATTTTATTGCTACCGCCACCCGTCGAGGCGATATTGATCGTCTCGTAATCGTTGAGGGTCAGGCTGTTGACTGTGACACCACTGCTCGTTTTATCGATCGTCACATTGATGCTGTCGCTCGACGTGTTGGTCTTGAGCGAGGCAGTGATATTGGTTTGGCTGCTACCATCGGTGATCTTCAGCGTGGTGGACGCGCCCATGTTTTGGAACGTCACCGTACCGTTACCGCTTGCCGAGCTGACGACGCCGGTGATACCCGAGACCGCAGAGACGTCTTGGGTAACGAGGCCTGTTACTTCCAGCACCTGGAAATTGCTGATGTTCTTGGCATCGGCTGCCGTGATGGCAGTATCTGTCTTCAGCGTGTTGGTGCCCGCACCGCCATCGATGGTGTCGTTGGCATTGAGGTTGGCTACGGTCACCGTGTCGTTGCCACTGCCGCCTTTGATATTGATGTCGGTATTACCAAGACCTGAAAGGGTCAAATCTCCGGTAAACGCCGAGGCGTCGACGGTTTTGACGGTGTTGTTGGTGTTATTGATATTCAGCGTGAGCGCCTTGTCGCCCTTGACGACAATGGTTTCATGCTTGTTACCAGCAGCCAAGGTCAGCGTGTTCTTGGCGCCCGTCGAGGTGATCTCCAACGTTTCGAATCCTTCGTTAACGGTAAACGTACCAGAGGTTTGGGCCGAAACGGTGAGTTTTTGGATGTCATTTTTTCCGCTGAGATCGACTGCGGTGGCGTAAACAATGGTGAGGTTTTTGTCACCATTGCGCATCTCAGCGTCAACAACGTTTTGCACGTTGATGAACTCGGTATTGCCACCCGCACCACTACTTGTAAGCGCCAAGACTTTCAGCCCGGTCGCGTTGGCCATGTCCAGGGTGTTTTTGCCTGTGTTGTCGCCGTCGGTGGCAAAGTTGCTCACCAGCACTCTTTCGATGCCAGAAAGCGTAAATGCGTTGGTCGTGGCGCTAACGCCATTGCCACCCCGATAACCGCTGATGTTGAGTTGCAGCGTGTCGGTGCCATCTCCACCCGTGAGGTTATCGCCTGGGTTGAGCGTCGAGCCCGTGTCGTTATTGCCAACAATCGCGGCAAAGAAAGTGTCGTTGCCCGAAGTGCCGGTGAAGGAATCCGCACTGGTAGTGAGCGTGAAGGTCTGGCCTTGGTTCTGCTGCGGCGGCTGGTTGCCCACCACCTGCGCCAGCTCGTTCAGATCGGTCGAGTTGCCGGTGTAGGCATCGGCAAGCGCAACCTTGTTGTCGAACGCAGCCGCTACGGCGCCGTAGGTCGGATCGGTGGCGGGAATGGCGTCGATCGCTTTGATCAGGTCGACGACGACTTGGGCGCGGGATAGCGTCGGGTTGGCCGTCATGTAGTTGACGATGAGGGATGCCGTGGCGGAAGCGACGGCGGAGGGCAGCCCCGGCATCATCTTGGCGACGAGCGCCTCGGCGAACTGCTGGTTGTTGTAGATCGGCGAACCCAGGAAGGTGGGGTTCAGGCCTGAATACGGCAGCAGCGCGGCCACGGTGGCGATTTCGCCATTGGCGGTCATGTAGTCGTCGATAACGGACTTGAAGCCACCGGCGGCGATGCCGAACATGGCAACCGCGATCTTGTTTGCAGTCAGTGCCATACGAGTTTCTCCTTTGAAAAGCCCTTGCGGGCGGGTTGACACAGGGTTTTACCACTCTGGATTCGGGTTGGGCGATTTCTTAAAGCGCCCAGGCCCTCATCCCGTTTCGCATTATACACATGGGTCGAGGCGGTTGTGTGATCGTTGTCACAGGAAAGTGAATTTTTTGGGGGTGATGGGTGAGGGGGGTTACCAGCGCCGCGCGATGCCGATGCTCACGGCATGGCGGGAGAGGGTAAAGAGGGGGAGGTTGGCGGCCTGGCGCTCGAGTTCGCCAGAGACGATCACTTCCAGCTCCGCCGTGAGCGGATAGCGCCAGGCAAGACGCAGCAGGCCGGAAGCGGCGGCAAGCCGCGCGCCGTGTTCGAGCAGGGGGCTGTAGCCTTCGTCCTCCCGCCGAAGCATCAGGCGCGCCTCGGCTTCGAGGCGGCTGCCCCCCTTGAGGGGAAGCTGCCCCAGCGCCCGCGCAGCAAGCCGCCAAGCATCCCCGCCCGGGCGACGGTCTGCAAGCTCCCGGCCGACGGCCAACTGCACGACCCAGGGCTGCCGGCCATCGCAGACGAGGCTTGCCTGCGCCTGCACGAGCTGGTGGTCGAGCAGGGCTTCGGCCGGGTGCCGACGCTCTTCGAGGTCGAGGCCGAACCAGGGCCGGCAGGAGGGCCAGGGATTGGCATCGCCGGCGCGATAGACGCCGCCGCGCATCGCGCGTTGCAGTAGCGCGCCCTGCCAGCGTAGTTCGCTTACGCCCGCCAGGAAGTAAAGAGCCTTCGGGTCGGGATTGGGACGCCAGAGGCCGAGGATCTCAAGCTGCTCCTGATCGAGGTCGGCGCGCCCGGACGCCGCACGCGCCAGCAGCCGCGCCTGGATTTCCACAGGAGGGCTGAACGGGCCGGTGCGTGCGGCGAGCAGCCGGGCCTCGATCTCTTGGAAGTTGCCAGCCTGAGCGCGAGTGCGGGGATCGAGCGGCAGCACGAGGTCGCCGCCGGGGGCGGTGAGGGTGAGCTGGCTGGAGTGGCTGGCGCGGTTCAAATTGCTGTCGTAGCCCACCCTGAAGGCCACGCTGCCGCTGCCCTGCCAGCGGGCTGCGATTGGCGGAGCTGGCGGGGCGGCAAGAAGGTCGCGCACGGCAGGGGGGAGGTCGTCCCGGGCGGCGAGTTCTGTGAAGAGCGCCTGCGCCGCTGCGCGCTCGCCCAGCGCGGCCAGAGCGCGCGCGTAGTCGAGCCGGGCGCCCTGGTGATCGGGGGCGAGCAGTAGGGCGCGCTCAAGCAGATCGGCCGCTTGACGGGGCTCTCCCAACTCAAGTAGCACGGCGCCGCGCCAGGCGAGATAGCCGGGATCGTCGGCGCAGCGTTCGGCGTCTTTTTCCAGCTCGCGCGCTTCTTCGGCAAGGGGCCGCTGCAGGCCGCGGCTGCCATCGGGACAGGCGGGGGGCGACGCCCACGCCACGGCGGCAAGAAGCGGGAGAAGGAGGGCGAAGAGGTGTTTCATTTATTTGGCCTTACCGCCCTCCGGCGGGGCGATTCATGCTTCGGCGCCCTCGTTGCCGTGGTCAGCGCCGTTGAATGCAAATATTTCGCAGGGCGCGATCATCCCTTCCAAAAGGAACTCGCCTTGCCGCAGCAGTCGCTTGCGCCAGGCTTCCGGAAGCTGGGCGGCAAGGTCGGGGCCGACGAGGATTGGCGCCGAGAGGTCGACGGTCATCGCAGCGAGTCGCACAGCGCGGGTGACCGGCAGACCCAGCACGAGATGTTGTCGCCGCCGCCTGGGCCCCAGCGAGCCGACGAGGGCAAGGCCGGTGTCGAGGCCGATGCCCAGCGCCAACGGAGGCGGGACAGCCTCCGGGTCGCCCTCCGGCAGCTCGCGCTGCATGATTGTGTGCAGGGTTTGTGCGGCGCGGATCGCGCGCAACGGATGGTCGGCGCAAGGGGTGAGGCCGTTCCATACCGCAAAAATGGCGTCGCCTTCCAGCGCTTCGATTTGCCCGCCTTCGCTTTCGACGACATCGGCGGCGACGGCAAGGAAGCGGTGAAGGAGCGCCGCGACTTCTTCAGGATTGCGCTGTTCGCTCCAGGCGGTGAAATTGCGCAGGTCGGCCACAAGGACGCTCGCCTGCACGCGCTCGGCGCTGATGTCGTCCTCGGGCCGCCGCGCCAGCAGGCGTTCCGCCACCGGCGCCGGCAGGTAGCTGGAGAGGTGGGCAAAGAGCCGGCTGCGCTCGCCATGCAGGCGCAGGTGTTCGAAGCCCCCCAGGGCAAGCCCCGAGAGCAAGGCAGCAAGCGCGGCGGGGGTCAGAGCGGGATAGAGCCCCGTTTGCGCGGGCAGCGCGGCCTGCAGCACAAGGATGAAGACGCCCAAAGCCAGCCCCGCAAGCGGGAGCCAGATCAGGGGCCGCCTCTGCGGTCGCCAGACGCTAGCGGCCCAGAGCAGGCCGGCAGCGAGAATGGCAGCGAGAATGGTGAGCAGCGCATTGCCGCGCACAGGATGGGGCAGACGCCCGTCGAGCAGGCCGGAGAGGAGCTCCGCATGGACGAGCACGCCCGCTTGGGCGCCGGAAAGGGGCGTGGCGACCACGTCGCCAAGGCCGAAGGCTGTCGAGCCCACCAGCGCGATGCGACCTTTGAGCATTTCGGCGGGAACACGCCCTGCGAGCAGGTCGCGCGCGGAGATGGCAAGAAAAGAGGCAGGCGCACGGTGATAGGGGACGTAGAGCTCACCCGCTGCGCCGAGCGGTATGGCTTCGGGGAGGTCGGGGGAGAGGAGACGCCAGGGCGCGTCGCTAAGCTTGGCGCCGGGCTCGGCGATCACCACCGGCTGGCCCGCATTGAGCGCAAGCCATGCGGCCAGAGGCAGCGCCGGCCACGCGGCCTCACCTCGGCATACGAAGGCCGGCAGCGCCCGCGTGATGCCGTCGACATCGACGCGCGGCGCGATGTGTCCGACGGGGATGCCGGCGAATTCGGCGGCCGGGGCGCGCTGGCCGTGCGCTTGCGGCCAGGGATCGCGACAGCGCAGCCCGCCTATGCGGCTGGCCTGATCGAGATGCCCGGTCTCGATCGCGGCGCCTTGACCCGGGAAGGCGAATGCGGCTGCCAGCACGGCTGGGCCGCGTTTGAGCGCCGCCGCGAGCTCGGCATCGCCCGGCTGGGGGGCATCCAGCACGATGTCCCACGCCTGGAGCGCAACGCCCGCGTCATTGAGCCGGTTGGCGATCGCCGCCAAGGTTTGCCGCGGCCAGGGCCAAGCGCCAAGCTCTTTCAGGCTCTCTTCGTCGATGTCGATGATGACCAGCCGTTGTTCGGGGTCAGTGCGCGCAGTCAGATGCCACGAGAGGTCCGCAAGACGGGCATCGATGGCGGACAAGCCTTCACGGAATGCAGCCGCGAGGATCCCGGCCAACGCCAAGGCAACGGCGAGCGCGACCAGCCGGATCGTTCGACCGGAATGGGGCGACTCTAGCGCCATTGTGTGATCCCCATGAACATGCCTTGCGGCGTGGCGCGCTCGAACAGATAGGCCGCGGTCGGGCCGCTGCCCCCGACGCCATAGGCCCCGTGCAGACGGTTTTGCCATTCGATCAGCGAGAATGTGCCATCTGGGCGGATCACGCCGCTGGCGGCAAACGGCACATTACCGGTGGGCTGAGCGCTGAGCGAGAGGGCAGTGTCGAAGCGTCGCCCCGCAAAGTCGAGCGTCAGGCGCCCATCGAGCACTTGGGCGGGTAATACGCCGTCTGTTCGCACCAAGTGCGCTTGCGCCCCGGCAAGGGTGAATTGCGCCACGCCCGTGACAGGCAGCGGCTCGGTCTGCGGGAGTCGATAGAGCACGTAGCGGCTGTTTTCGGCTACGCGTTCCCGTCCAGCGGCGGCCGCCTCCCGCGGCAGGGTTGCGTCATCTGGCCAAGCGGGAACATGGGCCCAGTGGCCCCAAACGAGCGTGGCCGGCAGTGGCGCAGGCGCCGGCGCGGGTGCCGGCAAGGTCTGCCCGGCGGCTGCTTGGGTTAGGGTTTCACTCTTTGGCAAGGCTGCGCTTTCGGCTACGCGCCGCGCCTCCTCCGTGGCCGCGAGTCCATTTTTGGGCACAAGGATGGGAGTGGGGTTGCCCCGCTTGAGTTCCAGCATCAGGCCCATCTCGGCGGTCAATGAACGGGCGCGTTCGCCGCTGCAAGGCCCCAGGTCTTCGGGCCGGCAGGATGCATCGAAGGGGGCGACAACGATTCCGCCTTGATAGACGACGGCGCGGACGAAGTCATCGTTTCCCTGGACGACGAAGTCGGTGCCAGAAATGCCGATCGCGGCAATCGGGGTGTTTAGGCGAAAGCGGCTATGATCGGTTTCGCCCCAAGCGCCGGTGATCGAACGGACGGCGCCCCGTTCGAGCCGGAATCGGATCGCACCGCCAGTGCGCGGATCGCGGTAATCTTCGATGACGAGACGGCTTGCTGGCCGCACGGCAATGACGCCGCCGTCCAAAAAGCGGATGTGCAGATGGCCCGATGCGGCCGTTTCGATGGTTTGACCGCTTTGTATGGTGGCCGATTTGACCGCCGGATGCCGCTGACCATCATCGGCGATCACCCAGGCTTCGCCGAGCACGAGCGTGATGGTGCCCACCGGCGTTGGTGCGGCGCGCACCAGACCGGAGAGGAGCAAGAACAGCAGTGATAAAAACACTAACCAGCGCATGTCTTAATTATCGACATCTTCAACAGTTGTGGCTGTGAAGCCGGTCACATCCGAAAAAAATCTGCTGTTTGCCTGGCGACGAGCTGGCGCGTCTGACGGTGTTGCAGCAGATCATGTATCGCCCGACAAGATCGCTTGCAACGCCTCTCGTCGCTTCACGATCAGTGTAGTCCCATGCCGTTCGAGCGCTCCTTGCGCAAAAAGCGTTTGGAAACAGCGCGACACCGTTTCGCGCGTGGTATTGATCATGATTGCCAGCTCCTGATGCGTTGGCGCATGCGCGATCTCGGCGCCAGATTCCGCGAGCAAAAGCAATTGGGCGGCCAGCCGTTGCATCGGATTGGCCAGCGCCAACACACTGCGCTGAGAAATGCTGGCGCGGACGCGCGCGGCCAATCGCTTTGCCAGCGCATTCGCGGCGACGGGGTGGGAAAGCAGCAGCGCCCGCGCATCTGCACATGGCAAGAGGAGAAGTTCGCTTTTGGCCAGCGCGATGACGTATTCGGGCGCGCCCAGGCCATCGACGACCGTGAGCTCGCCGTAAAAATCTCCTGGTCCGACGAAATACAACCCGGCTTCGCGGCCGTCGAGCGTAAAATCGACCCCTTGAAGACGGCCCGTGAGCACAAAACCAAGGCCCTGATCTACGCGTCCCTTCTCGAGCGCAACAGCCCGGCGCGGCAACGAAACCAGGCGCATGCGCTCCGCCAGTCGTTCGCGCAGATCGGCTGGCAGCTCGGCAAGCAATGGTATGCGGTTTAGGAAATTGACGTGAACGGCCATCGTGGAAAAAATATCACCCCACGCGCCTAAAGCTTACGGCGGGCAATGGAGAGTCCCTCCCCCAACCCTCGGCGGCCCTTACCTGGCCTTCTGACAACGCGGATAGGTTAGATTGTAAAAATGACGTTAGAAGTAATCCCGTATTGGACATCGGGAACGCCAACAAGGATAAGGGTAAGGTCCCCATCAAGGGGTTGAGTAGAGTCTTTTGCGGTGATGGCAACTCCCGTAATGGTGAGAAAACGGCTGCCGTAGGCGGGAATCGGGTCGATGACGGCTGCTGCCAGTTGAGCGTTATTTAGTTGCGGAGGGTTGTTACCGCTGCCACCCCATGCGATCTGGAGTTCTCCGGTGTCGCCGTTTTGGTTGAGGTTGCGTATATCCAGCTTGCCGTCCTGGTTGGTATCGAGGCGCCGCCAGTCGATGGGGCGGTCGAATTCAAGGGTGATTGTTGTGCCGGCGTAGGCGGCGGTCTTCCCTGGGGTGACGACATCTGTAGGGCTATTTTTAATGGCGGCGACGATCTGCCCAGGAGGGGTTGTAACGCTCATCTGGCTTAGCTGCGCGCGCACGGCTTCGTTCAGTAAAAGCGTATTACCTTGTGCCCCTTCAAGGAGGGTGCTGTAGTTTTGGGTGATCTGTTCGGCCGCGAGCACTTTGGCAGCAAGAAGTTGCTGGTCAAGTGGGTTCTCCGATTGCAGCAAAAGCGCCGGCAGCAAAGTCGGGTCAGGTTGGGCAAGGGCAGCGGCGATTTCGCTGGCGGTTGGGTCGCGGTGGTAGAGGGTTTGGTAGGCTTTGGTGATGGCGTCAAGAAAATTGGGGCTGGTGTAGTAGGAGATAAATTCGGGCGTGCTACGCAGGTAGTCGATGACGCCCTGGGTGTTACCACCCGATTTGATGAGGTAGTCGATCCCTACTTGCCGCTCCTCAGGGGTGAGCGGCCTCCCCCAGTAGGCAATGGCCAGTTGTTGCAGGGTAGTGGCGTATTGGTTAGCTGGGGTGTTTTGAAAAAGCGAGGATTCTCGGTAGAGGTTAAGGATGGTTGGGTCGGAGACGCTTTTGCCAGCGCTTTTTTGGACGATGGCAATGGTGTTGTTGCCAAGAGCCAAGGGGATGTCGCGGATGACCCCTCCTGTGGCTACGGGTTCGTCAGGGTCGAGCTGGCCGTTACCGTTTTTGTCCCACCATGTCAGTTCGGCAGGGTTCGCGATCAAGAGGTTCACGCGCTCAAAAGAGGTGACACCATCGCCCACTGGGGGGGTGTCGTAGAGCGGGTCGAGCTTCACTTTCGGGGATGCCGTTTTGCTGGTTGAACTGGTAAGATTATTAAGAGCGGCCTCTTTTTTCTGTTGGACGATGTCGGTGATGGCCATGGCAGGCTCCTAAAGGGGGGACTCTTTTAGGGGCAATATAGCATGGGCTTTTGCAGGGGTCAAGGTGGGGTTATAGCAGGTTTATCAATCCGCGGTTGTGTATCGTTCTTGCTGTAGGTGACAGCTCGGATGGGTACAATCGGGCAGTTGTGTTGGTTCGTGGCTTTGCCAATGAGGACTAAACCGCTTTCGGTGGATCAGGTGGTTGCCGTGGTGGTGACCTATGAGCCCGATCGGGCAGCGCTCGAAGCGCTCCTTGCGGCGCTGGCCGGCCAGGTAGAGCAGACGATCGTCGTCGATAACGGCTCGACCGTCGATGTGGCCGAGTGGGTTGTGCGTGCCGGTTTGGGGGGGGCGTGTGCAGTGGTCCCCTTAGGTGAGAATCGCGGCGTGGCCGCGGCGCAAAACGTCGGGATCCGCCGCGCCCGCTCATTTGGGGCAGCGGCGGTGGTATTGTTCGACCAGGATAGCCTGCCTGCCCCAGAGATGGTGGCGCGGCTTGTGGCTGCGGTCAATGAGGCGGCTGCGCGTGGCGTTGCGGTGGCTGCTGCCGGGCCGCGTTACCTGGATGTGCGTCAAGACAACCCGCCGCCTTTTTTGCGCCTGCGCGGCGTGGCAGTGGCGCGCCTGCCCTGCCCAGACGAGGGGGTGGTGGTCGAGGTCGATTATCTGATCTCGTCCGGATGTCTGATTCCGCTTGCTGCGCTTGACCTGGTGGGGCCGATGCGCGAGGAGCTCTTCATCGACTATGTCGATATCGAGTGGGGGCTGCGCGCCCGGCAGATGGGGTTGACCTGCCTGGGGGTGTGTGGCGCGCAGATGCGCCACGATCTGGGTGAAGCGCCCTTGGCGCTCTTTGGCCGCAGGTTGCCCGTGCATAGCCCGCTGCGCCACTACTACCATTTCCGCAATGCCGTCTTCTTGTATCGCGCGCCGTGGTTGCCCTGGAATTGGAAGGTGGCCGACGGCTGGCGATTGTTGGCGAAGTATCTCGTCTATTCGCTTTTTGCCCGGACGCGTCTTGCCCACTGGCGGATGATGACCCAGGGCATCGTCGATGGGTTGCGCCGGCGCATGGGGCGGTATGCGCCGCCGCTAGCAAGGGGGTGAGCGCTCGTTCCTTATGTCAGTTCGTCTACGCGGGGATGAGTGGCCAAGGTGAAATCCTCCCGATCGAGCGTCAGGTTGGGGTTGTAATAGGGATCATATTCAAGCTGGCGGCCCCATTTCTGTTTCATGAACGCGACCTCGCTGGCGAAACGCGCCCGTTTCTCAGGCGTATCTTCGTGGCCGCGCGAAACCGATTCGTGGTGAGTGAGCAGGGCGTACGGCGTCCACACGTTGCGAAAACCGGCAGCGCGCACTTTCAGACAAAAATCGACATCGTTGAAGGCAATCTTTAGATGTTGCTCATCCAGCCCACCTACGGTTTCGAAAATCTCACGCCGGACCAGGAGACAGGCGCCGGTTACGGCGGAAAAATTCTGTGTGAGAACCAGGCGGGAGAAGTAACCAGGATGGTCATGCGGGAAATGCTTGTGCGCATGGCCCGCAACACCGCCTATACCGACGATAACGCCGCCGTGCTGCACGGTGCCATTGTCATAGAGGAGCTTGGCGCCGACGCAGCCGATCTCCGGGCGGAGAGCGTGGGAAACCATTTCGCCAAGCCATTCTGGTTCGATGACTTCGATGTCGTTGTTGATAAGGCACAGCAACTCGCCGCGGGCATGGCGGGCGCCGAAGTTGTTGATCGCCGAGTAGTTAAAGGGGTGGTCCCAGCGCAGCACGCGCACGCGGGCATCCTCTTTTTGGATCGCTTCGAACCAGGCGAGGGTCTCCGCTTCTTGGCTGCCGTTGTCGAGAATGAGAAGCTCAAAGTGGGCGTAGCGGGTCTTCCCCAGTATGCTGCGTACCGCTGCTTCGGTGACTGCCTTTTGGTCGCGGGTTGGCATCAGAAGGGTGACCAGAGGCGCCGGTTCCGGGATTGGCCAGCGTATGCGGTAACAATTCGGATAGGGCCCGTGTTCGACGACGACCCGCTCCTCTCCGATCGCACGAAAGTGGTCTTCCAGCGCCTTGCGGCCGGCTTCGGCGCTATAGTGCTTTTCGCTGCTCGCTCGTGCGGTCGAACCGGGAATCGCGCGCCAGTGATAGAGGATGCGCGGGATGTGAACGATCTGGTCGCTGGTGACATGAGGGAGGCAACGCAGCAGAAGATCATAATCCTGCGCTCCTTCGACCCCTGTGCGAAAGCCACCCACCTGCTCGATCAACGAGCGTCGGATGGCACACAAGTGGGCGATGTAGTTATGGGAATAGAAGAGGTCGGGGTTCCAGTCGCTTTTGAAGTGAGGGTCGAAACGCCGGCCAGCTTCGTCGATCTTGTCTTCGTCGCTGTAGATGATCTGCGCTTCGGGATGCGCTTCGATTGCTCGGGCTACGCAGTAGAGCGCATGGGGGGCGAGCCGGTCGTCGTGGTCAAGGAAGACCACCCATTGGCCGCGCGCAAGCGCGAACGCCGAATTCGATGCGGCGCTGATGTGGCCATTTTCGGCGCGGAAGGTGACATCGATGCGCTGGTCACGCGTTGGCAGGCTTTTCAAGAAGTCGCGTAGCTCGGCATCGGGCGAGGCGTCGTCGGCGATGCAGAGTTGCCAATTGGGATACCATTGCTGCTGCACCGATTCCACCGCCTCTTGGAGCCAGCGCAGGTTGCTGCGCCATGTCGGCATGACGATGGAGATCAACGGCGGATTGCGCCACGCTGCGATCCGCTGCCGAGCGGCCCGCTCTTCCTTGGGGGAGGGGTTGCCGTAATGGATCAGCCAGGTGGGGTAGTCGATGACTGCCGGCGGTACCGTGTGGGTCATGCGGGCGCGAATGCGCCGGATCAACCCAGCGAGCCCTTCCTCTTTCCCCACGCGCAGTGTGTGGGTGAGTAGCCCCCATGCGCCGTGCCGGGCCAGACTAAGGCGCAGCGCTTGCGTAAGCGTGGGGATCACCCGCTTGATTATCCTTAGGCGCGTCACTGCCACCCGCAGCGGGGCAGTCAGCCGCCAACTGGTGGAGGCCAGGATCATTTGCCGTTCGGTGCGAAGCTGGTCGCGTTCGGTGAGAAGCTGGTCGCGTTCGGTGCGGAGCTGGTCGCGTTCAGTGCGGAGCTGGTCGCGTTCAGTGCGGAGCTGGTCGCGTTCAGTGCGGAGCTGGTCGCGTTCGGTGCGGAGCTGGTCGCGTTCAGTGCGGAGCTGGTCGCGTTCGGTGAGAAGCTGGTCGCGTTCGGTGAGAAGCTGGTCGCGTTCGGTGAGAAGCTGGTCGCGTTCGGTGAGAAGCTGGTCGCGTTCGTTTTGTCGTTCGTCCAGTTGCGCCCGGAGTGTATCGAGCAGTTGAACGCGGTCGAGCGTTTGGTACCATTCTTCGTCGGTGAGCTCTTCGGCCAAGCGATGCCGCCACTTGGCATAGATGCGCTGATGACCAGCGATGACTGAATGGTGGTGGTGCTGCACGCCTGAGCCGGTTCCTGACTGCACGCGGTAATGGGCGCTTATGGCGTCGATCTTGCGAAAGGGGGTGTGCAGAGCAAGCTGGATCAGGAAATCCCAGTCTTCATAGAGCGATAGGGTTTCGTCGAACCGGCAACCGGCAGCGACCAATCTGCGGGAAAAGAGCACAGCGTGGATGGGGATGTAGTTTCCGGCAAAGAGACGCAGCCGGTCGAAATCGCGATGGAAGGTTCTGGTGGGAGTGTCGCCGAAAGTGCGCACCCCACTATAGACAACCGGCAATGCCGGACTGGTTGCCATGGCGCTGGCAACCAAGGTGGCGATATGGCCGGGTTCGATCCAGTCGTCGTCGTCGAGAAAGAGCAGGTATTCCCCCTGGGCCGCATCTAGCCCCCGATTCGCCGCAGGGGCGCGATCGAGCGGCCCTTCGCCGCTTACCACGCGCAACGGGAAACGTCCGCACCACGTCGGCATTGGCCGATGGTCGGGGCCTTTGGCATTGACGAGCACCACTTCGATGTTCGGGTAGGTTTGCAGCGCGACCGAATCGAGCGCTTCGTCAAGGGTGGGTCGATCGATGCTGCGCACGATGATCGAGACAAGTGGTGCCCGCGCTTCATCGGCCATCAACCCCAAGGCAGCCTGGCGCGCATGCTCGGAGCGAAAGAGGCCGAGCGCGTCGTGACTGGTGAGCGCTTCGGCAGAGCATAAGAGGTAGGCTTCCGCTGCATCAAGACCCTGCGCCTGATAGGTCCGGTAGCGATTGAGCGCCGCGATCTGCCCCGCATAATCCTGGCGCGCCAATTGGCTTTCGAAGCAGCGCATCGCTGCCTGTTTGGCCTCAAACTCAGCGCTGATGTCCAGGAGCACGTTGGGGTGGGGCAGGGGTTGGCCCACTTCGTAAAGCGCCAAGTGCGCCTTCCGCCAGCGGCGGGCGGCCTCATAGACGCACATCGCCAGGGCGCGGTGGTCGGGGTGGATCTCGTAGTGGGATGGGGCCAGCACCAGGTCGGCTTGCCACGCCTTGATGGCGGCCAGACACGTTTGAACCATCCGTTCGCCATAGCGCAACTGGCGGTCTTCGTAGGGCCAAAACAGGAGCTCGTAGCTACCGAGTTGCGCGGCGGCTCGGCAGCTCTCTTCTTTACGCAGAGCGACGTAGCTGGAGCGGTCGATTCCCTCTGGCGGTCCTTCGCCCCCATCGGTGGCGACGATGACGCGCACTGGGATACCGGCGGCAGTGAACTGGCGCAGCGCCCCGCCGCAGCCAAAGACTTCGTCGTCAGGATGGGGGGCGAATACCAGGACGCGACTGCCTGGCAGTGTGGTAAGAACCTGGAGGGGTTGTAGTTGCGCTTCCATCGGAGTTTGGTTCATCTTTTTGCCTTTTCAAAAGCCATCAACGTAAGACCCACCGGGGTATGCGTCAGTACTGTGTAGATGCCCGGATCGAGCGCTTCCCACAATGCGGCATCGACAGGTAACGGCGCAGCTCCAATGGGTCGGAAAATTGCCGGAAAGCCTAATGGCGTAGGGCTCACGCTGATCAGAAGAACTCTATCGAGCCATTTGGCCCACTCGGTAAAATCGGTGAAGAGAGGGTGCTGCCCGCGCATGGAGACCGAACCGGCCAGTGGGGCGAAAGGATCATGGGGCGGGAGGCCGAAGGAGCGGCTTAGCCTTGCCAGAAGCGGATAGTGTTTGACCAGATATTTTTCTGCACTGGCAATCATGAGATTATTTTTGGTAGCTCGGTTACGCCAATGGTGCACTGCCTGCGCTTGTGGCACGAGGGCAAGACTAAAACCAGCCGCACGCAAACGGCGCGAGAGATCGACATCTTCATAAAACATAAAGAATCGTTCGTCGAACAATCCCCCCGCTGCCATCACCGCCGAACGGCGCAACAACAGCACGGCGCCGGAGAGAAAATCGACCGGTTGCGGACCATTTCCCGCATGGAGCCGTTGCTGCCAAGATAGCCAGTTGAGCGCCACCCGGTGGCCGATGCTTTGCGGAAAGCGGCGCGCAAGAGCCCTGACGAACCACAGCCGGGCAGTTTCAGGCAGCAAGGTTGGCAGCAACCATCGCTTTTCGTTATCCCACCAGATCGTTGGCGCTACCGCGGCTAGTTGTGGTTCGGCATCGAGTGCGGAGGCAAGCTGCTCCAGGGCGCCTGGGAAGAGGCGAGCGTCGGGGTTGAGGAGCAGCACATAATCGGCTTTGGTCTCCTGCCAGGCCAGGTTGCAGGCGGCAGCAAAACCGAGATTCTGTTTGCTGACCAACAGACGGCATCCAGCCGGTAAGCCAAGTTCGAGC
>Ga0308396_1000804_pt1 | contig 18619 bp, 17 predicted proteins | sample Hotspr2SamplePe2_FD_202359 | JGI IMG/M metagenome (GOLD analysis project Ga0308396, IMG submission 202359) | Hot spring phototrophic mat microbial communities from Mushroom Spring, Yellowstone National Park, Wyoming, United States - 20050930_Pe2 ... | reverse complement strand
GTCTATACACGGTGGGTGAGCGAAGACAAAGCCTTCGTCGCTCCACGTGCGCCATACAATCATGGAGAAATGTCCGAACGCTGTTTTCTCGTCACTGGCGCGCTGGGGTGCATCGGAGCCTGGACGGTGCGCAACCTCGTCCAGGCCGATGAGCGCGTCGTCGCTTTTGACCTGGGCGATGACGCGCGCCGGCTGCGACTGATCATGGCGCCCGAGGCCCTGGCGCGCGTCACGTTCGTCCGCGGCGACATCACCGACTTCGCGCAAGTCCAGCGGGTCATGGACGATCATGACATCACCCACGTGATCCATCTGGCCGGCTTGCAGGTGCCGTTCTGCCGGGCCAACCCGGTGCTCGGCGCGCAGGTCAACGTCGTCGGCACAGTGAACGTCTTCGAGGCTGCGCGCCAGCGCGCGGGGCGCACCCAGCGGGTCGTTTACGCCAGCAGCATCGCGGTGTATGACGTTGACGATGCCAAGCCGGGCGAGCCGTTGTCCAACGACGCCCCTGGCCAGCCAGCCACCCTTTACGGCGTGTATAAGCAGGCCAACGAGGGCACTGCCCGCGTGTACTGGCGAGAGAACGGCGTGTCGTCAATTGGCCTGCGCCCGTATATTGTGTTCGGCCCTGGCCGCGACCAGGGGCTGACCTCTGCGCCGACCAAGGCGATGCTGGCGGCTGCGGCCGGCCAGCCTTACCACATTGCTTACGGCGGGCGCGCCGACTATGAATACGCCGACGACGTGGCGAAGGCGTTTATCGCCTGCGCCCACGTCCCGTTCGCGGGCGCGGAGGTGTATCACTTGCCCGGAACAGTGCTGGCTATGGCCGAGGTCGTGGCCGCCATCGAAGCGGCAGCGCCAGCGGCGCGCGGGCAGATCACCTTCGACGATCAGCCGCTGCCTTTCCCTGAGCGCATGGATGGCGGCCCGTTAGAGGCGCTGCTAGCCCCAGTGGGTGGGGTGCCGCGCACGCCATTTGACCGCGCAGTGGCCGAGACGATCGCGATCTTTCGCCAGGCGCTGGCCGATGGCCGGCTGCGCAGCGAGGATGTGACGCGATAACGCTACACAGGATTGCTGAGCTGTTGAAGCGCCTTTGCCATGCCGGCCAGGTCCTCGAGGGACAGCTTGCTCAGGTGCATGGCGAACTGTAAGTAGGGCAGAGCTGCCGGCGAGGTGACGAAGGCGCGCACATCCTCGGGCAAGCCATCGAAGCGGGCGTGCTGCGCCAGGCGCTGCTGCGCCTCGCCGATGGGCCCGATCCCAAGGTCGAGGATCTGGTCCAGGGTCATCCCAAAATGCACGAGCGCTTTCTCCAGCAGCGTGATAGGGATTGGCAGGCGACCGAGTTCATAGCTATTCAATCGTCCGCTGGCGATGCCCAGCGCCTGGGCAGTCGCTTTGAGCGATTCGCCGCGCTGCAGCCGCGCTTGCTTCAGCCTGGCGCCCACTACCCGTGCCCGGAGCTGCATCAGCGTTGGCAGGTCGTTTGCCCCAGCGTTGATGCGCTTGGCCGGCTCTTCGTAGAGCAGCGCCTGGATCGGCAAGCCCAGGTAATAGGCCAGCGCCTCCAGCTCGACGAACGTCGGCTCGCGCTGGCCTGCTTCGTAGGCCAGCAGGCGCTGAGGGGAGATGCCAATGGCGCGCGCGCAGGCTTTCGGGTCGCGGCCAGCGGCTTCGCGCGCATCGCGCATCAGCCGGCCGATCGTCAGCCGCCTGAGCAGGGCTGTTTCAAGCGCGGGTGAATCGGGCATGATCGGCATGCGATTGTATCCCTCGCCGTAAAGGGTGTGTTCACCGGTAGGGGCAACGCGATCTTCTGGACGCCCCGCTTCTAGGCGGCGGAAGACGCCGATAGGATGCTATGCTTCTATAACCTTCTGCGTTCTCCGCGTCTCCGCGCGAGAATTAGCGTAGCTGTGAATGCATCCACCGTGAAGGTCGCCGTCAACGCCTGGTTTCTCGATGCGCCGGAGGCACACACCACCGGCAGCGGCCAATACACCGCCCAGTTGCTCAGCGCGCTGGCGACCGTTGCGCCGGATATCCGTTTCGAGCCTGTGTTCCCCCGCCGGCGCGGGGATTGGGACAAGCTGTTCTTCGAACAGGTGACCTTTCCTCGCGCAGCGCAGCGGATGAAGGCCGACCTTGCCTTCGTGCCGTACTGGGGGCCGCCACTGGCCAGCGCCGTGCCGGTGGTGGTGACAATCCATGACGTGATCCCACTGGCGTTGCCAGCCTATCGTGGCGGGCTGCGCCAGCGCGCGTATGCCAGCCTGGTGCGCGCGGCCGCGGCCAACGCTGCTGCGGTAATCACCGACTCCGAGTTCAGTAAAGGGGACATCGTGAGGTACCTCGCCCTGCCTCCGGAGCGCGTGACCGTGGTGCCGCTGGCTGTCAGCGCGCGCTTCACACCATCCGTCCCGGAGGATGACCTCGCCCGCGTCCAGGCGCGTTATCAGCTCCCGGAGCGCTACGTCCTTTACCTGGGCGGCTTCGACGCGCGCAAAAACATCGAGACGCTGATGCAGGTATACGTATGGTGCGGCGAGGCGATCGGCGAGGAGTACCCGCTGGTCATCTGCGGCGCGCCTACAACGCTGGTGGTCAGCGATGGCGGGGAACGCCTGACATTGGCCGAGATGGCAGCGCGGCTGGAAATAAGCGACGTGGTGCGCTTCATCGGCCCTGTGGCCGAGGAGGACAAGCCAGCCGTGTATGCCGGCGCGCGCTGCTTTCTCTATCCCTCCAGCTACGAGGGCTTTGGCCTGCCGCCGCTGGAGGCAATGGCTTGCGGCGTGCCGGTGGTGGGCAGCAACGCCGCCAGCATCAGCGAGGTGGTGGGTAACGCTGGCATCCTGGTTGACCCGAAAGATGCGCGCCGGATGGCCGGCGCGTTGATCGCTGCCTGCATCGAAGACGACCTCCACGACCGGCTCTGCCGGCGCGCCCTGTTGCGCGCCGCACAGCTCACCTGGGAGCGCACGGCCATCGAGACTGCCGCCGTGCTGCGCCGCGTCTATGAACAGCGCTGCTAACGACGAACGATGGGCGCGCGCGCTGGCAGCGCTTGTGCCGGCGCTGGCCTTTGCCGGCCTCTACGCTGCTACGCTCAACGGCGATGTGCAACCCGCCGACAGCGGCGAGTTTCAAGTGGCCGCTGTGATGCTAGGCATCCCCCATCCGCCTGGCTATCCGCTCTTCACCTTTCTAGGCTGGCTGTTGGCGCAGATCCCGCTGGGATCGCCCTTCGCCCGTATCTCCTTTCTATCGGTTATTGCAGCAGCCGGCGCGCTGGCGCTGGTCTCGCTGACCGCGCAAACGCTCACCCATTATGCTATTCGCCGATGCGATGGAGCGTGGGTACGGCGTGCTGTGGTCGCACTGGCTGGGCTGACCGCGAGCGCCGCCTTAGCCACCAGCACCACGTTCTGGGCACAGGCCACTACCACCAACATCCGTAGCCTGACGGCGTTCTTCACAGCGCTGATGCTCTATATGGCCGCGCGGGTGGCCATCACTGGCCGCGCGGCTGCGCTGCCCAGCTATGCGCTGGCGCTTGGGTTAGGGGTAGGGCACCATCTCTCGCTGGCCGTCATCGGGGGCGTCCTGGGCGGCACTGCGCTCCTAATAGTCTGGCGCAGAGACCGCGCCGAACTCCCGCGCGGGCTGGGGCACGCAATGCTCATCTTCGCCGCGACGCAGGCAGTCTGGCTTTATCTACCGCTGCGCGATGCGGCTGGCGCGCGGTTCGCGCCGGGCAACCTGACCACGCTGGAGGGGCTGCTCTTCCACATCTTTGCGCGCGGCTTCGCCGGCGACATGCTGGCCTTCGCCGAGCCGGCGCTGCTGGCCGACCGGCTAGCGCTGTTGCCGATGCTGCTCGGATTTCAATTCAGCGGCCCGCTCCTGGCGCTGATGCTTGTGAGCGCGTTCGGTCTGTTAATCGGGCGAATGCCGCTGACCGCTGCGATGCTGATCGGCTGCGCCGGCCACTTCCTGATTACGCTGACCTATCGTGCCCCGCAGACGGTGGAATACGCCATGCCGTGCTGGGTGATCCTGTGCGTCCTGCTGGGCGTCGGCCTGGGCAGCGGCGCCGCGTCGACGGGACCCTGGCGGATGCGCGGACTCATTGCGTCTTTCGCGCTACCGCTCCTGGCGCTGGCCGTCGCGCTGAACAACGGGATTCAGCACTGGCCCAGCTACGCCTATCTGGCCGGCCTGCGCGAAACGCGCGCAACTGCCGAGGTGGCGCTGCGCGCTGCGCCTGCCGGTGGCGTTATCCTGGCCGGCTGGCACCAGGCTACGCCAATGTGGGCGCTCCAGGACATCGAAGGGCTGCGTCGGGATGTGATGGTGCGCTACGTCTTCCCGCGCGGTGCGCAGCCATACGCTGAGACGTTCGCCGAGCAGGCTGCGCTGGATCACCCAGCGCTGGTCACCTCGTTCTTCGCCGATGCGCTGGCAGCGCGCGGCCTGCGCGCGCTGCCGCTGGCTGGCAAGCCGCTCTGGCAGGTGAGCGATTCCTCCTCCGGGCCGCCGGCGCGTTATCTATTCGATGGGCGGCTGGCCGTCGTCGGCTTGCTGGACGGTCCGACGTGGAATGCCGAGGTTGGCCAGGCGCTGACCGTGGACTTGGCTTGGTATGCGCCGGCGACGCTGCGGATGGGCGATTCGCTCACTGTGCGCTTGCTGCGCCCCAATGGCCGCCTAGCAGCCAATGCGGACGTGCGCCTGCCCGCTGATGAACCGGCCGGCGCATATCACGCGCGACGCCTGGTCCTGGGGCTGCCGATGGACCTGCCGCCTGGCCGATACGACTTGTTGCTAGGTGCATACGGCCTGACCGAGGCGGGGTTTATCCCCTACCAGGCAGCCGATGGCGAATCCTTCGTGGTTGTGGGACAAGTGGAAGTGCAACCGGCGAGCTGGCCGCCGGTGACCCAGCATCCGATGGCCGACCCATGGGGGCAAACCCAGGCCGCGCCCCTCTTGATCGGCGCGGACTACGATACTGGCTTGCCAGGGCAATTGCGAGTCTGGACGCACTGGCAACTAGGGAAGGTCGCCGCTCAGGTCGCACTGGCCGACGCCGCAAGGGTGCAATTGACCGAGGCCAAGCCGTTGCCGGCTAACCGCGATCCGCAGCAGCGGCGCTACGTCTCGCTGAGCTTCGACCTCTCCCCTAGGCGCGACCTCTGGGTTGCGCCGTTTGGCCAGCGCTTGCCCGATCACCAAGACGGCCAGCGCTACGTGCCGTTCGCCGACCAAGTGGTGCTGATCGGGTCGCAAGCGGCGCGCAGCGATGGGACGCTTAAAGTAGATGTGCGCTGGTTAGCGGTGCGGCCGCTGACAAAGGATTACGTCGTCTCTGTGCGCGTGGAGGGAGACGGCTTATATCGCGCGCACGACGGCGTGCCGGCCCTGGGCGCTATCCCGACCCTCAAGTGGATTCGCGGCAGCATGGTGACTGACCGTCACCCGTTCATGCTGGAGAACTACCGCGGTGCGTTACGCGGGCACGTGGTGGTGTACGATAGCGTCAGTCAACTCACCCTGCCGCCGCTGGACGAGCGCTACCAGGGCAAGGTCACCATCCCCATCCCCTGATATGGAGTATGCCTTTTACCCCCTGTGGCAGCCTGCCGAGCCGCTGAGCGTCTCGGAGGTCACGGCGCGCGTCAAGGACGCGCTCGCCTGCGACGACCTCCTGGCCGACGTGCGGGTGGCCGGCGAGGTGAGCAACCTGTCGCGCCCAGCGTCCGGCCACGTGTATTTCACGTTAAAGGACGAGGGCGCGCAGTTGCGCTGCGTGATGTGGCGCAGCTACGCCGCGCGGCTAAGCCGGCTGCCGCGCAACGGCGACGCTGTGATCGCGCGCGGGCGGATTGACGTGTATGAGCGCGACGGCGTCTATCAGCTCTACGTCGAAGCGCTAGTCGGCCAGGGGATAGGCGATCTAAACGCTGAGTTTGAGCGGCTAAAGCAAAAGCTTCAGGCCGAGGGTCTATTCGACCCTGCCCGCAAGCGCCCCTTGCCCCGCTTTCCGCACGCGCTTGGGATCGTCACCTCACCCACTGGCGCAGCCCTCCAAGATATTCTGAATGTCCTGCAGCGGCGCTATCCGCTGGTTGAGGTGTATCTCTCACCAACTTTGGTGCAGGGCGAGGAAGCGCCGGCGCAGATCGTCCAGGCCATCCAGCGGCTAAACGACCTGGGATGCTGCGATGTGATCCTCGTGGCCCGCGGCGGCGGTAGCCTGGAGGAGCTTTGGGCCTTCAATGATGAGCGCGTGGTGCGCGCGATCGCGGCGTCGCGCGCGCCAGTTGTGTGCGGGATCGGCCACGAAATTGACTACACCTTGGCCGACTTCGCTGCCGACGTGCGCGCACCTACCCCGTCTGCTGCGGCTGAGATCATCACCCCAGACGTCAACGACCTACGGTTGCAGGTGGATGCGATGAGTACTACGCTCACGGACACGATGAAGGCGCGCCTGGCGGAGTCGAGGAATCGCTTGAGGGCGCTGGGACGCGCGCTGCGCCTGCTCAGCCCCGTCGGTCAGGTGGCGCGCCAACGGGAGCGCCTGCGCGATGCGCACGCGCGCTTGGCCAGCGCGTATGCGCACAGACTGGCCCTCTTGCGGCTGCGCCTGGACGCATTGCGCGCGCGGCTGGAGAGCGCCGGGCCGGCCGCGACGCTGGCGCGCGGCTACGCGATCGTCCGCGACGCTGCGGGGCGCATCGTGCGTTCGGCGCGCGCAGTGCAGAGCGGCGACCGCTTGCGGGTGACGATGGCCGATGGCAGCTTCGACGTTCAAGCGCTGGATGGTCAGGGCGAGCGTCGCACGCCGGCGTAGATCAGCGCACCGACGGCTGCGACCAGCAAGGGCAGCGGCAGCGCTGGTAGCGTCGGCGAGAGTTGGATCAAGAATGCGCCCAGTTGCGTCATGACAAGCAAGGCCACGACCAGCCAGGTTGCGTCGGGCAGCGTCCAGAGGAATGCGTCTCCCCATTGCCAGTAGAAGGCCAGCGCGATAGCTACCAAGGCGATCGCTATCACGCCCAGTGCGCTCAGCACCCCCGCGATCGCCTCCAGCGCGCTGCCGCGCTTGCCCGTGCCAGCAGCGACCAGAACGCTGGCTGCGCCCATTAGCGCTGCTGAGAGGCGTTCCCAGGTCGTGAACGCTGGTTCCGGGTTGCCCTCTGGGAAGAGCGAGAGCGACAACGGCGCTCGGTAGATCAAGAAGTAGGCGATCAGCCATGCCAGCGCATAGCCTAGTGCACCGACCAGCGGCCCACTGATCCAGTTGTTCAGCAGCAAGCTGGCCAGGATGGTCAACAACAGCCCTAGGCCCAGGACGAGCGGCAGGCGCGTCGCGCGCTCGGCGCGCAGGCGCGCGCTGGCTGCTTCCTCCGCGGCGCGATTGAGCTCCGCTTGCCAGACCACGTAGGCGAGCGGATCGCCTGCAGCAAGGCGGTTGCTATAGCGGCGCAACAGCCCGGCAGCAAAGCGCGGTTGGCCGATCGCGGCGCTCCACTGGTCGTAGAAGGTGGTCAACTGTTGCGCCGACGCGATAAACGTAGCCGGCTCAGCAGCCGCCAGCACGTCGTGAATGAACCCGCCCTGGGCGTGAATGGGGAATGGTGCGCCGGTCAACGCGGCCAGCGTGGGCGCGACCGCCACAGCCGGCGCGACGGCAACGCTGCCTGGCAGGACGCCCGCGCCGGCCATCACCAACGGTGTGCGGACCACCTCAGCCTCTCCGCCGCCGTCGTATCCGCCGCTTGCGATCCCGCGCTCCGAGAGCACCACCAGCGTCTCTGCTTGCAAGTTCATTTGCGCCAGCACGGCTTGGATGCGAAAGTCGGTGGCAGCGACCGCAGCGCTGTATGAATCGGGCGCCTGGCGCGCGACCTGCGCGACCAAGTCAAGCGACAGCACGATGAGCTGGGGCTGGCCGAGCGGGGCGCGCAGGGCCTCCGCAGCAAGCGCGATCGCTTGCTGATCGCGCTGGGCCGGATCAGGGTCGTCGGTGAAGATTGCCCGCTGTGCGCTGCCCAGCCAGTCGTAGCGCTGCTCCGAGCCGATGAACGTCACCAGCCAGCCGGCGGCCTGCACTGCGCGCAGAATAGTATCTGGGCGGTTGAGCAACGGCGATTGGTTCGTCGTCGCGCCGTGAACCTCTGGTCGAGCGCCGGAGAGCCAGGTGAGCGTCGCTGGTAAGTCATAGGCCGGCGGGGTCAGCTCAATAGTGACATCAGCGCCGCGCCCCCGCAGCGCGTTCAGCGTCGGCATCCCTCGTGACTCGGCCAGGCGCAGGCCGTGCACGATCACAGCGACAATGCGCTGCGTGCGCGGTGGCCTGGCAGCGCCGGCCGGCCATGTCTCCAGGAATGGGCTGGTGTATGCCACGTAGCGCTCCCAGATCAGCGTTCGGGCCTGCTTAGCCACTGATCCCAGGGCGCTCAGCGCGATCAGCAGCACAAGGGCGAAAAACGGCGCGCCCTCAACAGCACGGCGCATGGCGAATACTGGGCAGTCGTCGCGCAGACCGCATCTTTGCTGCGCTAGAATCCGCAGTAGGTGCTGCGCGTGCGGGTGATCGGTGCGTCGTCATCCGTTTGATTATGCGTCCGGCGCTGCTGCGCGATGAGCGACTTCTTCTGGGTCATTCAAAGGCTGAACTGGATCGCTGTCCTCGACATCGCCCTGGTGTCGCTGATCTTCTTCGCTGTGCTGCTGCTGGTGCGGGCGACTCAGGCTGTGCCGCTGCTGCGCGGCCTGCTGGTGCTGGGCGTGATTAGCGTGCTGTTGAGCGGCGTAGCCCAGTTACCAACGTTCAATTTAGTGATGCGCACGGCGCTGCCAGCGCTGTTGGTGGCTATCCCTGTGATCTTTCAGCCGGAGTTGCGGCGAGCGCTAGAGCGGTTGGGCCGCTTCAACGAGATGCTGGTCACGGTGCGCAAGAGCGAGCTGGAGTTAATGGTGCACAAGGTCAGCGAAGCTGCCCAGCACCTGGCTGCGCGGCGTCACGGCGCGCTCATCGTGATCGAGCGTGATACTGGATTGCAAGCGTTGATCGAGACCGGCGTGGCCTTGGATGCCGAGCTAACGCCTGAGCTGTTGCTCACTATTTTTAATCCCCACACGCCGCTTCACGATGGCGGGGTGATCATCCGGCAGGGGCGGGTTGCTGCGGCTGGCTGCGTGCTGCCGCTGACGGATTCAGCGCTGCCTGATGCGCGCATCGGGCTGAGACATCGCGCCGGCATCGGCGTGACCGAAGGGACGGATGCGATCGCAGTCATCGTCTCCGAAGAGCGTGGCACGGTCAGCATCGCACACAACGGCCGGCTGATCCGCCGCATCGAACCTGATCAGCTCGAAGGGGCGCTAATCGCCCTAACCCAGCCGAGTATCCAGAAGGCTGCGGTGCGCCTGCCCGAGTTCCTGCGCTCAGAGAACAAGCAAGGAGCTAGCTAGCGCATCGCCAGCAGCGCGCGCACCTGGCCCACCAACTGGCCAAATTCCGGCCAGCTCTCCATCACCCAGTGTCGCGGCCGCGGCAATGTGACCTGCACGACGCCCACTGGTCGCCCCGGGCGCGGGGAAGAGACAAGGACTTGGTCGGCCAGGAAGATCGCTTCGGCGATGTTGTGCGTGACCATCACAGCCGTTGTCTGAGTAGCGCGCAGGATGCCCTCTAGCGAGGCAGTGAGGGACTCGCGCGTCATGGCGTCGAGCGCGCCGAAGGGTTCATCCAAGAGTAGCACAGGCGGGCGGGTGATCAGCGCGCGGGCCAACGAGACGCGCTGGGCCATGCCGCCGCTCAGCTCGCGGGGATAGGCATGCTCAAAGCCACTCAGGCCGACGAGCTGAATAAGTTCCTCAACCGAGAAGCAGGCATTCGGGCGCGCATTGCCTCGGCCCAATTCCAGCGGCAGACGGATATTCTGCGCCACGGTACGCCAGGGCAGCAGGGCCGCATCCTGAAACATCATCCCAACCCGCGGCGATGGCTGGGTGACCGGCTCGCCTGCCAGCCAGACCTTGCCTGAAGTCGGGCGCAGCAGGCCGGCAAGGGCACGCAGCAGCGTGCTCTTGCCGCAGCCACTCGGTCCGACGATGGCCGTGAACTGGCCGGCGGCGAGCCGCAGCGAGAACTGGCGCAGCGCTTCTACGCCGTTCGGATAGGTGTGCGAAATCTGCTCAGCGACGAGCATGCCACAGGCGTATGCCGGCGGCGCGGCGCCCAGAACGCGCGCTCATGGCAGAAAGGCGTTGGTGAAGTACTCATTCACGTCCAGCTTCGATTGAATCTGGCCCATCTTGAACAGCACGTTCTGAGTGTTCTCCCAGGCTGTGGCCGAAGAAGCCCCCAGCGGCTCGCCTTTCATCAGTTCAATAGTGGCCTGTAGTACTTGCCTCTGGATGGGGTCGTCCGGTTTTAGCCCTTCGACGAACTTGGCGGAGATGCGCATGGCCGCGTCCGGGTCGGCCAGGGTGTCGGCAATTCCGCGCAGCACAGCGCGCGCCATGTTGCGCACCAGCGCAGGGTTCTCTCGGATCGTCTTCTCGTTTGTGATCAGCCCGTTGGCCACCATGTCCACTTGGTCGCCGACGCGAAAGACGTTGACCGGGAATCCGTTGGCCTCCAGCACGATCGGCTCATTGACGATGTAACCGACAGCGACATCAACCTTGCCCTGTTGCACGGCGGCTGCCTGGGTGAAGCCGATCTCCTGCACGTTCATCTCGCCCTCGCTCAGGCTATTGGCGTCCAGGAAGGCTCGCCAGCCGACGTAGGTCGCGCCGAAGAAGCCTGGAATGCCCACCGTCGTCCCTTTCAGGTCTTGCGGCTTGGTGATGTTGCGCGCTTTCAGGCTAAAGATGGCGATGGGAAAGCGGCGATACCACTGCACGAAGTATTTGACCGGCAAGCCCTGTGCGCGCGCGAGGACGACCTGCTCACCGCTGACCACAGCGAAGGGCAGGTCGCCGGCTGCGACCAGCTTCACGCCGTCCGTCTCGAAGCTGTAATCGAACTCGACCTCGATGCCCGCCTCGGCGAAGTAGCCGCGCTCGACGGCAACGTAAAAGGGCGCGAACTGTATGTTGGGGATATAACTCATCGGCAGCCTGATCTTGGTCAAGCCGGCCTGTGGCGCGCTGGCCCGCGGCGGGGGCGGCGCCGGCAGCGTGCACCCACTCAACACAACGACAAACGACAATCCGACGAACGACAACTTCAATTTACGCATCTTTAACTTCACTCTTCATCATGCGAGATCTTTATGCCGCCCAGCGTTCCACACGCAGCGCGCGTTCGGCCAGGCGGATCGCGCCATAGATGCTCAGCGCCAGCATCACGATGGTGAGCACGCCGGCGATCACCAGCGGCGTGTCGTATAGGCCGTTGCCTAGGTTGATCAAAAAGCCCAGGCCGCGGTCGGCGCTGAGGAACTCGCCGGCGATCGCGCCTACCATCGAGAGCGTGCCGCCCACGCGCAGGCCGGCGAAGATGAACGGCAATGCAGCGGGCAGCTCCAGCTTCAGGAAGGTCTGAAGCGGCGTGGCATTCAAGGCGCGAAACACGTCGCGCAGCGTCGGCGGCGCGCTGCGCAAGCCAGCGATGACGTTAATGGCGATCGGGAAGAACACCACCAGCGCGCATACCAGCACCTTGGTGGTCGGTCCATTGCCAAACCAAATGAATAGCAGGGGCGCTACAGCAATGAAGGGCACGCCCTGCGAGGCCACGATGAGCGGCGAGAGCATGCGATCGGCCAGGGGCGACTTGGAGATGGGGATGCCCAGGATAAACGCTGCCAGCGTCCCCCACAACAGGCCGGGGAGCGCCTCGGAGAGGGTGACCAAGGCGTGAAAGGGCAACGAACCATCTGCAACTTTCTCAAAGAAGCGCTGGGCGACGCTGGCCGGGCCGGGCAGGATAAACGATGGATAACGCAGTGAAAGCCCGTGCCAAGCGCTGATAAAGAACAAGAGGCTGAATAGCGGCGCAAGGCGGCTGAATGCTGTGTGCCATGCCGACGGGCCTGGCTGTGTGCCAGCCGGCCGTGCACCCTCTCGGATGCGCAACGCTTTGTGATGATTCATCAAGCAACCCCTTTGACTGCGCTGGTCTTCGGGGTTGTTGATGGACAACAGGCGCAACTCGCTAATAATAGCGAGCTGTGCGAGAGAACGCGTTCGACCCTGCCAAAGGGCAGCGTCCTCCTGTTTGGCCTTCTTTACATCCAGACTGTCACTGTCGGCCCCGGAGTTTCACCGGATCCTGCGTGCCTCTCAACACGCTCGTGGGCTATACCACCGATCGGGAATTTCACCCTGCCCCGAAGACCAAGTGATTCAGTAGCTTGTCTGACGCCGTTAACTGAGCTTCACCTTTACCTCGTTTCCTTCGATCCTCGTCTCGTAAATTGGGATGTTCACAGCCGCTGGGAAGGTGGGCTTACCTGTGAATAGGTCAAAGCGCGCGCCGTGACGCGGACAGACGACGCAGTAATCTTCGATGTATCCCTCGGACAGTGGCCCATCGTCGTGCGTGCATACGTCGCCGAAGGCGCGCACCTGGCCATTGAGCTTGGTCAGCGCGACCGGCAGCTCGTTGATGCGCACTGCCAGGATCTCACCTTCCCGCACGTCATCCAGGTTGGCAGCGAACACGAACTCGTCGGCCATGAGTCGGACGAGATTATACAGATGCAAGGGCAGCGATGCACGCTTCACTCAGGGTGCCTTCACTTATCAGGCGCGCACATCGGTCTCAAGGGTGCGTTCACCAATAGGGGCATCTTCCACAAGCTATGCTGCTAGCGAAGGCAAATAGAGGGTGGGCGACAGCACTGCCGTCGCCCACCCAAGGTTTTGCCCCTGGTTGTGCATGCACCCGGTCTCAAGGGAGTGTTCCAATTCGGAATGAGCTGAGCCCAAGCGAAGCATCTAGTTGACCAAGGCCATACAGCACGGACGGATGACCCTATAAGCGCTGTGGTTAGTTAAATCCTTCGCTGTGCTTAGGATGACAAAGGCAAAGGTCTTGGCAATTCGCAAATACGTCATCACTGCTCATTGGAGCACTCCCTGCATCCGGGAATGCTCAATTTTGGGGTGACTTGGCTTTCACCGCCGAGGCGCAGAGTGCGCGGAGAGAGAAGCTGAAGCATCTCTGCGTCCTCGGCGTCTCCGCGGTGCACATTTCTTACAGCACCTTCAAGTGGCGCACTCGCCGCTTGCGCGGGAATGCTCAATTTTGGGGTGACTTGGCTTTCACCGCCGAGGCGCAGAGTGCGCGGAGAGAGAAGCTGAAGCATCTCTGCGTCCTCGGCGTCTCTGCGGTGCACATTTCTTGCAGCACCTTCAAGTGGCGCACTCCCCGGTCTCAAAATCTAAATTGCGCTTAGGTATAATCCGCAAACGGTTGTTGTGGACGCCGTCCCCGCTCACTTGATACACCGCCCGACCGAATCTCAAAGCTACTGGTCCGCTTTCGCCGTCGCTGCGGATGATGTTGAGTTCCTCTGCAGCTATATCCTCGAATCGGGCAGGCCGTGTTCTATCCAAAAATTAGCCTTGGCGCTAATTCAGCGCCGCGTCGAGTGGGAGAATGCTGAGTTACGCCAGCGCTGGGAAGGTCGCAGCGTTTATCAGCCAAAGCGCCGCTATGCGGTTGGTGAACAACTGGTGTTCCCTGCGCTACAGTTCGCCATTGGCCGCGTCACAGCCAAGCGCCCTGGTCGTCATCCAGATGGGGGGGAGTTTGAGGTCATTCGCGTCGTGTTTGACGACGGCCAGGAGCGTGAATTCGCCAGCGATTATCCGCACCCCCATCGCCTCAACCAACTGGACCTCACTGCCTTCTTCGCCCAGGCCCAAAGCCCAGAAGCGCTATATGAAGCGCACGGCGCACAGGTGTGCGCGGCGCTTAACGCTGCGCTTGAGCAAAACGAGGAGTTCATCCGCATCGGCAATGAGTGGTTCTTAAAAGCGATGATGGCCGAGGTGAACGTCGGCCATCTGAACCTAGCGGAGGCAGTGCTGGACATGGCGAATGGCGGCCCGCTGACGACGGATGTGATCCTGCGCGACCTCGGCCTGCCGGCGGAGATAGGCCAAAAAGTCCAGGAGGCGTCGCTCAACGCCGCTCTGGCCGCAGATTCACGCTTCGAGGAGATCGGCCTAGATAATAAACCAGCCTGGTTTTTGCGCCGTCTTGAGCCGCCAGAGGTCCTGGCGATTCCTGAGGCGCTGCGCGCCACCCGGTTCCCCAGCCAAGCTGTTTTGAGCGACGAGATGCTCGCGCTGATCCGCGAGCTGGACGACGAGCTGGACTGGGACGAATCCACGCCGATAGCGCCAGCACAGAGCGCTACGCTGGTCCTTATCTTCCCGCATCTGCGGGCTGGCACGCTGGGGTGGTCGCGCAAGGTGGCTGCCGTGCTGCCGCCATCACACAAGCCGCGCATCGCCTTCCGCTTTCGCGATCGGGCCTCGCGCCAGTCATTTGCTGGCTGGGGAGTGCGTGAAGGGCGCTATATTTGGGGCTTAAGTGAGTGGTTCAACACAAATCGTCTGACCGCTGGCGCTTATGTTGAGCTTGGTCGTGGCGATTTAGCGGATGTGATATGGATAGACTATCGCCGTCGCCGGCCAAAGCGCGAATGGGTGCGCGTAGCCAGCGTGCGCGATGGCCGACTGTATCTGGAAACTGCGCAGCGCCCTGTGTATTGCGAAGTGGATGAGCTGATGGCCGTCTTCGTGGACGATCCGCGCAGCTTGGCTGCTCTGCGCGAGCGCCCGCGCGATGTTCGACAGGCCGTCCGCGAGGCCTTTCCGGAGGTGGCTAAACTCAGCCCGCAGGGCAATGTGCACGTCCGCACCCTATACGCAGTAGTGAACCTCATTACGCGCTGTTCACCTGCTGACGTGCTCGCCGTGCTGGCGACCAGCGGCGCATACGTCCCGATAGGCGACCATTACTGGCACATGGCTTAGATGTAAAGAAGATGAAGCTCTTCATCCCGACGGAGCACACGCGCTTTCACATTGACTACACCTGGTTCGAGAAGAACGGTCGGGACATCAACGTTCTGCTTCAGAAATATCTAGCACCCGAGCAACTAGAGTCCCTGGCTGGTGACGCGATCGCAGAGGTGCTGGATTCCGTGGATGAAGAGACCGGCGAAGTCCGCCGTATGACGCGCGCCATGCACCTGATTCGCACAATGTATGCCAACGACCCTGGATTTATCAATCCGCGCCTCCCGCTTGCGGAGCTGGCCTTTCGTGTCTTCTTGATCAATGGGAATCAGCCGCTGACCGCGATCGAACTGGCTGCGCGCATCGGTCGCAAGCCGGCTGAAGTCCTGGCCCAACTAGGCGGACGTGTTGTTTATAATGGCATACGTCCTATTCTTAACTAGCCCCCGTAGCTCAAACGGATAGAGCAGGGCACTTCTAATGCCTTGGTTGTGAGTTCGAGTCTCGCCGGGGGCGCTTTGCTCCCCCTCAGCATTCGGTAAACCGCGTTGACAAATGCGGTTTTGTTGTTTTATGGATATATTTTGTGTCGCGCTTATGATATTTATGAATAATGAGGGTCCAGCCAGTCACGTTGACTGGGCAGCGAGTGAGGCTGGCGCCGTTGTGTCTCGAGCATGCCGAGGTGCTCTGGCCGCAGGCTGACGACCCGGATGTCTGGCGCTACCTGCCATACGGGACGATAGATTCACCGGCGCGGCTGCGCGCGCTGATCGCGGAGTTGCTCGCTCGTCAGGCGCGCGGAACCGATCTGCCGTTCACGGTGTTTGATCTGGCGACAGGTCTGGCGGCCGGCATGACGCGCTATCTGGCAATTGACTACGCCAACCGCAGCCTAGAGATCGGCGGTACGTGGTACGGGCGAGCGTTTCGACGCACGGCTACCAACACAGAGTGCAAATACTTGCTGTTGCGCCATGCGTTCGAGTCGCTGGGGTGCGTTCGCGTCCAACTGAAGACCGACGTGCGCAACGAGCGTAGTCAGCGCGCCATCGAGCGCCTCGGCGCTGTGCGCGAAGGCGTCCTGCGCAAACATATGATCCTGCCGGATGGTTATCTGCGCTCGTCGGTGATCTACAGCGTAGTGGATGACGAATGGCCGGCTGTCAAGGCCCATCTCGAAGCACTGCTGCGCCAGTAGGGCGAGCGGTTAGAGGAATAACCGAAAGAGGAGCAGATCGCAGATGAAAGTAGGTATTCTCACCGGTGGCGGCGATGTGCCGGGGCTAAACTCGGCCATCAAAGCCGCGACGCTTCGTTTGCTCGACGCCGGCCACGAGATGATCGGCATCCGGCGTGGCTGGTATGGCCTGTTGCACCTGAACATGGATGACGAAGCCAGCATCCAGCAGCTCACGATGAAGCTGGATCGCCAGGCCGTCCGCACCGTAGATCGCACCGGCGGCACCTTCCTTCACACCAGCCGTACCAATCCGGCCAACGTCAAGGCTAAGGAAGTGCCGAGCTTCCTGAAGCACACCACGGTATTTGCCAGCGGCCTAGCCGACCGTTATGACTTCACCCAGCACGTACTGAGCGTCCTGAAATATCTGGGCATTGACGCGCTGATTACGATCGGCGGAGACGACACGCTGAGCTATGCGCTGCGACTGCACAACGAAGGGGTGCCGATTGTGGCCATCCCTAAGACGATGGACAACGACGTGCGCGGCACCGACTACTGTATCGGTTTCAGCACGGCTATCACGCGCTCGCTGGAGTTCATTCACAACATGCGCACCTGTGCCGGCAGCCACGAGCGAATCGCTGTGATCGAACTCTTCGGCCGCAACAGCGGCGAAACCGCTTTGGTATCGTCCTACCTAGGCAACGCAGACCGCTGCCTGGTGGCCGAGGTGCCCTTCGACATCGAGCGATTGTGCGACTTTTTGCTGAGCGACAAGCGCAATAATCCCAGTAACTACGCCATCCTGGTTGTTTCGGAGGGTGCGCGGCCCAAGAATGGCTCTGTCATCGAACGTGGCGAAGCCGATGCCTACGGCCACCGCAAACTGGGCGGCATCGGCGATTACATCAGTGAACAAATTAAGCGACTGACCAACGAGCACACGATGTATCAAAACGTCGCCTACCTGATGCGCAGTGGCGCCCCAGACGCGCTGGACGTGATGGTCTCCAGCAACTTTGGCGCGCTGGCGGCCGACCTGGTGATCCAGGGCCGTTTTGGGCGCATGGTCGCGCTACAAGGGGGCAAATACACTGCTGTCTCCCTGACCGAGGTTGGCGGCGGGCCGCGACCGCTGGACGTTGACCAGCTTTATGACGCTGAGCAATACCGACCACACATCCGTAACATCGAGCACAAGCCGATGTTCCTCTACTAACTACTGACGGCCGAACAGGCGTGTTCAGACGCGATTAGCAGTTCGCCTTTCGCCTGAACACGCCTAATCCCCGCGCTGAATAATTTGATAGATCGCAACTAGATCTAGCTCATCTTCCCAGAGCCAGTCGCAGCGCAGCCAGAACCCTTTCAAGGCTATCGAGCGAAATATCGCTCCCTCGCGCAGGGGGATGGTTTGAAATCGCCCGTGCGCGTCGCGCGCATAGAAGTCAGCGCGTCGCCGGTGCGATCGGGGGTCAATTAGCCAATACTCGCAAACGCCCGCCGCTTCGTATTCGTCAAACTTGGTGACGCGATCCCGATACACGCTATCGTCGGAGATGACCTCGACCACGATGTCGGGGGCGCCAACAAAGGCGCGCTCAGTCATTGATCCTGAGTTGTCCGCCAGGACAACGAACACATCAGGCTCACGCACACTGCCCGTGGCCAATTGCACTGCGTAAGGCCCAGAGAACACCTTGCCGAGCCGGCGCGCGCTGAGCAAAAGATTAAGCAGCGTGATGATCAGGTTGACGATGCGCTGATGATCTCTCGTCGCCGGCATGTATTGCATTCCCTCGCCGTTGACCCATTCAGCGAGGCCGCCCTCCGGTGTCCAAGCGAGAAACGCCTCACAGCTCATCGGGCGGGCTTGGACAACGCCGAGCCGACCGGGGTCCTCAACCAGCACATGGCCATGCATCGTCTAGCCAAGATAATACAGCGGGCGAAGCGCACGGCAACCCTTCACAAGACAGGCCGATTAACAGCGCTTAACAAAGCGTTACGCTGACCTTAGCCAGGAATCAGTAGTCTCCCTAATGGAAGCGAAGCTGAGGACGCCTTTGTTATTCCATCAGCCCGCTCCCAGAAAGTAACACAACGTGAGTTCGGATTAACCGGCCAAGGCAGCTAGATTGAGCGACGGCTTCCTCGGCCGGTGGCAATATGCGATTAGCCCGCACAACAGATTGACCACAAAGTTGACAGGGCTGCGATGGCGCGAGTGCTCAATCTGCGAGATGTTCTTCAACTGGTCAACGATTGTCTCTACGATTACCCGCCTGCGGAGTAACAGCTTGTCCAGCAGCGGCAGCAGCGTGTTCTTCATGTTAGCGCGAATGCTGGTGATCAACTGCACATTGAACATACGCCAGAGTTCGTCACGCAGGGCTTTCGATAGGTATCCCTTGTCTCCGAACA
>Ga0308396_1000786_pt1 | contig 18856 bp, 18 predicted proteins | sample Hotspr2SamplePe2_FD_202359 | JGI IMG/M metagenome (GOLD analysis project Ga0308396, IMG submission 202359) | Hot spring phototrophic mat microbial communities from Mushroom Spring, Yellowstone National Park, Wyoming, United States - 20050930_Pe2 ... | reverse complement strand
AACTCTACATAACTTTGGAATGTATGCTTGAGTTTGAAAAGGAAGAAGAAAAAGAAAAAGTATTAGCTTTAATGCGTAGGTTTTCTTCCGCAACAAGATATGCCTATAAAAGACTGTTAGAGGGAGTCCCAGACAAGGAGATAGAAAAAAGAGTAGCAGAAAAACATAAGCTAAACGCAAGGTATGTAAAGGACGCTGTCTTAATAGCAAAGCAAGTGCTAAGGTCTTACATACAAAGAGGGCAAAATCCCAAAAAGCTTGTGTTTGGTTCAAGAGACCTGTTTGAAAAGCTAAAGAAGAAACATCTAACAGGCAAACGTAGAGAAAGGCTACGCCAAAGGTGGGAAGAAAGGAGATACTACTACCTCTACTCAAGAGGAGAAAAGTCTAAAAACGGCAACCTAAACCTTAGGTTTGTAAATTTGGATAACCAGTGGCATCTGAGAATTAACTTAGGAAACGGTGAATATGGACGGGCTAAGGTTATAAGGGATGCAAAAAGAAAGGGCGACAAATGGATTGACTGGACATGGAGACTTTTGGAAGCGGAGAGATTGGGTGAGTGGTTTGCGTATAACGTGCGGTTGAAGGTAAGAAATGGCAAATTCTACGCACAAGTGAGTTGGGAAGAAAAGACTGTCCAACCTGTTATAACTAAAGCTTACGGAGTTATGGGTATAGACATCAACGCTTATCCCTTCCATTTAGCGTTAGCTTATGTCCCAACGGACGGGAATTTAGAAAAGTTTGAACGAATAGATTTAAGGGAGATGGAGGGCAAAACCAAAAATCAGCGGGAACATATAGCATGGCATATAGCAAGGCAACTGATAAAAAGGGCTTTAGAGAATGGAAAGGCTATTGTTGTGGAAGATTTGCAAAAAGTCCCTAAGGGCAGAAGAGGAGACGGTTTGGCTAAATTAAGAAGGAAACTCCATAAATGGGCGTATAGTTCAGTCTTAGAGAAAATTGAGGTCTATGCAAGTCCGCTGGGAGTTCAGTTGATTAAGGTCAATCCAGCCTACACATCAATCATTGGCAAGCTTAAATACTCTCCCATGTTAGGCATAGACAAGGATGTAGCGTCCGCTTATGTAATAGCAAGACGTGGTCTTGGGTTTGAGGAAAAGCTTCCTAAGAATTACAGGGAACTACTCAAGGACAAGGAGTTTTTGGCATATGCTATTGCTAAAGTAGATGAACGGATTAACAAGCCGAAGAGTGAGTTAAAAAAAGAGACCAACGAATACAAAAAGAACGCACTCAAGGAAAGGGTCAAGCGGTTAAGGAAGTATCTTGAGTTATTACTTTCTTATACACGGGACAGCGGGAAGAGCGAGCCAGCTACCCAAGAACCCGTCAACCGCAAGATGGAACGGGTGAGGGGTCCCACTCATGTGGGACAAAGAAGCTGGCAAGTTCTTTCCGTAGCCCTTGCGGCTTTGCTTGCCACTACTTGCCTTGAGTGGTGTCCAGACCACTCTCCCTTGAAGCGTGTTTTGATTTCAGGGGATTGGGTAAGGGTGGCTGGCAAGGGTAGTCCCTCCCTTTCAGGTCAGGGGACGACTGCAAGTAATTGCAGTTTTATACACTTTGGGTGACCTGGTTAGACTGAGCTCTCTGCATACTTTCTGCTAAGCTTAAACAGTCTGCTTGCCTTTTCTTTGTGCTCTTGCTTTTCCTCTTCCGAGAGGTTTGGGTCGTCAAGCATAAAGGACTCCACCTTTCCGCGCACATAAGCCCGGTAGCATTTAAAAAAGGGCAAAAACAGGTCAAACTCGGGGTCCTGACTCAGTCTTTTGTACTCCTCCTCATAAACTTTGGCTAAATCTTCCCTTCCGTTAAACTCCAACTCCATGGACAAAAAGCACATATCGTTTAGCACATCTCCACACCTGAACCTTTCGTTAAACTCTATGCAGTCAAAGATGCAAATTCCTTCCTCCAAAAAGGCTACGTGCTCCAGCCTTATGTCTCCATGCCCGTCCCTTATTCTTCCCTCTTTCATCCTCTTTTCAAAAAGAGGGGCGTAATTTTTGTAAAACTCCTCAGTGGCTAACCTTATAAAGTTATAATCCTCCTCCTCTATGGTTGTTCCCACATACTTTTGGGTTTGCATGAAGTTTTCGTCGGTGTTGAACTTCATAAGCTCAAGCCTTCCGAACTCATCCTTTCTTTCTGCCCTCTGGTGGAAGTCAAAAAGGTGCTTCGCCAAACTTCTGAGGTCTTCTTCTGTCAGTTTGTCCAGAAGATTTTTCATAAGCCTCTCCTCTGGAATCCTTCTCATCTTCACCGCATACTCTACCACTTCGCCCTGACCCTCCAAAAAGTATTCAGAGCCCACCTTGACCACCGCAAGAACGCCCACATAGACCCAAGGACAGAGCCTCCTGTTGAGCTCCACCTCCCTAAGGCAATTCTCCCTTCTTTTTTCTAAGGTGGAATAGTCCAAAAAGCCAAAATTTACGGGCTTTTTTATCTTGTAGGCAAAGTCTTCTGTCAGTATTACCCAGCTGGCGTGGGTCTGCACCAGCTTACCCTTCAGTCTTTCAACAAGGGCATTTATCAGGTCTGTATTCACTGTGGGCACCTCCTACCAAGTCTTTTAAAGTTAGTTGGTGTCTTCTGAGGTAGTTTTCTATGCATTCAAGGATTTTAAGGGGACTGAGGGGGTCAAAGAAGTTGGCGGTTCCCACCTGCACCGCGGACGCACCCGCCAGCATGTGCTGAAGGGCAGAATCCGTATCGTAGATGCCACCAACTCCTATGATGGGAACAGAGGTACCAAGGGCTTGATAGAGCTCCCAGACCATTCTAACCGCAATGGGCAGGATGGCTGGACCCGAGAGTCCACCCTTCACGGTGGATAAAACGGGGACCCTTCTTTCCACATCTATCTTCATACCCAAAAGGGTGTTTATGGCTACGAGCCCGTCCGCACCGTTATCCACGCAAACCTTGCCAAACAAAACCACATCTCCCGTGTTTGGAGACAGTTTAACAAGCACAGGCTTTTTTACCTTTCCCTTTATTTTATTTACCAACCTTCCCAAAACCTTCAGGTCATGCCCAAAGGCAAGCCCACCCTTTTTAACGTTGGGACAGGACACATTGAGCTCATAGGCTACTATTTTGTCCGCACTCTCCAAAGCCAAGCAAACTTCCAAGTATTCCTCCTCCGTTTCTCCAAAAACGTTGGCTATAAAGTGGGTGTCTATGTGCTCTATTTGTGGGTATATCTCCTTTAGAAAGGCTTCTACGCCCGGGTTTTGAAGTCCTATGGAGTTTAGCATACCGCAGGGGGTTTCTGCTATGCGTGGGGGTTCATTACCGATGCGGGGCTTTAGGGAAAGTCCCTTAGTTACCACCGCACCAAGCTTAGAGATGTCATAGAGCTTGAGGGCTTCTAACCCATAACCAAAGGTGCCCGACGCCACCCAAACGGGATTTTTAAAGGAAATGCCAAAAAGATTAACGCTCAGGTCCATTGGGCTTAAAATTATAATGCTATGCGTGTAGCCATAGTTGGTGCGACGGGTGAAGTGGGAAGAGCCTTTTTAAAGGTGCTCGAAGAAAGAGAATTCCCGGTGGATGAGCTTTACCTTTACGCCTCCGAAAAATCGGAGGGTGCTGAGCTAACCTTCAGGGGTGAGAAGTTCAGAGTAAGGGCACTAAACAAAGAGACATCCTTTAGAGGCATAGACATAGCCCTCTTTTCGGCGGGTTCTTCCATAAGCAAAGAGTACGCCCCTCGTTTTGTCAAGGATGGTGCGATAGTTATAGATAACTCCTCCGCCTGGAGGTTAGACCCTGATGTGCCACTGGTTGTGCCGGAGGTAAACCCGGAGGATGTGGAAAATCACAAGGGCATAATTGCCAATCCCAACTGCTCTACCATACAGATGGTGGTAGCCCTAAAGCCCATATACGACGCGGTGGGAATTTCTGCCATAGTGGTGGCAACCTATCAGTCGGTCTCCGGTGCGGGTGCCAAGGCAATAAGAGAGCTGGAAGAGCAAACAAGGGCTTGGTGCCAAAATAAACAGATGGAGGTCAAAAACCTCCCACGCAGGATCGCCTTTAACGTGATCCCACAGATAGATGTATTTACAGAAAACGGATACACCAAGGAAGAGATGAAGATGCTGAACGAAACAAGGAAAATAATGCACGATCCAAACATAAAGGTAAGCGCCACCACGGTAAGGGTTCCCGTCTTTTACGGGCACTCGGAGGCAATTTCTGTAAAGCTAAACCGTCCGCTGGAGCCAGAGTCCGCAATGGAGCTTTTAAGAAAGGCAAAGGGTGTGGTGCTAGTGGAAGAAGGTTATCCCACTCCCGTAGATGTGGCGGGCAGAGATGAGGTCTTTGTAGGCAGGATAAGGAAGGACTTGGTTTTTGAGCCAGGGCTTTCTATGTGGGTGGTAGCGGACAACATAAGGAAGGGTGCGGCCACCAACGCAGTGCAAATAGCGGAGCTTTTGACCCATGCTAAGGCTTAAAAATTCCGCCCTTCAGAAGATGATCCTCCAAGCGGAGAGGGATTATCCTTACGAAACCTGCGGACTATTGCTGGGCAAATTCCAACAGGATGTGCGCATAGTCTTTGGTGCTTACGAAACACCCAACGCGTATCCAGAGAGAAAAAACGATAGATACCAGATAGACCCAAAGGATTACCTCAAGGCAGAACAAAAGGCTAAGGAGTTTGGGCTTGAGATCGTGGGGGTCTATCACTCCCACCCAGACCATCCAGACAGACCCTCTGAATTTGACAGGGAAAGGGCCTTTGAGGGCTTTTCTTACATAATACTTTCTGTTAGCAAGGGTAAGGTGGTATCTTATAGAAGTTGGGAGTTGGTAGATGGAGAGTTCAGAGAGGAACCCATTGACTTATTCGGATGAGCTTATAAAAAACCTTAAATGGAACCAAGAGGGGCTACTGCCCGTAATAGCCCAAGATTACAGGACTGGCGAAATAAGAATGTTTGCCTGGGCTAACCAGCAGGCACTCCAGCTTACCCTACAGACGGGCTATGCCCACTACTATTCCCGCTCAAAGGGGGAGATATGGAAAAAGGGAGAGACCTCCGGAGAGCTTCAAAGGGTTATAGAGGTCCGCGTTGATTGTGACGAAGATGTCCTGCTTTACATAGTAGAACAAAGCCTAAACAGGGCATGCCACACGGGAGAAAGAAACTGCTTTTTTAGAGACATCCAAGGGAACAAAAAGCTCAAGCCCTTACCCTTTGAAACACCAAGCAGGTTGGAGGAGGTTATAAAGGATAGGCTCACCCAAAAGCCTGAAAACTCTTACACCGTCAGGCTCTTTTTGGAAGGGGAAGACAGGGTTCTGCAAAAGTTTGGCGAGGAAGCCATAGAAACCCTCATAGCCCTCAAAAACTCCCAAAAGGATCAGATCATCCTTGAGACTGCAGACCTTTTATATTCCTTGATCCTTTCCCTTGTGGTAAAGGGTGCTGCATGGCAGGAGGTTATGGAAGAGCTTGCAAAAAGGTTCAAGGGATGATAAAATGTTTTTACCTCGTTCTCACCGTAAGGGTGAGGACCTAAACTTAGCCCAGGAGGTAGAAGATGGCAAAGAGATATTATGAGACCATAAGGCATTATGAGAGCGTAGTGGTCTTAAAACCCACTCTCTCGGAAGAGGAGGTAAGCAGACGGGTTCAGGAGGTCAAAGACTTTATAACCAAAAAGGGTGGTGAGGTTTTGCAGGTGTTAGATTGGGGGCTAAAGCCTCTTGCTTACAGGATCAACAACTTCACCCACGGCAGATATTTCATGATTGAAATAAGGTCCCAAAACACCAACTTACCCAACGAGCTGGATTTTTACTACAAGATCAATGAGGATGTTATAAGGTGGCTCAACATCCAGCGAAAAGTAAAAAAGGAGGCAAGCCATGCTCAATAAAGTGTTGATCATTGGAAACCTGGTGAGGGACCCTATAATAAACTATCTTCCCTCTGGAATGCAGGTAGTTGAGTTTTCCATAGCATACAACAGAAACTTTAAGGTCAATGAGGAATGGAGAGAAGAGACCCATTATTTTGATGTTAGGGCTTACGGCAAACTGGCAGAAGATTTGGGCACAAGGCTCTCCAAGGGCTACATGGTGGTTATAGAGGGGAGACTCCGTCAGGACCGCTGGACTGACAAAGAAGGCAAACCCCGGAGCAAGGTAATGATCGTAGCCAGTGCAGTCAGGATCATAAGAAAGCCAAGGGCAGAAGGACCTATAGAGGAAGAGGTTCTGCCGGAAGATACGGAAGTGGGCTTTGAAGAAAAGCCCTTTTCCTCAGAGGAGGATGAACTACCCTTTTAAGGAGGTTAGAAAATGGAAATAAAGAAAGGTGCAAAAAAGAGCTGTTATTTCTGTGAGAGGGGTAAGGAACCTTCTTACAAGGATTATGAAGAATTGGCAAGGTTCATATCTGAAAGGGGCAAGCTCATAGGCAGAAGGCAAACGGGTGTGTGCGCCAAGCATCAGCGGATTTTGGCAAGGGAGATAAAGAGGGCAAGACAATTGGCACTACTACCCTACCTCATAACCTAAGGAGGTGAAAGCATGAAGGTGGTGCTTATTAAAGAACTTGAAGGTTATGGCAATGTGGGAACGGTGATAAATGTAAAAGATGGCTTTGCCAGAAACTACCTTATACCGAGGGGTATAGCCCTCCCCGCCACCGAGCCCAATCTAAAGCACGTTCAAAGCATACTCTCTCAAAAGCAAAGAAAGCTACAGAAGGGAAAAGAAAAAGCCCTTGCATTGGCAAAGAAATTGGAAGGCTTGGTGTTGGAGGTCAAGCATCAGGTGGGCGAAAAGGGAAAACTTTATGGCTCAGTCACCAGTGCGGAGATCGCCAAAGCTTTGGCAGAAAAAGGAATTGAAATAGATAGGAAAAAGGTCGCCCTTGCCAAACCTATAAGGGATGTGGGCATACATACAGTGTCCATAAAGCTACATCCCGAGGTGGAAGTTCAGATAAAAGTGGATGTGCAACCTCAAGGGTAGGCGTTATATTTATTAGGGCTATGAGAGAAGTTTCTTTAAAAAGCGGTAGGTCTTTTGCCCTTCAGGGCTGGCTAATTCCAAGCCTTGGGCTTTTGCTCGCCGTGATTTTAGCATCCCTGCCATACGATAATGTCTTTTGGTATAAATCCGCCACGCTGGCTTATGGGCTTTCAGCCATTTCTTACCTTACCTTTCTTTTTCTAAGAGAGCGCCTTATTGGTAATGTGGCTACCGGCATACTCTTTTTGGGTCTTTTGTTAAATCTAACCGGCATGATCCGAAGGGGCTGGCAAACATATGAGATGGGTGCCTTTCATCCACCGTGGTCTAATCTCTTTGAAGCCCTCACCTTTTGGAGCTTTATCGCGGGATTGATATACCTGCTACTGGAAAGAAAATATGGCGTGAAACTGCTGGGAGCTCTTATAACTCCAATTATCTTTGGTCTTTCCCTCTTTGCTATAACAAAGGCAAACGCGGAAATAACACCTTTGATGCCTGCGTTAAGAAGCTACTGGCTATACATCCATGTTATAACTGCCTTTGTGGGCTACGCAGGTTTTACCGTAGCCTTTGGTGGTGCAGTCCTTTATCTTTTAAAGGCTAAATACAACCTTAGCTTTTTACCATCATTGGAAGTTTTAGACGAGCTCTCCTATAAGTCTGTGGTTATCGTTTTCCCTATATGGACGGCGTCTATAATCTTGGGGGCTGCTTGGGCTAACGAAGCCTGGGGTGGATACTGGAGCTGGGACCCAAAGGAGGTTTGGTCTCTGATCGTATGGCTCTTCTTTGGGGCATATCTTCATGCAAGACAGATGCTTGGTTGGAAGGGCACAAAAACCGCCTGGATGCTCGTCTTTGGGTTTATAACCGTTCTAATATGCTTCTTTGCCATTAATCTATTCTTCCCTGGGCTTCACAGCTACGCCACCGATTAAGCGAACTCTTGGGTAATTGCCGCTGACTCCTTTTTTGCACTCTCTATAGCGGATTTGACCCTATCGGGGCTTGTTTTTAATATCCTTGCAACCTTTTCCAGGACCTCAGGATTTTGGGCGTCCTCCAATAGTTCTACCAAAGATAATATAAAACTCAGTTCATTGGGCTTTTTCTCAAAGGCTTCCACAATATCTTTGTCCAAACCCAGCTCAAGGGCTAAATTCTCAGGCCTTTGACCAAAGATCTCCTGGGAGAGGGAAAAGAGACCTGCGGTGTGAGCTTTTGGTTTTAAATTGGGGGAGTATAGTTCTGAGAGCTTTTCCGCTAAACAAGCCCTGTAAAGGGCCCTTTCCCAATACTTTCTCTCGTCTCCCTTTGCGAACATCTCAGAAAGGGCGAGCACTATGGCAAACTTAATTAGGTTATCAAAACCCAGATAGGCAACAGCCTCATCCAAACTGCTTATCTTTTTGATCCTTGGAAACAGGGCAGAGTTAGCAAACTTCAAGAGTTTATACGCTGCACCCACATCCCTTTCAAGAACGCTTGCTATCCGTTTCATATCACCCTCTGCCAGGGCTTTGTAAAGCTTTAATAAAGTACCTTTAAGGTAAGAAATTGTTCGTGCATCCTTTACGAGAGTAGGTGGCGAAAGATAGAAACCTTGAAAATAGTCAAAGCCATACTCCTTTGCCCTTTTATAATCTTCCTCTGTTTCTATGTTCTTTGCTATTACACTTTTTTTCAAGCCCTTTACTATAGCTATAACCTCCTTTAGCTCATCCAAGTCGTAGGGACTGTTTTTAAGGTCTATCTTTACAAAGTGAGTTTTGCTTAGCAAAGGTAGATAATCTATCCTCTCAAAGCCAAAGTCATCTATGCAGAATTTGAAACCTCTTTTTAGTAAAAGTTCTATGGCATTATAGGTTTGGGTAGTAATGTTTTTGTTTTCCACAAGCTCTATGCCTACATACTCTGGAGAGAGAAGGTCAAACATAGAAGCCTCTAAAAATATAGCTGGAACATTAACAAAAACAACCTTCCCTTCACCAACCCTATAGGCACCCAACTCTACAAGCACATCTACTGCTATGGTAGTAGCCTTGAGAGGGTCAATGTCTTCCGGATATTTACCGGTAGTGGGATCCTGAACGAAAACTTCCCAAAAGGCTACATTCCCCCTCTTGTCATAGGTTGCCTGCTTCCTCAAAACATGCATATTAGGAGTATAACCCAAAATTTTTAGAATAGTTCCCTATAAACTTCCTCCTTAGAAGGCTTTTCTTTTAGCGTCTTCAACTTGGAGGCGTAATACATAAGGGGTATGAGGACCAGAGTTAGGGTAGTGGAACCTATTGTGCCAAAGATCAGAGAAATGGCAAGCCCGTTGAAGATAGGGTCAAAGATGATCACAAAGGATCCCACTATTATTGCCACCGCGGTGAGAATTATGGGTCTTGTTCTTATAACTCCCGCTTCAACAACAGCCCTGTGGAGGGGCACACCTTCCTTTATCTTTTCTTCCGCAAAATCCACCAACAGGATGGAGTTTCTGACTATTATACCCGCAAGGGCAATAAAGCCTATCATAGATGTAGCGGTAAAGAAGGCACCCATCAAGAGGTGTCCGGGGATTATACCCACCAAGGTTAAGGGTATGGGTGCCATGATTATGCCAGGGATTTTAAAGTCTTTGAACCAACCCAGGATCAGCACGTACATCACAAAGAGGGCAACACCAAAGGCAAGCCCAAGGTCCCTGAATACCTCAAGGGTTATGTGCATTTCACCATCCCACTTTACGTATATAACGTCCTCTACGAGAGGTAGGCTCATCCAGAGCTCCTTCGGCGGACCGTAAGGTGTGGAAATGGAAAGCACATCCTTTCTAACGTCAAGAATGCCATAGAAGGGTGCCTCCTCCCTTCCTGCCACATCTCCTATCACATAAACCACCCGCCTTAGGTTCTTGCGGTATATACTTTTGGGTGCGTCCTGTTCTATGATTTCCACAAGCTCCGACACAGGAACAAGTCTGCCGTCCTTGGTGGGAATTTTAAGGGTCTTCAAAAGCTCCAAGCTTCTGTAGTTTTCCTTCAGTTGAACTATTATGGGTGTATGCTCTGTGTCTGTGTTTTGAAGCAATCCCACGCGGTAGCCACCAAGCAAGGCGGTTAAAGTATGCACGAACTCCTCCTTAGACATGCCCACCAGCTTTAGCACATCATCCTTTGCCTTCAGGACAAGCATTTTGTGGGGGCTTTCAAGGTATATACCCTCGTCGGTTATGGAGGGGGATTTCTTGAATACATCCAAGACCTGCAAAGCAAACGCCTCTTGGCTCTTTAGGCCAGGACCATAGATTTCCGCCACTATAGGGGATAGCACAGGAGGACCGGGTGGCACTTCCACCACAGCTACATACTTGGCACCGTATTTTTTGGCGACCTCATGGACTGCGGGTCTTATCTTTTTGGCAAAATCGTGGGATTGGTCTTTTCTTTCCTTCTTATCCACCAAATTCACTTGAATGTCTGCCATGTTGGAGCCTTGCCTTAGGTAGTAATGCCTTACAAGTCCGTTGAAGTTGAAAGGGGAGGATGTTCCCACATAGATCTGATAGTCTTTAACTATGCTCTGCTTGGCTATGTAGTGCGCTATTGCCTTGGCGGTTTCTAAGGTCTTTTCCTTTGGAGTTCCCTCGGGCATGTCTATGACGACCTGCAGTTCGCTCTTGTTGTCATAAGGTAGCATCTTAACCACCACCACCTTGGTGATCAGAAGTCCCACAGATAGTGCCATCAGACCTAAGGTAAAGCCATAGAACATGTATCTTTTTGGCTTGCTAACCAGCAAGGGTGCCATAATGCGTGCGTAGAACTTCCAGAACTTGGTTTGCTTAATGTCCGTCTCTTGATGTTCCTTTTTGTCAAACTGATCCTTTAAAAAGATGTACCCTGCCCAAGGGGTGATTATGAAGGCAACTAAAAGGGAGAAGAACATGGCAACGGAGGCGTTTATGGGTATGGGTCTCATGTAAGGACCCATCAAACCACTGACAAAGGCCATGGGCATAAGCGCCGCAATGACCGTAAAGGTTGCCAGTATGGTGGGGTTTCCTACCTCATCCGTCGCCCTGACTATTGCCTCCCTTGGATACTTTGCCAGCTTTAGCTCAAACCATCGGTGTATGTTCTCCACCACCACTATGGCGTCATCTACCAAAATACCTATGGCAAAAATAAGGGCAAATAGAGTAACCCTGTTTAGGGTAAAGCCAAGGACCTCGCTTATAAAGAGGGCTATGGCGAGGGTGACGGGCACTGCAATGCCCACCACTATGGCTTCCTTGATACCAAGGACAACAGCCATTAAAAGGATCACTGAACCCGTTGCAATGAATAGCTTTTTAAGTAGGTCGTCTGACTTTTCTTTGGCGGTCTTTCCGTAGTTTCTTGTGATGGTTATGTTTAGGTCTTTGGGAAGTTTCTTGCCCTTTAGGTGTTCAACCAACCCTATAACTTCATTGGCAACATCTATGGCGTTTGTGCCCTTCCTTTTGGCAACGGCGATGGTCACCGCTGGATAAAGCCCTCCCGTTTTTAAATCCTGACCTTTAGCCGCCGGTCCAAAGCCCATCAGCACATAGTCCTTCACCTCAGAGGGACCATCCACCACATCCGCCACATCTTTCAAATAGACGGGTCTTCCACCAAAGACGCCCAACAAGAGGTTTTCCACATCTTTTTTTGACTCGAAGAAGGTGCCCGTTCTAACCTTGTATTCGTAGTTTTGACCCAAAAGGTTTCCGCTCTGCATCTGCACATTGGCAGACCTTAGCACCTGCGCCACATAGAGGGGGGATATTCTGTAGTGTTCCAGTCTTTGTGGGTCCAGGATCACCCTCACCTCCCTTGGTCTTCCTCCCACAAGGAACACATCCGCCACATTCTGGATCTTCTTTATCTCGTTTTCTATACTGGCGGCGAGCCTTCTTAGCTCATACCAATCGTAGTTTTTGCCCCAGAGGGTAAGGGTTAGGATGGGCACGTCGTCTATGGACTTGGGCTTTATCAGTGGAGGAAGGACCACACCCGGCGGTGCCAAATCCATTGCGGACATCATCTTGGTGTTTAGGTCCACCAGAGCCTTAACCGGGTCAGTGCCCACATAGAACCGAGCAGTAACCACCGCCATTCCCTCGCCCGCGTAAGAGTATATGTATTCAATCTCTTTAAGCTCCCAAAGTTTCTTCTCTAAGGGTGCCACTACCCTTCTTTCCACCTCCTCCGGGCTTGCCCCCGGGTAGGAGAGCATTATATCTATCATGGGCACCACTATTTGGGGCTCCTCTTCCTTTGGTGTGGTTACTATGGCAAATAGTCCAAGGGCTAAGGAGACCAGTATGAGAACGGGGGTGAGCTTGGAGTCTATGAAATAGTGGGCTAACCTGCCGGCAAATCCGTGCATTTTTTAGCCTCCTACCTTACAACCTTCGCAGGCTTTTTCTATGCCTTGGATTACCACCCTCTCACCCTCCTTTAGCCCACTGAGCACCTGGACTTTGTCTCCTAAGGTGTCTCCGAGCCTTACAAACCTAAGCTCAAGGGTGTTGTCCTCTTTTACCACCCAAACGCCGGTGAAGTCAAAGCGTCTAACGATGGCAGACTGGGGCACCATAAGGGTCCTTTGATCCTCTGGCATTAGCACCCTTGCCAGCTTACCGCTGGAGAGCCCATTGGATGGAACTAAGAGCTTGACCCTAAAGGTCCTGGTAGCCGGGTCCACAGAGACACCACTTTCTATCACTTTTCCTTCAAGCACTTTTCCGTCTATCTCCACCTTCAGGGAACTTCCCACCTTAACTTTACCCAAAAACCTCTCGGGCAGGTAGACCTCCACCTTGTAGGGTGCCTTTTCTAAAATCAACATGGGCTGCCCGGGCACCGCCAAGTCTCCCACATCCACGTTCTTTAGAACCACACAGCCATCAAAGGGTGCGGTAAGGTTTGCGTAGGTAAAGTTGGACGCAACCGCTGACTTTTGGGCATTTATTGCCTCTATGCCCGCCTTTGCCTGCTCCACCTGTGCTTTTGCAGATTCAAACTGGGCTTTAACCTGGTCAAACTCCTGCTGGGTGATGGCGGACTGCTTTAAGAGGGCAGAGTATCTTTCGTAGGTTTTCTTTATGGCTTCATACTGGGCGAGGGCAGACTCGTATGCCTTTTCCGCCTGTTTTCTTTGCTGTTCAATGGCATTGACCTGTGCTTGCACATCGGATGCATCTATGCTAACCAGAAGCCTTCCTGCCCTCACACACTCTCCCTCCTTAACATGCACTTTCAACACCCTGCCCATAATACGGGTAGAGACCTCAGCCCTCTGGTCTGCCACCACCTGCCCTATGTAGGGAGTTTCCGTATAGTCCAGTTTTTCCACCGTGCCCACCGTTAGCCCCTGCACCACCTTACTCTCTTTGGCAACCTCCTTTGTGGGCGTCCTTTTGGAGAAAAAGCCACCAAGCCAAAGGATGCTCAAAAGGATCACCACCAAAAAGGCTATATACTTGATCATTTTTGTACCTCCTCAAGGATGGTTCCCACGCTGTGCTTTAGCCTTGCGTGGGCTTTCCAGCAATCCACCAGAGCTTTCACCTCCTCCAACCTTGCCATATCCAACTCCGTTTGGGCATCCAGGATGTCTACCATCCTTGCTAAACCGTTTTTGTATCTGACTTGCATGACCCTTAAAACTTCCTCGCTTGCCTTTATCCTCTCCCTTGCGGAGTTAAGGGCGCTGAGGGCTTTTTCGTAATCTGCCTTTGCTCTATCTACCTCAAAGGCGATGAGCTCCTCCATGCCCTTTGTCCTTTCCTCCAGCGCCTTTTTCCTTTCCAAGTGTGCCCTGGCTTTGTTTAGGGTGCTAAGCCCTGTATCAAAGCTCCAAGATATACCAAGCATGAGCATGTAGCCCTTTCCGTCCGCACCAAGGGGAAAGTCCCTTGAGTTCAGAGAGTAAAAGGCACCTGCATAAACCTGAGGCAGGTTGTTGGAAAGTTCAAGGTTGTAGTATTCATCAAAGAGCTTAGCCCTATCATACATAGCCTTCAGATCCTCCCTCCTTTGGAGGGCTGTCTCTTTGAGTTCCTTTAGTTCTACTGCCGGGCACTCCTTTATATTTACCACATCAAAGTCTCCGAGGGAAGTTCCCACCACCAACTCTAAAGCCTTCTTGGCGGTTTCGTAGTCCTTTTGTGAAGCAAAGAGCCTTTCCCTTGCTTTTTCCACATACACCTTTGCCCTGAACACGTCCGAAAGCAATGCCATTCCTACCTTATAAGTTTCCTCTGCGAGCCTTTGATGTTCCTGGGCACTTTCTAAAGCTTGCTTGGAAACATCAACAGCCATCTTGGCAAGGACTGCATCTCCGTAAGCTTCATAGACCCTCAGGGCTACATCCTCTTTCTTTCTAAAGTCCTCCCTTTGCAGTATAAAGAGGTTCAGCTTTGCCAGCCTTTCCCCCGCCTGAATCTTTCCTCCAAGCCATATGGGAATTTCCAAGCCTATCTTTGTTTCAAAGTTGTTTATAGCACTTGGGTTGTTGAGCCTGCTTGGGTCAAAATCCAGCACTGTTATGCGTTCTTGATTTAGCCGACTCATAAAGGCATAGGCGGGTATATCCGTTCTGGTAAAGTTCTCCTCAAGCTTTATGCGTGGATAGTAAGCACCCCTTGCTGACCTTAGCTCCAGCCTGCCCGCAGAAATCTCCCTCTGCATAGCTTTTATTTCCCTGTTGTTTTCCAGAGCCTTTTGGAGCACGTCTGCTACATTTAGTTCCACCGCCCAACCAAAACCAACCATAAAGGCAAAAGCCCACAGGATCTTCATTATAAGAACATCATTATATTCTAATTTTCTCATTTTGCAACTCCTGGAGGACCTCCTCAAGACGCATACCCCTTGAACCCTTAAAGAGAACCACCGCGGGCTTGTTCAAAAGCCCTAATAAAAAGCTTGTAAGGGTTTCTTTGTCCTCAAAGTGCTCTGCTTTGCCCCCACATCTTCTACACTCCTCCCATGCATACCTCATACTTGGACCGTAAAACAGGCTTAGGTCTATGCCAAGCTCCGCACAGAGCTGTCCCACCTCCCTATGAAATCTCTCAGACTCCCCGCCCAGTTCTAACATGTCTCCAAGCACCGCTATCTTAAAACCCTTAAACCTACAAAGGGTCTGCAAAGCTTTCCGCACAGAGGGAGGGTTGGCGTTGTAAGCATCATCTATCACAAACCAGTTATCAATTTGGTAGGTTTTGAACCTCCCCTCCACTGCCCTGAAATCCCTCAGATAATCCACAAAGTTCTTCCAATCAAAGCCAAGGGCTTGTAGGACTGCAAAGGTGCAGAGGGCATTTTCCACTACCCCAAGGCTGGGAATGGGAACAAAAACCTCTACATCCAAAACCTTAAAGCGCACCCCTTGCACGCTAAGGTTTATATCCCTTGCGGACAGTTCTGAGCCCTCACCAAAGGTGATCTTTTTCGGCAAAAGGTAGCAATGGGAAACCTCATGGGGGCACACGCCCACATCTTCTTCTTTTATGTCCTTGAAGACCTCTCCGTTTCCCACCACCACATCGTCCAAACAGCCAAAGGTCTCCAGATGCTCCTCCCCTATGGCGGTTATCACCCTTATGTGAGGTTTTATTAGCTCCACGAGCCTTGCCACATCTCCCTTTTGGCTTGCGCCCACCTCCACCACCCAAAACTGACAATCCTCCTCAAAGTTTGCCACGGAAAGGGGCACTCCTATTTGGGAATTGAAGTTCCTCGGCGTCTTGCAGGTTTTTGCAATCTTTGAGAGCAAGAAGGCAACCATCTCCTTGGTGGTGGTTTTTCCCGCAGAACCCGCAATGGCTATAACCTTTCCTTTAAAGCCCTCCCTCTTCTTTCTTGCCAAGTCCCTCAAAAACTCAAGGCTGTCCTTTACCACTAAAGCAAACTTTCCCTCCGGCACTTTAACCTCCCTTTCTACTACCACTCCCACCGCACCCCTTTGGAATGCCTCTTCCACAAAGTCGTGTCCGTCGTGCCTTGAACCCTTTAAAGCTACAAAAAGGTCTCCCTCCTGAACTTCTTTGCTGTTTATAACTACTCGCATAATCTTAAAATCTAATCAGCATTGCACCCCAGGTTAGCCCTCCGCCCATGGCGGTCATGAGCACCAAATCTCCCCGCTTTAATCTCCCCTCCAAGTATGCCTCTGTTAGGGCTATGGGGATGGATGCGGCGCTCGTGTTTCCGTATTTATGAATGTTTGAATAAACCTTTTCCATGCTTAAGTTTAGTCTTTCCGCAAGGGCTTCCATGATCCTTATGTTTGCCTGATGGGGCACAAAAAGGTCTATCTGCTCCACCCTCAGCCCTGCCCCCTGCAAAACCTCAAGGCAAACCTCCTCCATACTTTTAACTGCCAGCTTAAAAAGCTCCCTCCCTTTCATGTTTATATAACCACACCTTTCTGCGTATAGGATCTCCCATGCATTTCCATCGGACCTCATAACAGAAGCCAAAATCTCACCCTCTCCTTCGTCGGAAACCACCACCGCACCCGCACCATCTCCAAAGAGCACACAGGTGCTTCTGTCTTGCCAATTAACAATGCTTGAAAGCTTTTCCGCACCTACCAAGAGAACCTTTTTTAGCCCACTTCCTTGTATGAGACCTCTTGCTACCTCCAAACCATACAAAAAGCCGCTGCACGCAGCGGATATATCAAAGGCAAAGCCCCTTTTGCATTCAAGTTTGCTCTGCAGTAAGCAAGCGGAAGCGGGAAAACCAAGCTCGGGTGTGAGGGTAGCAAAGACTATAGCGTCTATGTCTTGGGGAGAGACCTTTGCCATATCCAGCGCCATCCTGCTTGCCTTTTCTGCCATGTCCAAAAGACTTTCCTTTTTTGCGACCCTTCTCTCCTTTATACCCGTGCGTGTTACGATCCATTCATCAGATGTATCCACCATCTTTTCTAAATCAAAGTTGGTGAGCACATCCTCCGGCACATAGTAGCCCAACCCTCGCAGTGTAACGCCCATCAGACTTTTACTCCTTCTGGAGCCAATTTTATTAGATTATCCTTTAGTTTTTCGTTAAAGTGATGGGTTAAAAACTCGTTGGCTACCCTTATGGCGTTCTTTATAGCCTTGGCGTTTGCCCTGCCGTGGGTTATTATGACGGGCTTTTTTGCACCCAAGAGGGGTATGCCCCCATACTCCGCAAAGTCCGCCTTCTTCTTGAAGTTGTTCAAAGCAGGCAGCATCAACAGGGCACCAAGCCTTGCCAAAATGCTCTTTTGAACCTCCTCCTTTATTATTTGGAGAACTGCAAAACCAAGGCTTTCACTTGCCTTTAGCACCACATTGCCCACAAAACCATCACACACGATCACATCAAAGGTGCCAGCGTATATATCTCTACCCTCCGCATTACCCAAAAAGTTAAGCTTAGACCTCTTTAAGAGGGGATAGGTTTCCTTCACCAGTTCGTTACCCTTGCCCTCTTCCTCACCTATACTCAGGATGCCTACCCGTGGGTTTTTTATACCCAAAATCTCCTCCGCATAGGTATGCCCTATTATGGCAAACTGCAGAAGATGTCTGGGCTTACAATCCACGTTGGCGCCCACATCCAAAAGGACCGTTTTGCCCTTTGGGTTTGGAAGGGGAACCCCTATGGAGGGTCTTTCCACCTCCTCCGCAGTGCCCACCACAAACTTGCCCACCGTTAGCACCGCACCCGTGTTGCCCGCAGAAACAAGACCGTCCGCTTCTCCCTCTCTCACCAGCATACCCGCCACATAGAGAGAAGAATTCTTCTTTTTAAGCACCACCGAGGGGGGTTCGTGCATTTCCACTTTTTCCTCCGCATGAACTATGGTCAGGGCTTCACTTTCCTTTACTCCCTCTTTACGTAGGATACTTTCTATTGCCTTTCTGTCTCCCACCAGGTAGGTACCCAATCCAAGCTCTTTGTATGCTAAGATGCAACCCTTGACGATTTCCTCGGGGGCGTAATCCCCTCCCATACAATCCACAGCGATTTTAGTCATCTAGTTATATTTAGAACTTGCTTGCCTTTGTAATAGCCACAGTAGGGGCACACCCTGTGGGGCATAGTCATCTCACCACAGTTGGGACACTCTGCCAGAGCCCTTGCCTTTAGCTTGGCGAAAAAGTTTTGCGCCCTTCTTTGATCCCTTCTCCAGCTTGAAGTCCTTCTCTTGGGAACAGCCATCTAAAAAACCTCCGTAGGGTAGTTTGAAAAAGATATTATAATAAAATGCCATGGAATACGCCTTCTTTGAAGACCAAATAGTCCCCGTAGAGGAGGCAAAGCTAAGCATAAAGACGAACTCCTTTCATTATGGCACTTGCATCTTTGAGGGCATAAGGGCTTATTGGAACGAAGAAGAAGACCAGCTTTATATCCTCTTTGCAAGGGAACACTACCAGCGGATGATGAATAACTGCAGGGCAACGTTTATGGAGCTCAGCTACTCGGTGGAGGACCTCATAAGCATCACAAAGGAGATCCTCGTCAAAAGCCAAATAAGAGAAGATGTTTATATAAGACCCATCGCATACTTCAAAGACCTTGCCCTTACGCCCAAGCTTACGGGCTTTACCCCCACCGTAGCCATATACCTGTATAGGTTTGGCAGATACTTGGATACCTCTAAGGGTGCGAGGGTTAAAGTCTCCTCTTGGCGTAGGAACGATGACAACTCCATTCCCTCCCGGTGGAAGGTCTCCGGTGCATATGTGAATAGCGCCTTAGCTAAAACGGAGGCTCTGCTTTCTGGATACGACGAGGCAATAATGCT
>Ga0308396_1000781_pt1 | contig 18993 bp, 20 predicted proteins | sample Hotspr2SamplePe2_FD_202359 | JGI IMG/M metagenome (GOLD analysis project Ga0308396, IMG submission 202359) | Hot spring phototrophic mat microbial communities from Mushroom Spring, Yellowstone National Park, Wyoming, United States - 20050930_Pe2 ... | reverse complement strand
CTTCAGAAGTGCAGGCAAAATAACCTCGGAAGTGTTCGACCCTCGGGATATTCGCCCTATCACAGAGGATGACGCTACAACTCAGTCTCGCAGCCCACCGCCAAACCAACTCCCAGTGCAGGCGCTCACGCCTGACGAATGGTTACATCGCAAGGGATTGCATCTGCGCCAGTCTTACACGAATCGCACGTGATCGCTCCCATGGCCATGTGCGGATGGCGCATTCAATATATTTTGTGTTGCCGGTTTGCAAGAGGGCCTCGGCAATGGCTGGAACATAGCGATCATTCGGCCACCGCTCGCCGGCGGAGCATAACCAATGTGCATTCCCTGTCCTGATCAGTGCCTCGGTAATCTCCGGGGTATATCGCTGCTTGCTCCAGAATACACCGGCCTCTGCCAGATATTCAGCGTTTCTGGTCTGGATCAGGGCATCAGCGATGGCCGGAATATAGCGATAATCTGGCCACCAGCTGCCGGCGTAGTATAACGACTTCGCATCCCCTGTCTTGATCAGCGCCTCGGCGATGGCCGGAGTATAGCGATCATCTGGCCACAACCAGCCGGCGTAGCATAACCACTCCGGACGCCCTGTCTTAGCTAGCGCCTCGGCGATGGCCGGAGTATAGCGATCATCTGGCCAGTCCCTGCCGGCGTAGTATAACCATTCCGCATCCCCTGTCCTGCAAAGCGCCTCGGCAATCTCCGGGATGTATCGCTGATCTTTCCAATCTTTACCAGCCTGCGCCAGATATTCGGCGCATCCGGTCTTGATCAGGGCATCAGCGATGGCTGGAGTATAGCGCTCGTCTGGCCAGTCCTTGCCGGCCTTGTATAAATTGTACGCACACCATCTTGCCTTTCCTGTCCTGACGAGCGCCTCGACAATCTTCGGGGTATATCGCTGCGGTTTCCAGTTTACGACGGCCTCTGCCAGATATTCAGCGTTTCCGGTCTGGATCAGAGCGTCAGCGATGGCCGGAATATAGCGATCATCTGGCCACTGGTCGCCGGCGTAGTATAACCACCCCGCATCCCCTGTCTTGACGAGGGCTTCGCCAATCTCTGGGATATATCGCTGCCGTTTCCAGCTTGCGCCGGCCTTTGCCAGATATTCGGCCTTCCCAATCTGGAGCAGGGACTCGGCGATGGCGGGGATATAGCGATCATCTGGCCACCATCTGCCGGCGTAGCATAACCACTCCGCATCCCCTGTCCTGACGAGCGCCTCGGCAATCTCCGGGGTATATCGCCGCTTTCTCCAGCCTGCACCGGCCTTTGCCAGATATTCGGCCTTCCCAATCTGGAGCAGGGACTCGGCGATGGCGGGGATATAGCGATCATCTGGCCACCATCTGCCGGCGTAGCATAACCACTCCACATCCCCTGTCTTGACGAGGGCTTCGCCAATCTCTGGGATATATCGCTGCCGTTTCCAGTTTACGCCGGCTTTTGCCAGATATTCAGCGTTTCCGGTCTGGATCAGGGCATCGGCGATGGCAGGGATATAGCGATCATCTGGCCACTGGTCGCCGGCGTAGTATAACCACTTCGCATCCCCTGTCTTGATGAGGGCTTCGCCAATCTCTGGGATATATCGCTTATCTCTCCAATTTTTACCAGCCAGTGCCAGATATTTGGCCTCCCCTGTCTGGACCAGGGCATCGGCGATGGCAGGGATATAGCGATCATCTGGCCACTCCTCGCCAGCGCTGTATAACGCCTCTGCATTCCTTGTCCTGGCAAGGGCTTCGCCAATCTCTGGGATATATCGCTGCCGTTTCCAGTTTACGCCGGCTTTTGCCAGATATTCAGCGTTTCCGGTCTGGATCAGGGCATCAGCGATGGCTGGAGTATAGCGCTTGTCTGGCCAGTCCCAGCCGGCCATGTATAAATACTCCGCATCCCCTGTCCTGCAAAGCTCGTCGGCAATGGCCGGAGTGTAGAAATTATCAGACCAACAGCTTCCTGCATAGTACATTTCGTGGGCGTTCATTTCTGTTATCCTTTTCTTAAGTAGACTCATAATTAGACCTCACCTTACTGGATGGAGATGTAGTTGGCGATACAAGTCGGACGGGGCGCGCAGCCCACTGCCCAATTGATCCCCGGTCTCGGAAACTCGAGCATGATAAATAGTGATATCATAAAGACAGGAACTGCACAAGTTTCATAAAGATTTCCTTTGATCGCTGCTGTGGCCACTCTTGCCCGGCCTTTTCCAGATATTCGGCGTTTCCGGTCTGGATCAGCGCCTCGGCAATGGCTGGGACATAGCGATCATCTGACCACTCCTTGCCGGCGTAGTATAACCATTCCGCATCCCCTGTCCGGATGAGCGCCTCGGCAATCTCAGGAATATATCGCTGCTTTTTCCAGTCTTTCCCAGCCAGCGCCAGATATTCGGCGTTTCCAGCCTTGATCAGGGCCTCGGCGATAGCCGGGATATATCGCTCGTCTGGCCACGACAAGCCAGCGTAGTGTAACCATTCCGCATCCCCTGCCCGGATGAGCGCCTCGGCGATAGCTGGGATATATAGCTCGTCTGGCCACGACAAGCCGGCGTAGTGTAACCACTTCGCGCCCCCTGCTCTTATAAGCGTCTCGGTAATCCACGGAGCATATTGCTCATCAGGCCAATTCTCCCCCGCCACTGTCAGATATTCGGCGTTTCTGGCCCTGATCGGCGCGTCGGCAATTTCCGGGGTATATCGCTGCTCTTCCCAGTCTTTACCGGCTTTTGCCAGATATTCGGCACTCCCAATCTGGAGCAGGGACTCGGCGATGGCGGGGATATAGCGCTTATTTGGCCACTGCTCGCGGGCGTAGTGTAACCACTTCACATCCCCTGTCCTGGCAAGCGCCTTGGCAATTTCCGGGGTATATCGCTGCTCTTTCCAGTCTTTACCGGCTTTTGCCAGATATTCGGCGTTTCCGGTCTGGATCAGGGCGTCGGTGATGGGCGTGATATATCGCTTGTCTGACCACTCCTTGCCGGCGTAGTATAACCATTCCGCATCCCCTGTCCTGACGAGCGCCTCGCCAATCTCCGGGGTATATCGCTGCTCTTTCCAGTGTTTACCGGCCTTTGCCAGATATTCGGCGTTCCCGGTCTGGATCAGGGCATCAGCGATGATTGGAGTATAGTGATCATCTGGCCAGTCCTTGCCGGCCTGATACAACTGCCCCGCATTGCCTATCCTGACGAGCGCCTCGGCGATGATGGAAGCATAGTGCTCATTCGCCGGATCTCTCCCCGCTTTGTAGAGAACATAGGCGAGTGCAAGTTTTGGATTGCGATTTCGTTCATCCATCAGTTTACCTCCAACAAAAGATGCTTTTCATAGACATTATCGCAGTCCGCGCGCGCGACGTCCAGCCCCCTGTGCCGGTTTTTAAAGCTAACGTACCGCTTTTTACCGGCTTTTGCCAGATATTCGGCGTTTCCGGTCTGGATCAGGGCGTCGGTGATGGGCGTGATATATCGCTCGTTTGACCACTCCTTGCTGGTGTAGTATAACCATTCCGCATCCCCTGTCCGGACGAGCGCCTCGCCAATCTCCGGGGTATATCGCTGCTCTTTTCAGACACTCTTGACATTTACCATCGCTATGCCTGTACATTATCTTATACCGACACCACTATCAAATTCAACCCGGCATCTCCTGTAGCCTCCCCTACACAAGCGTGCTCACCCACTTAACAAACGTGAGTTCGGATTATCCGCGTCTTTTGCTAATCGGCAGCTAGGTTGCTCTGCGGAGCACGCAGGATATTTGCATAGCTCATGACTATTATAGTGGTTATTAGCAATAAGTTTACTGCGAACAGCGACAGTCTGTGTGTCATTCTACTCTATGTTACTCGCTAGGTTCGTGTTAACAAGATTACCCCCCTTAGCATTACCCACAAGTTAGAAAGGTTCCCAGATACGAGCGCGTAGGGTATAGTGAAACGCGAGTTTGGATTTACAAAGGCGCTTTTCTTTATATCAGCCCCTCGCGACAGCGCGAAACATCCAAAATCCCAGAAATCCCGCGACGTCACGCATGCCCAACCCTGTTGTCATGCTGATGGAAAGAATTATATATTTAATTCTTAAATCATCGGTCTGCTTTTAAAGCCATAACTATACTTTTTCTCTTTATTCTCGCATTAAAATAAAAATTATATTCTAAAAGTTTTTTCCAATATAAAGTATGTCCTTTACTATTATTCTAATTGATATATAGTTACCAAGCATTTTATTTTAATTCTTATATAAAATTAAACGATAAGTACAATAGCATCGTCGCCCCCTGCACCCCCTCTGACCAACTCGGCGCAGCAAGCGCTTCCTGAATGCGATTCTGCAATTCAATATCATATTCTAAATCTACCAATTCAACTAAACTACAAATTGGGTGCGTAAAACCATGCCTCTTAATATACTGTTTTTACAATTGCTCCGGAAATCGCACATCATCATATTCAAATGAGCCATATAAAGATGGCCTTTTCCCATATGCTCCCCTCAACATCTCCGTCAAGATCACCCGTTCTGCCTCAGCGTCGAGCTGACCCTGGTAAACCAGCCATCCCGCCGGACGATATCTCACCTTCGCCATCAGGTCATGCGTAAGCTCGCCGCCAGATACACCGCCTCCAGGCTGCCAGCCGCCAACAGCTGGTCCAGCCAGCGGTGATACACCTCCTCCGGCCACGGGCGATCATTCATGCACGTCCAGACCAGGACGGCGTGCGGAATAATGGCCTCCTCAACCGGGTCACCGGTGATCACGAAGCCGTCGGAGGCGTCTACAGGGATAATCCCCCCCCCTCCACGCATCCACGTACTCCTAGGTCTTCTCGATAAAATACATCGCGTTTTTTCCTAAGGCAGCTTCCAAGAGCCATGCGATGAGCTGCTCGCCCTTGGCGCTCAGCCAGCGCTTTGCAAAATACCACGTCAGCGCCCCCGGCTTATCAAATCCCAGTTCGTCACTCGTCATGCGCGTGCCCATTTGAATTTATTTTAAGATTTTTTCTAATTCATCTATTATCACAGGTAAAAATTTAAAGATATGCAGTGGGCGATCGGCCAGGTGGGTTAGGAATGACTTCTTATCCATGGGTTAGCGTTCACCGCTGCGCCCGCACGGTCAGCAACTGCGGCTCGACGCTCTGGACGCCGGGCAGTCGCGCCAATTCAGGGATGCCGCGCAGCGCCTCGGCGGCGTCTTTGTCGGCGTGCTCCAGCCAGCCAGCGTTCGGCGCATAGGGTAAAGTCTGGGCGATCACGTAGCCCAGCCTGCGGAATGCCTCGGCACGTGCCTCTAGGGGGATGTCATCGTCCAGCCGGACGAAGACGCGGCCAGTGGGCACGAACATCAGCCCGCCGTTGCCCATGTACACAGCGCCGGCGTCGGCGTTTGCTGCCGGCTCACCGCGCATCACCAGATAGGTCACGCCGTCGTCCTCCAACGTCAGCGCTGCGCCTTTTGGCTGGCTGTGGGAGGTGCTTTTGACAACGTAGAGCTTATCGGCGCGCTGGTAGGTCTGCTCCGGATAGTTGCTGCTCGCGCACAGGCGCGCTGGGTAGTGCGTCAGGCAACTCATGGGTTAGCTCCTACAAGTTGATAGGGTCTGCCTATTATTATCGCACTTTGCAGGAATCTTGCTCATGTGCGAGCACTACCCAGACAAAGAAGGCAACCACAATGAACACCTATACCGTGCATTATGGGGGGGGCGCGACCTACGCGCTGATGGAGAGCGAGGGCTTGCTCGCCATGGGCACACAAACCTCGTCGAGATGCAATCGAACCAGGGCGCTGCCCATCTTGCAACACTTTGAGCTGTTGGAGGAATACCACGATAATGGTCTGGCGGGCGCAAGGAGATAAAGAGAGGGATGCTGTCGCTTTTGCGATCCTCAAGCGCATGTGCACTTCGCCGGACGAATGTTTTAAAAAATAACCGCCCTAAATTGATATTCCCAGTCCTTCATTTTTTTAGTTATTTTTTATATTTTCTTTCGCATCCCCTGTCATGCATCCAGTCATAAAAATCTTTACCATATAATTAAGAATTATTTTTTAAATTTCTTTAATAAAATCTTATCTCGCCAATCAATCAGTAAAAATGCTCTAGCGGAGAACCCAGGAGAAAGCAGTGCTTACATAGAGCAGATTATGCGTTTCAATACATGACCAAATAAGCATAGGCGCTGGCCTACACAGAGAATTATCGCCAATAACTTGGCACTAACGAGGAAGATTCAATGTTAGCATACTACGAGGTAAGTTGTAAATATAAATTATATAGCATATAATATTTGTTTTTATGACAAAAAACATCATGAAATTATCACCAATATTATTAATTCAAATCTCAAAAAACTTTTATTTAGTAAATTATCATATTTTGCGATTTAATATTTATTCTAGACAACTCAATTAATCTTAAATTTCTAGACTTACGCCTGAATAAGTCAATATTATACAATATTAATTTTCTCACTTTTTCTAGATTATTTTCATCTTTTAAATATTCTAATGTTTCATAGTAATTATTTTCCATAATGTCTATTAATTCATCTATTAATTCATGTCTTATCTCTTCATACGGCAAGTTGCTACTTTCTATTTTATTTAAATATAAATCTATCTTTCTTTTTGTATTATCTGTTTTGCGCGCGCATACATTTTTAACAACCCTCTCTCTTGTACGTAAGTATAAATTAAGCTTTTTATCTTTATTTATATTATCTTTAGAGAATAGCATTTGTCCTGTCGAAACAATTTTATCTCTAAAATTTGCAGTTATTTTTGCCCACTCAATTAAAATTCCATAATATAAATATAATCCAATGTGCTTTGAGTATAAAAAAGCACCTTTTTCTGGAAGGTAGTTTCTATTTGGATGCCAGCTACTTATAATCATTGCGTAATCCCTTATAAAATTATCATTAAAAATTATACCTTCCCTTCTTTTTAACATATCACTTATAAAATAACATATTTTGTGTGAATTATTATTTTGATTAAAATATATTCTAGCTTGATTAATAAGTAATTTTATTTTATCAAAATATTTTATATTACGGTATATATCTTCTATTTTTTTCTCTAACTGCTCAGTTTTTAATTTTTCTTCTATAATTGTAGAATCATTACTTTTAGACATATATATGGAAAGTATTATATCTTTAATTCTTAAATCGTCGGTCTGCTTTTCAAGCCATGATTCAACTTTTTCTCTTTCTTCTCGCTTTAAACTGAAAATTGCACTCTCAATGTTTTTCCCAATATAAAGTATGTCCTTTGATCTTAGTCCAATTGACATATACTTACTAAGTATTTTCTTTGTTGAATACTTATATAAAATTATAAGATAATTTATATAATCTTTTACTAAATTATAATCAATTTTTTCTATTTTTTCAGTATGAAAATTTATTATATTAATGTGTCTTTCATCTAATTTAAATAAATTTTGTTCTAATGTGTTAAAAACTTCTTGCAAAGGCGCGCTTAAATCTTTAAATGCCTTCAATGATAAGTACAACAGCATTGCCGCCCCCTTCACCCCCTCTGACCAACTCGGCGCAGCAAGCGCTTCCTTAATTCGACTCTGCAATTCACTGTCATATTTTAAATCTACAAGTTTAACCAATCCACAAATTGGATGTGTAAAACCATGCCTCTTAATATAATATGTCGGTAATTTCTCTGGAAATCGCACGTCATCATATTCAAATGAGCCATATAAAGATGGCCTTAGCCCATCAATCTCCCTCAACATCTCCGTCAAAATCAGACGCTCCGCTTCCGCGTCGAGCTGACCCCGGTAAACCAGCCATCCCGCTGGACGGTATGTCACCTTCGCCATCAGGCCACGCGCCGGCCACAAGCTCGCTGCCAGATACGCCGCCTCAGCACTGCCAGCTGCTAACAGCTTATCCAGCCAGCGATGATAAACCCTCTCCGACCACGGGCGATCATTCATGCACGTCCAGACCCAAACGGCATGCGGGATGATGGTGTCCTCGATCGGATCACCGGTAATCACGAAACGATCGAAGGCATTTACAGGGACAATCTTCCTGCGCCCTCTCCGCTCATCTACGCACTCCTGGGTCTTCTCGATGAAATACATCGCATTTCGCCCTAGCGCAACTTCCAGGAGCCACGCGATGAGCTGCTCACCCTTGGGGCTTCGCTCGGTGAGCCAGCACTTTGCAAAATACCGTGCCAGCGCCCCCGGCTTATCAAATCCCATCTTGTCAGTTGTCATGCACGTGTCAATTTTAAGTTATTTTAATATCAACTCGGATTTACATGACCGATGCACTCACAGCCATAAATTTATATTCCCAGCACTTTTTTATTATTTTGGATATTTTATTTCATACTTTTAATCATGCAAAAAATATAAAAATCTTTTCTAGATAATAATCAAATATCTTTTAATTTATTGAGATAAATCTTAATTTTATAATTAATCTATTATTCCAGATAAAATTTAAAACTATTAGTTGATAAGTCTGCTCTGGATAGCACAGGCGCGCTGGAATGTTTTAAAAAATAACCGCCTTAAATCGACGCTCCTAACGCTTTATTTTTATCATTATTTTTGATATTTTCTTCAGATCCAGCCATACATCCGGTTACAAAAATAAATTTTAGATAAAAATTCATTTTTTCGGCAATTTCTTCAATTAATTCTCCTTGCGCCCGCCCTTCTTCTCTCCCAGATAAAATTTTATTGTAAGTATCAATTAATATTGATTTTTTTGTATTAAAGATGCTTTCATACAATTTTTTGCATGCCAAATTCTTAACCACTTCATCGCCAAAGTCTGTGTTATTATTATCTTTAGTTCCAATCAAATACCCAAGCATAAAAATTTTATTTACACAATAATCTACGATTTTTTCTATGGATTCTTTCGTTTTTTCTACTTGACTTGAATCAAATCTTTTAAATATATTCAATGCAGCATCTCTTGATTCGAAACTAATCGAACCCAAATGCTTTATAACTTCCCGCTCATCATTTTCGACATTTTCTTCTTGTCTGACCGAGTATCCAGCTATAAAAATCCTTTTTAGGTAAAGATTTATTATTTCTGCAATTTCTTTAATTAATTCTTTTTGTACCAATTTCTCTTCTTTCTTGTAAGAAATTGTAACATAAGACTCAAGTAATATGAATTTTTTTGCAATAAAGATACTTTCATACAATTTTTCGCCTGCTAAATTCCTAACAACTTTATTGCTAGGGTCTGTGTTATTATTATTTTTAATCACAGCCCAATACCCAAGCATAAAAACTTTATTTGAATAATAATCTATGATCTTTTCTGTGATTTCTTTTATGTTTTCTATTTGGCTTGAATTAAATTTTTTAAGTATATCCGATGCAGCCTCTCTTGATACGGAACTGATCGAATTTACAATCCGCATAGTTTCCCGATCATTCTCGATGTTTACCATCGCTATCCTCCTTGCCTGTACATTATCTTATACCGACGCCACCGCCAAATTCAACCCGGCATCCCAGGTTCATCCTACCTTCTCGCTTGCCGCGCCAACCGAGCCTCTTAAAATCACGTCAGTTCGGATGAGGCAGCCAGATTGAGCGATGACCGACGCTACGTTGACCACAAAGTTGACAGGGCTGCGATTGCTCAATCGCGAGTGACTGGTCAGCAACTGGCAGGCGCTTTAATCATCGCACACCTCATCCTCCACCGCGCCACTCACCCTGCGTCAGGCCGTTCATTGGATTGCACGTTTAGGCGGCTTCTTGTGCATACGGCGAACCCCGTGTCAAGACCATCTGGCTAGGATTTCGCCGCCTTGCTGACATCGCGGCGGCCTGGCGATGGGTTATCGTTCACCGCTGCGCCCGCACGGTCAGCAGCTGCGGCTCGACGCTCTGGACGCCGGGCAAGCGCGCCAATTCAGGAATGCCGCGCAGCGCCTCGGCGGCGTCTTTGTCAACGTGCTCCAGCCAGCCAGCGTTCGGCGCATAGGGTAAAGTCTGGGCGATCACGTAGCCCAGCCTGCGGAATGCCTCGGCACGTGCCTCTAGGGGGATGTCATCGTCCAGCCGGACGAAGACGCGGCCAGTGGGCACGAACATCAGCCCGCCGTTGCCCATGTACACAGCGCCGGCGTCGGCGTTTGCTGCCGGCTCACCGCGCATCACCAGATAGGTCACGCCGTCGTCCTCCAACGTCAGCGCTGCGCCTTTTGGCTGGCTGTGGGAGGTGCTTTTGACAACGTAGAGCTTATCGGCGCGCTGGTAGGTCTGCTCCGGATAGTTGCTGCTCGCGCACAGGCGCGCTGGGTAGTGCGTCAGGCAACTCATGGGTTAGCTCCTACAAGTTGATAGGGTCTGCCTATTATTATCGCACTTTGCAGGAATCTTGCTCGCGTGCGAGCGCTGCCCAGACAAAGAAGGCAACCACAATGAACACCTATACCGTGCATTATGGGGGCACGACCTACGCGCTGATGGAGAGCGAGGGCTTGCTCGCCATGGGCACACAAACCTCGTCGAGATGCAATCAAAGCAGGGCGCTGCCCATCTTGCAACACTTTAGGCTGTTGGAGGCATACCACGATAATAGTCTGGCGGGCGCAAGGAGATGAAGAGAGGGATGCTGCCGCCTTAAATTGATATTCCTAATCCTTTATTTTTTTTATTATTTTCCATATTTTCCTTCATTCCTCCTGTCATGTATCCAGCCATAAAAATCTGCACAATATAATTAAGCATTATTTTTTCAATTTCTTCAATGAAATCTTCTTTCGTTAATCCCTCTTTTTCTTTGCACATAACTTTAGAGCAAGTATAAATAAATTCAAGTTGAATATTAGATGACATTAATTTATTTATATCATTAATATGGCTATACAACTCCTCTCCTGCCAAATTCTTAACAACCTCATCGCTAAATCCAGGATAATTATCAATATCTTTAATTCCAAGCCTGTAACCAAGTAAAAATACTCTATTTGAATAAATCTTTGTAATTTTTTCTATTTCATCAAATAGATTATCAAATTTATTAACATTATCTTCTCTTAATTTTAAAGATAAGGTAATAAATTTTGTAAATATTTCATAAGCAGCTTTTGCTGAATAGCTGGCAAAAACAGGATAATCCTCGCCAGCAACTTCTTTTACATCATCTAAATTAAATTTTTTTAGGGAATCTATAATTTCCTGAACACTCTTGGCATTTACCATCGCTATCCTCCTTGCCTGCACGTTATATTATACCCGCACCACTGCCGATTTCAATCCGGCATCTCATGACTTCTCGCTTGCCGCGCTAACCTAGCCTCCCCTAAAAGCACGTCAGTTTGGATGAGGCAGCCAGATTGAGCGATGGCGAACGCTACACAAAGTTGACAGGGTTGCGATTGCGCAATCTGCGAGTAACTAGTCAGCAAGGTGCTCCTGGGTACTGCTTTCATCATCGCATGCCTCATCCTCCGCCGCCCCGCTCACTTTGCGTCAGGCCATCCAATTGACGACGGCGTGGATATTGATCATGAAAAATTCCGTTCCGTCGGCAAGATCGTCGCCCCGTGCGATGTCACCCGCAAGAGCAACGACCCGCCCCCGAGCGACCTGAACAATCACGACACAGCCTGCGCCAATGGCGCTTCGGGCGTCGTGCCCAAGGCGCGCCTGATGCCAATTCGCCTGGTCTCTGCCCTGGGTTCGCAGAACGAAGCTAAGGCATTTGTCTGGGCTGCCCAGAACGGGACGACGTGATCTCCTGTAGCTGGGGGCTGCCTGATGGTCGCTGGTGGGAGCCAAGCGATCCTGTGCATAACCAGGTCGTGCTCTTGCCCGATTCCACCTGGCTGGCGATTGACTATGCGATCCGCAATGGCAGGGCTGCCTGATCCTCTTCGCCGCCGGCAACAGCAATGAGAGCGTGGACAACGCCAGCTACGAGAAGGTGATCGCTGTGACTGCCTGTAACAATCGCGGCGCGCGCGCTGCCTATTACAGCAAGGCGATCTGCTGCGCCTTCCCCAGCAGTAACGGCCATCCCTCGCTCACACCTGCCATCTGGACCACCGACTGCAGCGGCGCATCACCCCGGCTGGGTGAGCCGCGGTGACGCGGCAGGCAATTACACGAATAGCTTCGGCGGCACGTCCAGCGCTAGCGTGGCCGGCGTCGCTGCGCTAATCTTGGCTCGCAATCTGCTGGGATGAAGTGCGCGAGGTGATCAAAAACGCCTGCGACAAGATTGACCCAGAGGGTGGCAACTACGATGCCAACGGTCATAGCCGCTGGTATGGCTACGCGCGCAAGGCAGTGGAGCTGGCTTTGCCAGTTCAGAAGCGCCCCGTCATCGCCGTCTCGATCCGCTGCGACGTCACCATTCCCGACCTGAAGTCGGCACAACTGAGCCTGAGCGTGACCGAAGATCGGCCGCTGAAGGCGCTCAAGGCAAGCGTAGACATTGAGCACATCCGCTGCGGCGACTTCGTGGTGACACTTAAGCCGCTACCGGACGCCTGCATCGGGGAAATCGTGTTGTATGACCGCCAGGGTGGAGCGTCCCACCACCTTAAACAGACTTAAAACCTGGCCCACGAGCCGGCGCAGGCAGCAGTGATTGGCAAGTTCCCTCGCTTGCGGGCTGGTCCAGCGCTCTAGCACAATGAGCTGCGCCTCATCCTGGCGGATCAGCACTGTGCGCCCATCGGCGTCTATGTAAGCGAAGTTCGCCACGCCCGTCTCTTTGCGGCACAGCTTGAAGAACATGATCGCGCGCTGATCGTCGAACCGCAGCGAGAACCAGTCCCAGCCGGCTGTGTCATCGTCTAGTGCAATGGTGAACTATTCCCGACCCAGCCAGATCACCCCCCGAACGGCGAACGTCCCGCGCGGGGTAGTGATCCGGCCTTCGGTCGCCAGGTACGTCATCGAGTAGTAGTAAGACGCATTGACGGGATTGGGCGATTTCTGGCTTCGCCCGCGATCGCCGTGAAAAACCAGCGACTTGGTGTTGGTCAACGGCAGGTCAATCGCGTAGCCATCCTGAGTAGCGACCAACCGGACGCGCGCCACAACGCCATCCTCAGCGACGCTGATCGCAGACCAGTCCTCAACGAAGACGCGGAAGGGATCAGCCTGCGCGCCGGCCAGGTCAGCGCTCAAACGCGACGTGTTCGCCAGCCGCGCTACCAGTGATGGCGAAGTACACCTGATTGAACGCGAACGCCGAAACTCGGCCGGCCAGTTTCGCCTGCGCATCGGGCGGGATCAGCGCGAGCCGAAAGAAGCTCAACTGGAGACCGAAGCGCCGTCCGGATGGGTCAAGCAGATTGCCGGTGTAACACCACGCTTGGCTCATTCTCCACTCGGTTTGATAGCCATGATGCAGGCTGCGACCACGCGGAAACTCAACACAGTGTACGGGCAAAGTGGTCGCTGTTCGCGTCGCGCTGCAAGCCAGCCGCTGTCGCGCGCGCCTCGCTCCTGGCCACTGGCGGGCGCAGGACAACCCAACCCGAGACCATCAGGGCGACAAGCAACGTCGCGCTCACGCCAATCCGCAGGCAATTTTTCGCGTCACACCTCGCTGTGCATTCGAGTTCTGCTCATTCCTCGCCCAGACGACGATCCCGTTTACTTGGCTACGCGCGCAACGGGCCTTTTTTGCGCAGAGCAACATGCATCTGCGCGCACTACATCATTGACATCCTCAAGGCCGGAGATTCCTACCACGTTACGCATAGATGGCGACGTGCATAGTCGTCTCGTTCGTGCGCAACCGCTGCTCGTCTCTCCTAGTAGGCCGCTTTGGGTTTAGCTCCGCCGTCCGCGCTATCCTTGAACGGCGGGGCTTGTCGCGCACCGGGTCACCCACGACAACGTCATTGTGGACGCGCTGCTGGCCACCGACGTTTCGCAGCTCATTCTGCGCGCCATCCTGCGCGAGGTTAATCACCAACGGAGCTTAAACGACTTGTCCCCTTGTAAGTTGATAGCCATGGATGGAATCACCGGTATGAACTACGACACCAGCAGCTTTGATCCCGTCGCCGTGCCGGCCGACCTCACAATCACTTTGCACGCCCCCAAGCGCGGCCACTACTGCTTCCTCGCAGCGCAGGCCTGCGGCGAACTGGTGGTGACATCCATTGACATCGAGCCTGGCATAGCAGAGGATTGCGCGCCGGCGCTCAGCGCGCTGATGTGCGCTTGGCGGACGAAGCGCTGGTGCGCGCGCGCCTGCCGGCCAGGCGACGCGACGCCCACAAAGGGACGTTTGGCCGCATCTTGGTGATCGGCGGTTGTAGCGAGTACCTGGGCGCGCCAGCGCTGGCTGCGCGCATCGCGTCGGCGCGGGGCTGGTAACGCTGGCAGCGCCAGACGCAGTGAAACCCGGCGCTGCTGCGACCTGTTCAGAAGCGATCTCCCTTGCCATGCCTGAATCTGGCGCTGCAGAGCCAGACATCCAGCGTCCAGTGGCTGGCATCAGCCGCCGGCTAGAACGTGGTTTTGCTCGGCCCTGGTCTCAGCCAAGCCGCGCCGACCGTTGCGTTCCTCGATGCGCTTCTGGAGTCACTCGTAGGCATTTTGCGCGGTTTGGCATGTGATACCGACGTGCTTAACCTGTTGGCGCGCATCCCGACATATTGGTCGCGCCTGCTAGCGCAGACGGTACTTGCGCCGCATCCTGGTGAGACGGCGCGTCTGACGTAGCACAGCGCAAGCGAGGTCCAGGATGATTGGGCTGGATGCACGCTGCGCTAGGCATGGGGGCATATCGTGGTATTGAAAGGCGCGCATACCTGTGCTGGGCCAGCGGGGACGTGCTGCCGGTTGCATTCTTCGATGCCGCCATCTACGATGTCTATGTGCACGGGGCAGTTGGCGAGCAATGGCGCGCCCGACACGGCAACACTGGATTACTGGCTGGCAATTTGGCCGACCTTATCCCCGACGTCGTTGGCGCACTGAGCGCATAGCGATGCCTGGCGTGCTTTCGGCGCATTGATGAAGGCGCATGGGCGCAGGGTGAGGTATGCGCTTTTCTTTTACTCTAACCTGCCCGGCGTAATCGTCGCTCGCGCTGGGCTGATCAACGCGCAGCGATACCGCGAGCAATAGTTCAAGAACATGACCCGGGTGATGCAAGGGATCTCAGTCGAGGAGATAGAAATGCTCAGTGCCTGGATCACTGATGCGCTCTGGCGCGCGCGGTGGGCGCATAACTAAAACAGTGGTGTGCACAGAGCGCGCACCTGTTGATCGCACCGGGCACGTATCAGCGCGTCGCTGATGTGAAAGCTGGGCGCGGAAGCGATCGGCACGCCCGTGGCCTTCGATAGGTATGGGCGCACCATCGGCCGGCTGAGCAGCCCAGTCTCCACTGGTCAGATTAAAGCCTCGAAGATGCGGGCCTGGTTAGGCGATGACGTGCTCGTCGCGGCTTACAGAGGGCGACACCCCCATGCTCACCAACAACCCATTGCCGTGTCTCTGCCTTGCGCGCAAAGCACTTGCCAACTGATCAAACTGGTTAGGGATATACTGGCGTAGGGGTTACTTAACATGAGTTCGGGTTAAACTCATCTTTTATAGATAGTATACGGATTGTAGTTAAAAAAGCTCTACTCGATGAATGAGCAGGTTAGGAATGTTGATAAACAGAAGTTAAGAAATACCTAATATTACAAAATTTTTTATCTAGTAAGCCATTATATTTTGTATTTTATTATTTATACATGATAGCACAATCAACTCTAATTCTCTTAAAGTGCAATTAAGAGATTAATGACTACTTAATGCTATTTAAAAAAATATTTATATTTCTTTAATATTTAAAATATAATGAAATTTCATAATCCTAATTGTAAATCTACATTTTTCTCTTTTTTATTTGCTTTATTTCCATGTAAATTTTCAACAATTCTTTTTCTTGTGCCTGAGAATATCTTAAGTTCTTTTTCTTCATTTATATATAATCTAAAATCTACTAATCTACCTGGTCGCTTAAAAAGCGCATCTAGCATGTTCTCGTCATATAAATGCCGTCTAGTACGACGTGAATATAAATCCGGAATTAAATGTTCTGGTGGCCACTTCTGTAAAACGTCATAATAAAAATACAATCCAATATGGTTTGAGTCTAAAAGCATTTTATCTCCTAAAATCCATCTCCTTCTCGGATGCCAGGCCTCCGCGATTTTTTTGTAATCTTTTATAAATTGACTACTAAAAATTATTTTTTCTTCTCTTTTTAATATATCTACTATAGAATAAAGTATCTCATCATCAGTAAGATATTTACTAACTCTAAATTGATCTACAAGCGATTTTATTTCATCAAGATACTTTATTTTTCCGCGTATATCTTCTTTTATTTCATCTACATTTTTATTTTTTAATCCTTCTTTCTCTAAATCTAAAATTATATTTTTAAGTTTAGGCCCAATATAAAGTATTTCATTTGTTTTTAGGCCAATTGAGGTATATTTTCTAAGTATTTTCTCTAAATTAATATTTAAAGCTCTATGAATGCTACCTTCATAAACCGAGTTATTATATAAAATTATAAAATGGTTTATGTAATCTTTTATTAGATTATAATCAATATTCTCTATTTTACCAATATGAAAATTTATTATATTAATATGCTTTTCATCTAATTTAAATAAGTTTTTTTCTAATATTTCAATAAATTCTTGTGTATTTGTGCTGAATCTGCGCAATTTATCTGACTCTTCTATCTCCCCATATGCTTGAACAGCCGAATCGCTAATTTTTGGTTCTTTAAGCGAATTTTTAAATTCATTCAATGATATGTATAACAGCATTGCCGCGTCCTTCACCCCCTCTGACCAACTCGGCGCAGCAAGCGCTTCCCGAATGAGAAGCCTCAAGTAATCATTCCATAATAGGAACGCACTCGGCTCAATTAACCCACAAATCCGGTGCGTAAAACCATGATCGTAAATATACCATGATGGCAATCGCTCCGGATTTTGAAAATCATCATATTCAGATGAGCATGGGCCATATAAAGATAGTCTTAGCTCATCAATCCCCCTCAACATCTCCGTCAAGATCACCCGCTCCGCCTCCGCGTCGAGCTGACCCCGGTCAACCAACCATGTCGCTGGACGGTATGTCACCTTCGCCATCAGGTCATGCGCCGGCCACAGTCTCGCCGCCAGATACGCCGCCTCCGTGCTGCCAGCCGCCAGCAAACTATCCAGCCAGCGGTGATAAACCTCCTCCGACCACGGTCGATCATTCATGCACGTCCAGACCAAGATGGCATGCGGAATAATAGTGTCCTCGACCGGATCACCGGTGATGGCGAAACCGTTGAAGGCATCTACGGGGACGATCTCCCTGTTCCCTCTCCACCTAGGTTGATTTGCATGCGATGGGTTGTTTTTCCAAGGCAAGACGGGCCATATACGGTGACGATCGGGACGAGGCCATGCATCTATGTACTCCTTGGTCTTCTCAATGAAATACAGCGTATTTCTCCCTAGCGCAGCTTCTAATAGCCACGCGATGAGCTGCTCGCCCTTGGCGCTTGGCTCCTCCAGCCAGCGCTCTGCAAAATACCGTGTCAGCGCCCCCGGCTTATCCAATCCCAGTTCGTCACTTACCATGTACGTGCTTATCTGGAGTCATTATAACATGAGTTCGAATTAACCTCACCTTCCGCTCCTCGCCCGAGACACGGATAGGCGAAACTAAAAGTTCCCCTTCTATGCCAGCGCTGTTTTCTTCTGCGTCCTCCGCATGCATCTGCGCGCACTACATCATTGACATCCTCAAGGCCGGAGATTCCTACCACGCTACGCATAGATGGCGACGTGCATAGTCGTCTCGTTCGTGCGCAACCGCTGCTCATCTCTCCTAGTAGGCCGCTTTGGGTTTAGCTCCGCCGTCCGCGCTATCCTTGAAGGGCGGGGCTTGTCACGCACCGGGCCACCCACGACAACGTCATTGTGGACGCGCTGCTGGCCACCGGCGTTTCGCGGCTCATTCTGCGCGCCATCCTGCGCGAGGTTCACCACCGACGGCGCTCAACCGACTTGTCCCCTTGTAAGTTGATATCCATGAATGGAATCACCGGTATGAACTACGACACCGGCAGATTTGATCCCGTCGCCGTGCCGGTCGACCTCACAATCACCTTTCACGCTCCCAAGCGCGGCCACTACTGCTTCCTCGCAGCGCAGGCCTGCGGCGAACTGGTGGTGACATCCATTGGCATCGAGCGTAGCATAGCAGAGGATTGGCGCGCCGGCGCTCAGTGCGCTGATGTGCGCTTGGCGGACGAAGCGCTGGTGCACGCGCGCCTGCTGGCCAGGCGACGCGATGCCTACAATGGCCGTGTCTTGGTGATCGGCGGTTGTAGCGAGTATCTGGGCGCGCCAGCGCCGGCTGCGCGCATCACGTCGGCGCGGGGCTGGTGGCGCTGGCAGTGCCAGACGCAGTGAAACCCAGCGCAGCCGTGACTTGCCCAGAGGCGATCTTCCTCACCCTGCCCGAATCCAGCGCCGCTCTGGCGCCGCCGAGCCACGCATCCATTGCCCAGTGGCTCGCGCTAGCCACCGGCCAGAGCGCAGTCTTGTCCAGCCCTGGTCTCGGCCAAGCCGCGCCGACCGCTGCGTCCCTCTATGCGCTCCTGGGGTCACTCGCGGCCGGTCTGCGCGGTTTAGTATGCGACGCCGACGCGCTCAACCTATTGGCTCGCATCCCAGCCTGGTGATCGCGCGTGCAAGCGCAAACAGTGCTCCCCCCGCATCCTGGTGAGATGGCCCGCCTGACGCAGCGCAGCGCAAGCGAGGTCCAGGATGATCGGGCTGGATGCACGCTGCGCTAGGCATGGGGGCATATCGTGGTATTGAAGGACGCGCATACCTGCGCCGGGCCAGCGCGGCATTGTATTGCCAACCCAGCTTTGGCCAGCGGGGACGTGCTGGCCGGTTGCAT
>Ga0308396_1000776_pt1 | contig 19043 bp, 18 predicted proteins | sample Hotspr2SamplePe2_FD_202359 | JGI IMG/M metagenome (GOLD analysis project Ga0308396, IMG submission 202359) | Hot spring phototrophic mat microbial communities from Mushroom Spring, Yellowstone National Park, Wyoming, United States - 20050930_Pe2 ... | reverse complement strand
ATTATTTTTTTAGAACCATATTTTAAAAGATATTCAACTGAATATAATAATTCTTTTGATGTTGTTTTCATCTGCCTTTTTAAGAGAACGACTTTTCTTGATTTTGCAACTTCTTTTAAAAGAGAATAATTTTTCATATTTCTTGCACCAATTTGAATTACATCAAAAACATCAACAACTTTTTCTACATCCCTTGTGTCAAGGACCTCACCTACAAATGGTATTTTTATCTCCTTTTTATAAATTTTTAGTTTCTTAAGACCTTTTATTCCAAATCCTTGGAAACCGTATGGAGATGATCTTGGTTTAAAAAGTGGTGTTCTAAGCCCATCAACTTTAAGTTCTTTTAGTTTTAATGATGTTTGATAAAATATATCAAAATTATCTATTACGCAAGGACCTGCTATTATGAATTTTTTATAAGTATTGATTGGTCTTTTAAAATAATAGTTTTTTTTGTATGCAAGTGGAATAATTTCAATATTTTTAAGTTTAACTTCTTTTATTCCATCAATGTTTTCTATTTGTGGAAGTTTATCATATATATATCCATATTTGAAATTTTCCACATTTAATGAGTTATCCTTAAAAATAAAACTTGCAGATGGTAGGATTTTTTTTAGTTTTTTTATTATGAAATCTTTTTTTTGACTATCTATATATATTTTCATCTTTGAAGTTTTTTTGAGTTTTCTATTATTTTTTTGTATATTTCTTCAATTTCTTTTTTATATTTTTGAGAATATTTTTTTATATTTTTAAAAACTTCTTTTTCTCTTTTTTTATCAACTATATTTAATCTAAGATTCTTTTTAACTTTTCCTAATTTTTTTACTATATCAAATCTTTTTTCAAGATTTTTAATTATTGTTTTATCTGTCTTATCAATTAAAGATCTTAGTTTTTTAATTTTCGATAAATTTCCCATATATAAATAATATCATTTTTTAAATTTCATCATAAAGAGGTTAAAATTTATGTAAAATATTGTTTATGAAAGAGAAATATTACATAATTGCTGTTGATGATGATGAGGCGATTCTTGATATGTATAAAAATGGGCTTTTTGATTTTGAGGTTCTTACATTTAGCAATCCAAAGGAAGCAAAAGATTTTTTAAATAAGACAGATCGTCTACCTGATCTTATTCTTATGGATATAATGATGTCATATCTTGATGGAATTACATTTATAAGGGAAATAAGGATGAACCAAAGATTTTCTTCTATACCAATTATTGCTGTAAGCGGGCTTGGTGATGCTGCAACTTTAAATGATGCATTGCTTTTTGGGGCAAATGATTATGTGATAAAACCATTTGATATAATGGATCTTTCAGCAAGAATTAAAAAAATTATAGAAAAAAATAAAAAGAGGGAGGAAAAATGAATCTTTTTGAAATTTTTGGGAAAACTGAGGATGGATCAACTGCAAGGCTTATTCAATACTCTTTTCTCTATTTTATTCTATATGTTATTTACACAGTTCTTACAAAATTGATGCAACATACATATGATTTAAGTGGCACAGTTTTTACAATATATAACACCATAGGGGGAACTCTTGTATGTGTTCTTGTAGTTATTATATGGAAATGGTATAAGTTTCAATCTTCAAATTGGATAAAATTTATGGGAATAAATATGCCAAAGGAGTTTTTGTATATAATTCCCTCTGGAATATGTACAGCGATAATAATTCCAACAACAACATTGATGTATACACTTCCAATCTCTGTTATGGTTGCAATGATAATAATGAGAGCAAGTATAATAGTTATAAGCAGAATAATTGATCAAATTCAAATATGCCAAGGAATACTCAAGAAAAAAGTTTATGCAGAAGAAAATATAGGTGCTATTTTTGCAATATTTGCATTAACTATCCAACTTTTTATGAAAATAAAAACTGATAATGTAATAAAGATTGAGTTTTTTAAAGTAAATCCTGGGGACTTTGATTTCATAAAGAATAAAGCAGCAATGACTATACTTACATTTTATCTTGTTGCATATACTATAAGGTTATACATAATGAATTATTACAAAAATACAAGACCTAAAGGCTCTGTTTATGATATGAAAGGTTTCTTTGCAATAGAACAGATTGCAAGCACAATTATGCTTATTCTTATTGGATTTCTTTATTATTATTTTTCAAAAGTAGATTTTTCAATCCCAGATTACTCTAAAACATTTGCGTATCAATTTAAGTTTGCTTTTAATAATGTTCCAGATAAATGGTTTTGGATTGTTCTAAGTGGTTTTCCTTTTGGGGCTGCTGCTTTCTTTTCAGTTTTTCTTTTTATGTTTAAAGGAAGAACTGCAACATTTGCGGGACTTGTTAATAGAATAAGTTCTCTTGTGGCAGGAACATTTTCTACAATAATTGTTGTGGCATTGTTTGGAATAGGGAAGGTTAAAAGTGAGGACTGGGTTGCTTTAATATTTATATTTATCGCAATTTATTTTATGTCAAAAGCAGAGAAAAAGAGAGTTTGTGAACTTGTTACAAATAAAGAACTTAGTGGAAGTGGATCTGAATGTAAATAATTAAAGGAGATGTTTATGAAAAATAAAGATAGTGTTAATATTGCAGTTATTGGAACTGGCTATGTTGGGCTTGTTAGTGGAGCATGTTTTAGCGAGATGGGACACAGGGTTGTATGTGTTGATAATGATGAAAATAAAATAAAAATGCTTAAAAAACTTAAAATGCCAATATATGAAGAAGGGCTTAGCGAACTTGTAATTAAAAATGTTAAAGCAAAAAGATTATTTTTTACTACCAGTATAAAAGAGGCAATGAATTTTGACGGGGTTAGAACTGAGGCTGTTTTTATTGCTGTTGGAACACCACCAAGAGAAGATGGTTCTGCTGACCTTAGTGCAGTTGAAAAAGTTTCAATGGAAGTTGCACTTAATATGACTGATTATACAGTTATTGTTGAAAAATCAACAGTTCCAGTTGAGACCTGCAACTGGATTGAAAAAGCTATAAAAAGATATAACAGAAAAAATATTCCTTTTGATGTATGTTCAAATCCAGAGTTTTTAAGAGAGGGTATTGCGATAAATGACTTTTTAAAACCTGATAGAATTGTTATTGGTGTTCCTTCAAAAAGAGCGGAAGCACTTTTACTTAAAATATATAAACCACTTTCAAAATATCCTATACTTGTATGTGATGTTAAAAGTGCTGAACTTATAAAACATGCCTCAAATTCTTTCCTTTCAACAAAGATTTCATTTATAAATGCTGTTGCAAATATATGTGAAAAAACAGGTGCAAATGTGGAACTTGTTGCAAAAGGCATGGGGCTTGATAAGAGAATAGGACCTGATTTTCTTAAAGCTGGTATAGGATTTGGTGGTTTTTGTTTCCCTAAAGATCTTGAAGCATTTTATTGGTTAAGTAAGCAGAAGGGTTATGATTTTGAACTTTTAAAAGAGGTTAAAAAAATAAATGAAGGGCAGAAAAAATGGATGGTTAAAAAAGTTGAGGAAGAACTTTGGAATTTAAAAGATAAGGTTATCGCCATACTTGGGCTTTCTTTTAAACCAAAGACTGATGATATGAGATTTGCTCCATCAATAGATATAATAAACAATCTTATTTTAAAAGGAGCAAAAATAAGAGGATATGATCCTGTTGCCCTAAATAATGCTAAAAAAATTTTTGGAGATAAAATTAAGTATTTTAATGATATTTATAAATGTGTAAAAGATGTTGATTGTATTTGTATTGTTACAGAATGGGATGAAGTTAAAAATATGGATTTAAAAAGAGTTTATAATATTGCAAAGCATCCAATAATAATAGATGGAAGAAATGTATTTGATCCACAAAAAATAAGAGATCTTGGATTTACATATATATCTGTTGGGAGACCATAAATGAGAGTGGTAATTACTGGTGGATGTGGATTTCTTGGAAGTCATATAGCAAGATACTTTATTGAAAAAGGTCATTATGTAGTTTCAATTGATAATCTTCTTACTGGAAGAATTGAAAATGTTAATGATCTTTTTAAAACAGGTAAATTTGAGTTTGTAAAATACGATGTTACAAACTATATTCATATAAGCGGAAAAGTTGATGCTGTTCTTCATTTTGCAAGCCCAGCAAGTCCTGTTGATTATATGAAATATCCAATTCCTACTTTAAAGGTTGGTGCTCTTGGAACTCATAAGGCGCTTGGTTTTGCAAAAGAGAAAAAAGCAATATTTATGCTTGCCTCAACTTCAGAGGTTTATGGAGATCCTCTCGTAAATCCGCAACCAGAATCATACTGGGGGAATGTAAATCCGATAGGTCCAAGAGGGGTTTATGATGAAGCAAAAAGGTTTGCTGAAGCAATGACAATGGCATATCACAGATATCACAAAATGCCGGTTAGAATTGTAAGAATATTTAATACCTATGGACCTAATATGAGATTAAATGATGGAAGAGCAATTCCAAATTTTATAACACAAGCGCTTAAAAATAAGCCGATAACTGTATATGGAGACGGGAAACAAACAAGAAGTCTTTGCTACGTAAGTGATCTTGTTAGGGGAATATATAAATTGCTTTTATCAGATATAAATGAACCTGTAAATCTTGGAAATCCCGAAGAAATCACTCTTCTTGAACTTGCCCAGATAATAAAAGATCTTATTAAATCAAAATCAAAAATTGTTTTTAAACCGCTTCCAGTTGATGATCCAAAAGTTAGAAGACCTGATATAACACTTGCGACAACAAAACTTAAATGGAAGCCAGAAGTAAGTTTAAAAGAAGGTCTTATAAAAACAATAAAGTATTTTAAAAAAGAACTAAAATTATAATTTCGCTCTTATAAATCTTTAATTACTTTAGTGTAAGAAGTGTTAAAATTAAAAAACAAGACTAAGTTATTTTAACTTTTTTAAGATTTCAACTACTATTTGTGGGTTTGCTTTTCCTTTTGTTTGTTTCATTACATATCCGACTATTGGACCTGATGCTTTTTCATTTCCATTTTTGAAATCTTCAAATGCTTTTGGGTTTTCTGAAATCGCTTTCTTTATTATATTTTCAATTTCATTTATATCATTTGTTTGTCTTAGATTTAGTTTATCAACAAGCATTGTTGGGCTTTCTTTAGTTTTTATCATCTCTTCGAATATCTTTTTTGCTGCTGATGGAGATATAATATTTTTTGATATTAAATCTGCTATTTCATAGATGTAGTTTGGATTAGGAAGTTTTTCTTGATATTCTGTTTCATCTATTTTGTTTTGATTAATATAGTATAAAACCTGTGTATTTATTATGTTTATCGCATTTTTAACAATATTTTTGTCATCTGTGTTTTTGATAACTTTTTCAAAATATGAGTTTAAGTATCTATTTGAAACAATTGTATCAATTTCTTCCTCTTTTAAAAGATACTTTGATATATAATCTTTCTTAATATCATCATATAGTTTTCCAATGCTTCTTTTTATATCCTCTATCATTTTCTCATCAAGAACAAGAGGTAGAAGATCTGGTTCTGGAAAATATCTATAATCTGTTTCTGTTTCTTTTACTCGCATGGTATATGTTTTTTTATTTGTGGCATCCCATAATCTTGTTTCTAATATAATTGGTTCGTTTTTAGTTTTTAAATAAATTTGTCTTTCAATTTCATAATTTAGAGCATCCCTTACTGCTTTAAACGAGTTTAAGTTTTTTATCTCAACCTTTGTGCCAAATTTATCTGATCCTTTTTCTCTTATCGAAACATTAACGTCGCATCTAAGTTCTCCTTTTTCCATATCACAATTTGAAACATCTATCCATCTAAGTATTTTTTTTAATTTTACAAGATACTCATATGCCTCATCAGGAGTTCTTATATCTGGCTCGCTTACAATTTCAACAAGGGGAACGCCGCATCTATTGAAATCTATTAAACTATAATCAATCTTTTCGCTTCCTATTGCATGCAATGATTTCCCGGCATCTTCTTCAAGATGAGCCCTTTTTATTCTTATTTTTTTGCTTCCTATATCTATAAAACCATTTTCACATAATGGAAGTTCGTATTGTGAAATCTGATATCCTTTTGGAAGATCTGGATAAAAATAATTTTTTCTTGCAAATATGCTAAAGGTATTTATTTTCATATTAAGTGAGTGCCCTATTTTTATAGCCATCTCTATTGCTTTTTTATTTGGAATGGGAAGTGCTCCTGGCTGACCACTACATATAGGACATATTGATGAGTTTGCTTGCAAGTTTATATTAGCAATTTTACATCTACAAAACATCTTTGTGTTTGTTTTTAATTGAACATGTATCTCAAGACCTATAACACTTTCAAATTCCATCTACTCCTCCATTTTTTATTAATTTTTCTATCATTTTTTTATCAGATGGATATTCAAGTATTTTAAGAGAATCATTTAAACTTACCCATTTAACATCATTTATCTCATCAGGTGTAAGAATCTTGTTTGTTATTTTTACTGGTTCCATAAGATACCATCTAACTGTCTTATGAATAAAACTTTTTCCTCTATAAAAACTATATTCTGAAATATAAAATTCTTTTTCATCAATTATTCTACACTCAACACCTGTTTCTTCTAATACCTCTCTAATTGCTGCTGTTTTTGGATCTTCATTTTCTTCTATATGTCCTTTTGGAAATGTCCAGATTTTTTTCCCATTTATTGTATTCATATTTACGATAAGAACATTTTTTGTATTTTTATCTATAACAATTCCACCACTTGAATATTCTTTTTTCATCTTATTTCCTTTGCTATCTCAAAAAGATATTTTTCACAGAAGTGGTTAGCTATTACCTGCATACCATAAGATAGATTCTTATCATTTTTTCCAAAAGGTATATTTAATGCACAAATACCGCAAAGATTTACACTTACAGTAAATATATCGTTTAAATACATTGAAAGAGGATTGTTAATTTTTTCACCTATTTTAAATGCTGGTGTTGGTGTTGTTGGAATAACAAGAACATCAACTTTTTTAAATGCCTCATCAAAATCATTTTTAATTATTGTTCTTATTTTTTGTGCTTTTAAATAATATTCATCATAATAACCTGTGCTTAGAGCGTATGTCCCAAGTATTATTCTTCTTTTAACCTCAGAACCGAATAATTCTCCTCTTGTTTTCTCATATTTTTCTAATAAATCTTTCCCTTCAACATAACTTCCATATCTAAGCCCATCAAATCTTGCTAAATTTGATGATGCTTCACTTGATGATATTATATAATATGCTCCAATAGCATATTTTAGATGTGGGATTTCAATTTCAACAACATTTTTAACTCGTTTTCTTAATTCATCTATAAATTTTTCAAAACTATCTAAAAGTCCTAAATCCATACCTTTTTTTTCAAATTTTATAACACCTACTGATATTTCTGATATTTTTTTATCTGGTGGTTCAACAATGTTTTTATATGTTGTTGCATCATTTGGATCCCATCCTTTTATTGTATTGTATGCATCTTTGAGATCTTCAATATTTTTTGCCATAGGACCAATCTGATCTAAACTTGATGCAAATGCTATAAGCCCATATCTTGAAACACTTCCATATGTTGGTTTAAGTCCATATATTCCACAATATGCTGCAGGCTGTCTTATTGAACCACCAGTATCTGAACCAAGCGCTATCTCACAAAAACCAGCACTTACCGCTGCAGCTGAGCCACCTGAAGAACCACCTGGGACATAATCTGTGTTTAATGGATTTCTTGTTATTTTAATACTTGAGTTTTCATTAGATGATCCCATTGCAAATTCATCCATATTTGTTCTTCCAATAATTATTGCATCTTCATCAAGCAATTTTTTAACTACTGTTGCGCTATATGTTGAGATATGATTTTTAAGTATTTTTGATGCAGCGGTAATTTCTTTTCCTTCAAAAAGAATATTATCTTTTATTGCAACAATTTTTCCATAGAGTTTTCCTTTGTTTTGCTTTTTTGATAAATGCAAAGCCCTTTTTATTGAATCTTCCTCCCATATCTCAATAAATGAATCAATATTTGCATCTTCTTTTTTTATCTTTTCAATGTAATTTTTTGTTTTTTCAACAATATCCATATCTACCTCACAATACAATCTTAATTTATAAATCTATGACTTTTTTTACTTTTAGGAAATCGTATTCTTTATCTGTAAAATTTTTTATTATTAAATCTTTTCTTTCAAAATTTTGTGGTATATCATCTGAAAGTTCAAGAAATCTTTGTGTGTATGGGAATGGTTCTATATTTGATATATCAACTTCTTTTAATAAATCAATCCATTCAAGTATATTTTTAAACTCTTCTTGGAATTTCTTTTTCTCTTCTTCATTTAGACTTATTGCTGCAAGTTTTGCAATTTTTATAACATTCATCAACCCTCCCTATATAACCTCTATTGGTGCATATTTTAGCATAAATGTATGTATTGCTCCATTATCAAATCTTATTTTAATTTTTGAAAACTCTCCACTTCCTATAATCTCAAGCACTGTTCCTTTCCCAAATACTGGATGTATAACTTTTCTTCCAACAGAAATCTTTCTTTCTTTGAGTGGAGATGCTTCAATAAAAGTGATTTCTTTTTGCGGTTTAGAAATTCCTGTAATATTTGCTTCTATTATAAATCTTGACATCATATTAGGATATGTTTTTCCAAAAACCCTTCTTGTTTGTGCCCAGCTCATATAAAGTTTTTTTCTTGCTCTTGTCATTCCAACATAACAAAGGCGTCTTTCTTCTTCAAGTTCATCATTATCAGAGTTTGCAGCATTTATGGGGAATAGATTTTCTTCAAGCCCAGTTAAGAATACAACATCAAATTCAAGCCCTTTTGCAAGATGAACTGTCATAAGTGTTACAGAGTTGTCATTTTCATTCATTTCATCAACACTTGTTCTAAGTGATATTTCTTCAAGATATCTTTCAAGTGTTGGTGGTGTTGCTTTCTTTTTTGATTCATCTTCAAATTGTCTTATTGCGTTTATAAGTTCGTTTAAATTTCCAAGTCTTGAGATTGCTTCGGGATCATTTTTAATTGCTTCTTCTTCAAGACTTTCCCAGTATCCTGACTTTATTAGGATTTCTTTTGCAATGATATGTGGTGGATGATTTTTTTTCTTTTTACGAAATTCTTCTATTAAAGAGACAAATTTTCTTATATTTTCTTTTGTTCCATGTGAGACGGGAAGTTCATCAAGAAGAAGAGCATCATATAATGGAATTCCTTTTAAGTTTGCAAAATTTGTTATCTTTTCAATGGTGGTTTGCCCTATTCCACGCGCTGGGGTATTTATTACTCTGAGTATGCTTACCATATCTCTTGGATTTATTATTAGTTTTAAATAACTTATGGCATCCTTTATTTCTTTTCTATCATAAAATCTTACCGTTCCAATAAGTTTGTATGGTATTGAGTTTTTTAGAAATGCTTCTTCAAAGTTTCTACTTTGTGCATTTGTTCTATAAAAAACTGCGATATTTCTAAAAGTATATCCTTTCTTTATTAGTTCTTTTATTTTTCTTGCAATAATATTTGCTTCTTCTAACTCATTTAGAGCTTCTATTAACTCAATTTTTTCACCTTCAGGGTTATTTGTCCAAAGATTTTTTTCTTTTCTTTTTTTATTATGTTTTATAACCCTATTTGCGCAATCAAGTATTTTTGAGGTGGAACGATAATTTTGATCAAGTATTATTATTTTTGCATCTTTAAAATCTGATTCAAATTGAAGAATATTTCTAATATCTGCACCTCGCCAACCATATATTGATTGATCTGGATCCCCTACAACGCATAGATTCCTATGTTTAGAAGAAAGCAGTTTTATTAGGAAATATTGGGCTTTATTTGTATCTTGATACTCGTCAACAAGAATGTATCTAAAATAATTTTGATAATACTCAAGAAGTTCTTTATTTGAATTAAGAATGTTTATTGGTTTTAATAGCAAATCTCCAAAATCAACTGCATTTGAAATCTCAAGTTTTTTTTGATACTCATAATAGATCTGTGCTGCTTTAATTCTTTCTTCATTGTTTGATAATCTGGCGTTTAACAAATAGGATTGTGAATCAAGAAGTTCATCTTTTGCTCTTGATATTATGTTTAAATAAATTGAGGCTTTATTTTCTTGATTTTCAAAACCAAGTTCTTTTATAACAGATGTTATTAGTTTTTTTTGATCGTCCTCATCATATATAACAAAATCCCTTGATAGGTTTGCAAGATTATAATGCATTCTTAAAAATCTTGCTCCAAATGAATGGAATGTCATACACCAAAGCCCGTAAGCATCTGGAACAAGTTTGGATATTCTATTTAACATCTCTTGGCTTGCTTTATTTGTAAAGGTTATTGCAATTATTCTTGATGCTGGAATTCCACCTCTTATAAGAACTGCAATTTTTGACATCAGTGTTTTTGTTTTGCCAGTTCCAGCACCTGCAAGAATTAATAATGGAGATGAGAAATAAAGACAAGCCTCAAGCTGTTTTTCGTTGAGGTTTAAAGTTTTTATAAACTCATGGTCAAGTTCTATTTCACTTATATCCACATATAAATTTTACCAAAAATATAGGATTTAGTATAATTTTATCTATGCTTGAAGGTTTTATAAAAAATTTTGTTGATTTTATAAATTTTCTTTCTCCAAGGCGCATTTTAAGAATAAAAAAAGTTCTTGATAATAAAAGCGATTTTGTTGCACTTGTTCTTGATGATATAAATCAGCCGCATAATGCAAGTGCTGTTTTGAGAAGTTTTGAAGCATTTGGTTTTATAAATGTATATGTTGTTGAAAAAAGAGCAAAATTTATGCCTGTCAAAGGAATTTCAAATAGTGCGGAGAAATGGCTTATTATAAAAAAATTTAAAGATTATGAAGAGTGTTATAACGAACTTAAAAAAGATGGATATAGAATATGTGTTACTGTTCCCTATGAAAAAGAGAAAAACATTGTAACACCTCAAAGTATTTCGCTTAATGAAAAAATTGCAATTGTTATAGGTAATGAGATGGATGGTGTTGGGGATTTTTTTAAGAAAAAAGCAGACATCTTTATGAGTATAAAAACTGTTGGATTTGTTGAGAGTTTAAATCTTTCTGTTGCATGTGGAATAATAATGTATGAACTTAGAAAAAGACTTGAAGAAGGAAATGTAAATTTTTATTTAAGTCCTTTTAAAAAGACTGAGATTTTTTCAAAGTGGGTTTATAAATCAATACCTTTTATATCAAGAATTAAAGGAGGAAGTTAATGAATATAATCATTTTACTTGCGGGTATATGTTTTGCTCAAAATGTAGATAATGATGTTCTTTTAAAGGCAATGGTTGATGAAATAAATGTCTCATATGAGAAACTAAAAAATGCACAAGAACACCAGTTATATTTCATTGGATATGAGGCATGGGTTAATGATAATTATTTTTTATCCTCAAAATTGGGAGCAGTATTAAATGAGGATGAAAATAAAACTTCGTATCTTACTTGTGATATCAGAATAGGAACACCATCTCTTGATTCAACTCATGAGATAAAAACCACTGATAGACAGCAGTATTATAAAAACAATTCTTCAAGACAAAATATAGTTCTTGTTTCTCTTAATGATTATGATGCAATAAGAACTCAGATATGGAATATAACAGATGAGACATATAAATCAGCCCTGAACAGATATATAAAAGTAATCTCAAACAAAAATATAACGGCTGAGGAAGAGGATAAATCAGGTGATTTTATAACAAATGTTAAATATGATGTTTTTTATTCAACAATTACAAAAGAGAATATAGACAAAGAAAAAATTAAAAGTTTTATGAAAGAAATATCAGTTTATTTTAAGAAATATGATTTTATAATAGATTCTGAAGTAAGTTTTTTAGCAAAAAATGTTAGTAGATATATATTAAACTCAGATGGTGCAAGGATTGTTGAGGGGGCGAGAAAATATAGGCTTTACTATTATATAACATCAAGAACAGACGATGGACTTGACCTTAGTAGGTTTAAGTCATATGAGTTTGAAAATATAAATGAGATTCCTTCTAAAGAGAAAATTATTAGTGATATGGATGTCTCTGTAAGAGAACTTAAAGAACTTTTAAATGCTCCAAATCTTGAACCGTACAGCGGTCCCGTTATTATGGAGGCAAGAGCAAGTGGAGTTTTTTGGCATGAGATATTTGGTCATAGAGTTGAAGGACATAGACAAAAGATTGAGCAATCAGGACAGACCTTTGCAAAAAAAATAGGTGAAAAAATTATGCCAGATTTTTTAAGTATTTATGATGATCCGAATTTGAAATATTACAAAGATAGGTTTTTAAATGGCTATTATCTTTATGATGATGAGGGAGTAAAATCTCAAAAAGCAGAACTTGTTGATAAAGGTGTGCTTAAAGGTTTTTTGATGCAAAGGGTTCCTGTTAGAGGATTTAATCAATCAAATGGACATGGAAGAAGAAGCCCTGGATATATCACTGTTGCAAGGCAGGGAAATCTTATAGTAGAGTCATCAAAAACTGTCTCTTATGAAGAACTTAAGAAAATTCTTATTGATGAGGTTAAAAAAAGTGGTAAAGAATATGGGTTGATAATAAAGGATATAGAAGGAGGATATACTATTACAACAAGAGATCTTCCACAGAGTTATTCTATACTTGTAAAATACGCAGTAAAAATATACCCTGATGGGAAAGAAGTTCCTGTAAGAGGATTTAATATTGTTGGGACACCTCTTAATACATTCCCAAATATAATTGCTACTGCCAATGATTTTGATGTTTTTAATGGAGTGTGCGGTGCTGAGTCAGGATGGGTTGATGTGAGCGCTGTTTCACCATCTATTTTGTTCAAAACGATGGAGACAGAAAAGGTGCAAAAGTCAAATCAAAAACCACCAGTTTTAAAACCACCATTTTTTGATAAGGATTAAGGAGGAATTGTGAAAACTCTTATATTAATTTTATTAGGATGTTTATCTCTAAATGCAGATGTTTATCTTGATGCAATGAAAGATGAGATAAAAAGAAGTATATCAAAACTTGAGGTAAAACCATTTCCAAAACCGTATTTTATTTCATACTTAAACTATGATGTTGAATGGTGTGAGATAGATGCCTCTTTTGGCGATATTAGGTATGTAAAAAAGGACAGATACAGTGCTCTAAATACCGATCTTAGAATAGGAAGCAGTGAAAATGATAATTCAAATTATGCATATGACCTTAATTCTTATAGGCCGAAATATACCTTTCTTCCTATTGAAAATGATTATGATGCTATAAGGTCAAGTATATGGCAGTTAACCGATGAGGCATATAAAGAAGTAATTGAGATTTTTTCAAAAAAGAGTGCATACAGAAAGAAAAAGGATATAAAGGAAAACTATCCTTCTTTAAGTGATGAAAAAACTATAAGTTATGTTAAAAATGTAGAACATAAAAAAATTGATTGTGATAAGTTTATAGGGTTTATTAAGAATATTTCATCTGAGTTTAGAAAGTATGAGAAAATAAAAAATTCATCGCTAAAATTTTATGCTCGTGATGTGATAAGAAGATTTGCAAACTCACAAGGGTCTGAGTTTGTTTATCCTTATGAATATTATCAGATAGATCTCTATGTTGAGATGCAGGATGAAAACGGTTATTTAAAAAACCTCTTAAAATCACTTATATTTACATCAGAGGATGAAGTCTTAAAGTATTCGAGAGAAAAAATACTTTCTTTCATAAATGATGTTTATGAGTCCTATAAATCAAAACAGGTTGATTATTATCTTGGACCTGCTATATTTGAAGAGGATGCAAGCGCTGAGTTTTTTAATAATTTATTTGTAAAAAATATTTCGTTTTATCCACCAGTTGAGACGGATAAAGAAGAGTGGTTAGAGTACTATTATGCTTTACCGAAACTTGTTGAAAGAATTGGTAAAAAGGTTCTTCCATATTTTATAAGTATCTATGACAACCCGCTTAAAAAGGATTACAAGGGTTTTGGACTTTGTGGATATTATCCAGTTGATGATGAAGGAGTTGTTCCTTTTAAGTTGGACCTTGTTTATAACGGGATTCTTAAAAATATTTATTCTCAAAGATTGGTTAATAAATATTCTCAGAAATCTAACGGTCATGGAAGAGGGGACTATATTATGTATGTTTCACCTATGTCAGGAAATGTTTTTATAAACTCCAGTAAAACACTTGATTATAATGGTATTATTTTAAAGGCGAAAGAAATTGCAAAGGAAAACAGTCTAAAGGAAATACTTGTTATTAAAAAAATCTCTCCACCCCATGATATTCGACAGTTGCTTGGTGAGCCAGAAATAGCGTATTTTCTTAATGTAGAAACTGGCAAAAAGACGTATATAACAGTATCTATCTTTGATGGTATTAGTTTGAGAACTTTAAGGGATATTCTCTATACTGAAGATACTGATTATGTTTATAATTTTATGCAAAGAGGACCTTTTGGATACAGTAGTGGTGAGGTTTGTTCCTCAATTATTGTTCCAAGAAGCATTCTTGTTGGTGAGGTTGAACTTATAAAATCACAAGAAAGGCCAGAAAAGAAACCATATGTTCCACATCCATACTTTGGTCATTAGTAGCTGTAGGGCAAGGCTTTAGCCTTGCAAATTATTGCAACCCTAAAGGGTTGCCCTACAAATGTTTTTATAATTTGTAAAATATATTTAAAGGAGAGTTTATGAAAAAAGTATTATTAATAGTTAGAGATGGATGGGGAATAGGAAAAGAAGATGATAAGTTTAATGCTGTAAGAGCAGCTAAAACGCCAAATATGGATTTTTATCTTTCAAATTATCCAAATACTATTCTTGATGCAAGTGGAGAGGCGGTCGGGCTTCCTAAGGGTTATCAGGGCTCAAGTGAGGTTGGGCATCTTAATATGGGAGCAGGAAGAATTGTAATTCAAGAACTTAAAAGAATAAAGGATATGATAGAAGATGGAAGTTTTTTTGAGACAGAAAATATAAAAAGGGTTCTTTTAAATGCAAAAAACAATAAAAAACCACTCCATCTTATGGGGCTTGTACAGGATGAAGGTGTTCATGCTCATCAAGATCATATGTATTCAATAATAAACAAAGCAGTTGAGATGGGGATATCTCCGATATATATACATTTCTTTGCCGATGGGCGTGATACACCGCCAAGAAGTGCTATTTCTTATCTTAAAATGCTTCTTGATTTTATAAAAGATAAACCGCAGGTAAAAGTTGCAACTGTTATGGGAAGATATTACGCAATGGATAGAAATGAAAGTTGGAATTTGACTGATATGGCATATGATTTAATTACAAGAGCAAAAGGCAAAAGATATAATTCTTCAATTGATGTTTTTGAGGATAATTATAAAAATGGAAAACAACCAAACGGATCTCCAATGGTTGATGAGTATATACCGCCATCAGTAGTTGGTGATTATAAGGGAATGGATGATGGAGATAGCGTTATTCATTTTAATTTCAGACAAGATAGAGCAATTCAACTAACAAAGGCATTTGTTGAGTATGATTATAAGGGAAATAGATGGAAGAAGTTTAATATTGTTTATTGCGGGCTTACAAGATATTATGATGAATTTAAATACTCTGCACTTCCACCTATGGATGAAAGTGGTAATATGAATAACCTTTTAGGTGAGGTTATTTCTAATAATAATTTAAAGCAATTAAGAATTTCAGAAACACAGAAGTTTAAACATGTAACATCATTTTTTAACGGTAAAAGAATCGAGCCATATAAAAATGAGGATAGAATTGAGATAAAAGGAAGATTTGATCCATCAAGTTTTGCAGAGCATCCTGAAATGGAGGCATATATTGTTTCTGATAGGGTTATAAAAGAAATTGATAGAAATTATTATGATTTTATACTTCTTAATTTTGCAAATTGTGATATGGTAGGACATACTGGAAATTTTGAATCTGTTAAAAAAGCGGTTGAGGTTGTAGATGAGTGTGTTGGAAAGGTTACATCTAAAGCACTTGAAAAAGATTATGTTATAATGATTACTGCAGATCATGGAAATGCTGAGGAGATGTGGGATTATAAAATAAATATGCCAAAAACATCTCATACAACAAATCCTGTTGAATTTGTCATTGTTGGGAATGATATTAAGAATATAAAATTAAGAGAGAGGGGAATTCTTTCTGATATTGCGCTTACAGTTTTATATTTTCTTGATATAAAACCGCCAGAAGATATGACGTCAAAAAATCTTATATTATGATAAATTATCGTTTAATTAAGGTAAAAGTTAAACCTGATGGGAAGAAAGATAATGTTGAAAAAATAAAGGATGATGAGTATTTTGTTGAAACGAAAGAACCACCTCAAAATAATAGAGCAAATAAATCAATAAAAAAACTTCTTGCAGGATTTCTAAGGATTGATGAGGAGAGAGTAATTCTCGTTAAAGGACAGAATTCTTCTTCAAAGATTTTTAAAGTTTTTTTTTGATATAATTATATTAGCCATTAGCATTAATAAATCCCCCTATCTTCCTTCCGACGTGACGTCGGAGGGGAAATTGAAGGGGGATTTGAAAAAAATGTAAAGAGTGAGAAGTTAAAAGAACGGCTCAAGGTTGACGGCTCATAGATACAAGAATTAAATCCCCCTTAATCCCCCTTTATAAAAGGGGGATATATAAGAAGTGGGATTTAAAGTTTAAAATTATGCGAAAAATAATTGCAATTAAATTTATAATAGTTTTTATTTTGATTTTTGTTTCAACTACTATTGTTTTAATTTTTAGAGAAAGAAATTTTTCAGTATCTGATAAGACACCATCACCACAATATAGGATAAAGGGAAATAAAAATGCAAGAATAGTTATAGTTGAATATAGTGATTTTGCTTGTCCAGCATGTGCTTATATGAATGAGTATCTTAAAAATCTTCTCTCATATTTTCCATCTGATTTTGTTCTTTATTTTAAACACCTTCCGCTTACAAACATTCATCCAAATTCTTTTAATGCAGCGGTATGGGCTGAGTGTGTTGGAATGAAGGAAAATAAATTTTTTGAATTTGGAGATATTCTTTTTAAAAATAGAAGTGAGTGGGCAAGTAGCAATGATTATATAAAGTTGTTTGAAAAATATACAAAACAAGTTGGTGCAGATCTTAATAAGGTTAAAGAATGTTATAAGAACCAGGAAAGTGTTGAACTTGTAAAATCAGATATTAAAAAAGCTGATGAGATGAGACTTGATTCAACACCAACCTTTTTTGTTAATGGAAGGATTGCTGTTGGTGGTTCTTCTTTAATTGAGGAGATAAAGAAGGAGAAATGATGGAGTTTGAGAAGAGAAGAAAAATTGTTTCTTTTTTGATGAGAGTGGCTGTTGGATTTGTTTTGATTTATTCAGGTTATATTAAAATTGTTGAACCAAAAGAGCAATTTGTAGATTCAATACTTTCATATAGGATTGTGGGCGAAAGAATTGCATCAATTGTTGCTGATTTTCTGCCTTGGATTGAACTTTATCTTGGGTTAATTTTTGCTTTTGGAATATTTATAAATATTATTTCATTTTTTATTTTTGGGATTTTTGGTATATTTGAGGTTATTCTTCTTCAGGCGATTATAAGAGGACTTGAGATTACTAATTGCGGATGTTTTGGAACAAGTCATTCAAATCCAATTGGTGTTGAGTTTGCTTTAAACTTAATATGGATTATATTTAGTTGGTTTTCTTTTAAATACTCAAAGGATATAAGTATTGATCATTTTGTTGAAAAAAAGTTTAGTAAATGAGAGTAATAATATTTTTTTTAAGTTTAGTTTTATCTTCATTTACACTTAAAACATATATTCCTGATGAAAATAAAGATACAATTTGGTTTTATTTAACATTTCCAAATAAAAAAATTGATTATTATATTGAGGTTGAGATTGATGGGCATGTTATTTTTAGAAGTTTTGAGAATAATAAATATATTATAAGGGAAGGTAGTATAAAAAAGATTTATGTAAAAGATTTTTTTAGAGAAACAAAAAACTCAGATCTTATGAGATACTCAAGAAATATTGATTTAAGCAAGACGCTTTTTTTTAAAGGAGAACTTATAAAGATCTCTGCAAATATAGATGGCGAGATAAGAAGAATTATATCTCCACTTAATAGTTTTTCAAACACATTTGTCTATGCTTTAAGACAAGTTATAAGCGAAGCAGAAAAACTTGATATTAAAAATTATTCTTCGTTTATAACTGCAACTCCTCTTGAAGGAGAAACTTATATAAATTACCTTAAAAAAGTTCCATCAGGGTATAAACTTCCAGTTATAGAGACAAGAGAAGTAAAAAAAAATAAATTTATTTTTAAAGCTATAAATTATCCTTTTAGATTGATACCACTTTCGACGAAGGAAGATGAAGCAAGTATCTCAGATTTTATGAATAAATACAATCTTTATGGGACATTATCTTCCTTTTATATTGGAACTACGAGAGGGAATTATCAAATCTCAATTATTAAATAATCATTAAAATTTCTCTATTTGCTTTCCATTTTAACAAAGCAGAAGTTAGTTTGTTTAAGGGGGATTTGATTTATTTGTAGGTAAAAATAAATAAGTTATTCCTTATTATCTCTCTACAATATTTCAATTATTCAAAATACTAAATACCCCTTTATTTTCATCCCCCTTTGATAAAGGGGGAAATAGGGGGATTTTAAATAGTGGGATTTAGGGACATCGAATTTTGATCTTGTATGTTAAAATTTAGTTATAATATTTTAAAATTAAATTTATAGAGAGCAAAAGTTCTCTTGAAAACTAAAATAAATCCAGAGGTATGGGAACTTGATCACCTCTTGAACTTTAAAGTTCGTAAGTAAGCATAAAATCCCATACCTCTGCATCTGACACTTAATTCCGAATTCCTGCACAGGCTATAAAGCCTCAATCTTTACGCAAGGATGGAAAAGTGTCAGAAAAGGAGTAAACCATGAATAAGTTAGAGAACAT
>Ga0308396_1000768_pt1 | contig 19247 bp, 9 predicted proteins | sample Hotspr2SamplePe2_FD_202359 | JGI IMG/M metagenome (GOLD analysis project Ga0308396, IMG submission 202359) | Hot spring phototrophic mat microbial communities from Mushroom Spring, Yellowstone National Park, Wyoming, United States - 20050930_Pe2 ... | reverse complement strand
CTCACGTCCTGCTGCGACTGCTGCTTCGTTTTCCACCGCTACCGCTTCGAGGACGACACTGCCTGCCGGTGCGTGACGACGCAACCAGGCAATTGCCGCCGCTCCTGCTGCCGTTTGTTCACGAGGGGTATAACCGTTTAGCCCGATCAGTGGCCCTTGTGCTATATCGCGCACGACAAGCCATGGATAGATAAATGCACCGGTCAGTAGCAGCAGTGTACCAGTACTGACTAGGCTAGCGACAAGGCGACGCCAACCATTCGCCTGCATCCAAACCCACCAGAGCGCGACCGGCGCCAGGATACTCCAGAGCAGCCAGACCTGATAGTAGAACTTGAAAACGGTATTCATCCGGGCCGATAAGCCCTCAAAGACATCACGGATGTAGATGATTTCAACACCGAACAGAATGATACTACCGAGAGCAGTGACCAGCATACCAAAACGAAATCCGCTGTCAGATGCGGTAAGCGCACGCCACCCGGTGTACGCTGCCAGACCACTGAGTGCGAGCAGTGGAAAGCCGACCAGGAGACCGCCGATCAAGAGTATCAGTGGCAACCAGCGTAACCAGCGGGGTGCTGCTGCCTCAGACTCGGTGGCGTTTGCTACACCAGATGGGTAGAGGTAACTACCGGCAATAATCGGCAGGGCCATTAGGCCAAAGATAATGACGAAAGTGTGCCAGCCGCTCCGCTCACCGAGGTAAACGCCGATGATGCTGGTTAGCCGTCCAAGCAGAGGTATATCAAGCCAGGGAGTGGCGCCGCCAACCGGCGCTCGAAAGGTGAGGTGAAAAGGGAGAAACATGACAGCAGCGATGAAGATGCTGATAACAACCTCGCGGAGCCATTGCCACCACCGAAATACCGTTGGAGAGTGCCTGTATGTCAGCGCCAGGCTTCCCCAGTAAAGCAGAAGATAGGTCGGTAGTTCCCAACTGTTTATTGCGTAGAGACTACCCAGGATGATACCGTGTAAGATGCGGATGAACCAGTCGGTACGCTGGTTGCCAGTGTCGGTCGGTGCATGGCCGGAACCCGCCAGTGCAGTAACTGCCAGCGCCAGACCGATTGCCAGAGTTGCGAAGGGCAATGCCATCACGTGTGGATGCATGTCGCCAAGTCGCAGGCTAAAGAAAGGGAACTCGGTAATTGTATAGCGACGCTCACGTCGCGGCGGTTCACCGGCAATAGTGTAGCTATCCCATAACGAACGAGATGGCCACCACCAGTTAAAGTTGTTCCATTTGTCAGATCGCCGCCAGCCCTCTACAACGCCAAAATCTTGTGCGTTTGTCGGATATGGCAACACAATCACGGATTCGCCCCGAACTGCCTGCCCCAATGCCGTCATCAACTGACGGTCATCAAGCACCACTGCCCGTTCATCACCTACGATGATCTGGATTACTCCCGATTGATTACCGGCAACCAGAATCATGAGCGCGCCTAAGATACCGAGTGCGTTCCGAATCAAACCGGGTGGTGGTCGTCGAAGCAGGTTCAATAGTACCTCAATGAGACCGGCAGCACCCTGGGCTGTCATTCCGGCCAGTAGTGCGAGGGCCAGGTTGTACGCTGTTGCCGGTGGTAAGCCACTCACCATCGCCGGAACAGCCATCAGTAAATAACCGAAATAGTAGTAGTTAATGCTATATCCGGCCAGCCACGGGTCTTTGGGTGGAAAGAGACCACTCCGCTGGATGGCGTTGAAAAAGGCAAAATCCATTGGGCGTTCGGTTCCCCACGGTGTGGGGTCATGCGCTCGGAGCCAGACTATTCCGATGAGCGTGATGAGAAAGATCGTTTCACCGCTTATCACTGCATTGAGCGGCGGTAAGCGGCGTTGCTTGTCGCGCCATAACCAGAACCACCCACTCACGCCGGTTACGAGCAGGCAGATCACAATCAGCGGTAACTCGAAACGGCCTAAGCCGAGCATTGCCAGCAACCACGCGGTAAATCCGGTAAGCAGCAGGCCAAGCGGGCGGGCCAGGGCAAAGGCCATACCCGGAAGATGACCAAACAAGCGCACGGCAGCCGGCCAGCCAACGATGGTAAAGAGCTGCGCCGTTAGCCACCAGACCAAAACCTCACCTGCCAGCCCGCTCATGGCTGTCCTCCGTTGAGCTGCGCCAGCATCTGTCGGGCTTCGGCGGCCCAACGTCCGTCTGGCGCCAGTTGCAGATAGCGCTGCAACGCATCTTGTGCCAGTCGCGGCTGATTACGGGCCAGAAAGAGGCGTGCTAGTTGGAAGTAGGGGTCGGGTACGCTTGGATCTGCACTCATTGCCTGCCCAAGTGCAATCTCTGCTTTATCAAGCCAGCCCCAATCAATCAGCGCCGTTGCCAGTTTGTTGTAATTCCCGGCTGTCGGGCTGGCCTTGATTGCCGCCAGGTAGGCTTGCTCCGCTTCTTCGTACCGTCCGGCGTCGGCCAGAATATCACCCCAAAGATGATGTAAGCCTATATCGTTTGGATTGGCTGCCGCCGCCGTTGCCAGTATCTGCACGGCCTCGGCAAGTCGCCCCTGGCGACGATAGGCATCGGCGAGGCCAAATGCCAGCGGTGCATTGGTTGGCTGTGCAGCCACTGCCGCTTCCAGTTCAGAGAGATCAATCGTCGGTTCATTGGGTGGTGGCGGTGGCGGAGGTGCAACCGGCGGTGTTTCGACGCCGAAGAAGCGATAACTGTCGGGTAACGGAGGAACAGCGTAAATCGTTACCCCGTCTTGCTCGTATACCGGGCGCAGGTAGCGATCGCGCAGCACGGCAAACTTGGCTAACCCGGTCGGGTAGAAGGCACGCTCTACCCCACCAATATAGACATAATCAACATCGTACCTGGCCAGAATCCGCAAAGCAACCTCCGGATCGGTGGTGGTAAAGAATGTTTCAACATCGCGCACTCGTCTGGCGGTTGTTACCGGGTCACGCTGTTCATCAGCATGCAGGGCGCTAATCACCGTCGGTAAACCGGTTGCTGCCGCAATCCGAATTCCGTAGGCTCGGTAGAACCAGAGACTCGATTGCAACACAACCGGTGTGCCATTGATCTGCTGATTGAGCCAGCGAATTGCCGCTGCATCACCGCGTAAATCAATCTGCACCGCAGTTGTGTTCGCTTCACACCCGCCAAAAGCGTTGCAATCGTAGGTAAACGTTGCCTGTTTCATAAAGGCCATGCCATCGAGTGTTGGTTCGGTATGAACCGCAAAACGGGTCACAATCCGTGATGGAATAGCAACCGGTAGGTAACTCCCGGCAATCAATGCGGGAATAGCGATCACTGCGATGCCGGCTGCCATTGCGCTGGTACCGTGACGTACCATCAGGTGACGTAAGAGTCTGGGTAAAAGACCGGCGGCTGCCAGTCCTAACAACACCCAGATATGGAGGCCAAACTTAAACACGGTGTTCATGCGGTACCATTCGCTACCATCGAGATGATCGCGGATGTACACGATCTCGATGCCCAGAGATACCGCCCAGGCTACCCAGGCCAAGAACAACGCATACCATGCCGGTTCCCCTGATGCCCGTCGGACCAACAACGCTGTGGTAAGGAGGAGGACGATCAGCAAGCACAAACGCAGCGTAAGTTCGGGGAACGCAGCACTCAGAATGATGACGATCCCCAATCCGCTTACTAGTAGCATCCCCGGTTTTGGCGGAATCCGGCTGCGCCAGCGCTGTACCGCTGCGCCAATAATGACCGGTACGACGATGGTGAGCGGTAGACCGTAGATGAGGAGATAGTCAAATGGCAGGGTGACGCCAGACGTGACGAATCCGAGACCGCGTACCATCGGCCAGTAGCGATCAAAAAATGGCGCAAAGAGGAGTAACGATCCGACTCCCAGACCGATTGCGCGTGTAACAGCAAGCACGAGAGGTTGCCAACGCCAACCGTGGCGACGAATAGTGCCGGCAATGATCGCTAATCCACTGAGCAGCACGTAGGTGGGAAAGTCCCACGAGTTGGTGACCGCCAACGTTCCCAATGTTAATGCACTGATTGCCCAAAGTGTCTTGCCAGGGCGATGTATCAATTGCCAGCCACAGGCAATCGCCAGCAGTGATAACGGTAAGGCAATCAGATGTGGGTGCAGGTCGGCATAGAGAAAACTAAACAGCGGAAACTCGTTGATCGTGTTTGGAATCACCCGGCTCGGCCCAACAAACCAGTCACTTAGTAATGTTATGTCTCCGTTTAACAGCAGGCGCAGTCCGTTTACTCCCTGTGACCAACCGGCAGGAATCAGGCTGGTGAGATTGCCAACTAGCCCGATCAGGGCCAGCGCAACGATGCCGTATCGCCGACGTTCGCCGAGCCGTGTCCCCAATTCGTAAGCGCCGGACAGCAGCATACCGTACAGAGTTGCCAGCGCCAGATTGAACCCTATCGCCGAGTCGAGGCCGAGCAGTTTTATCGGCAACGACATCAGGTAGAGGCCATAGTAGTAGTAGTTGATGTAGCCGTTGCTGTAGAATGGATCGTAGGGCGGCATTACCGGACTGCGCAAGATAGCGTTGAGAAAGCCTTGCTCCATCGGTTTTTCGCCACCCCAAACCGGATGCCACAGATCGGGGTTAAAGGCCCGAATACAGACCATCATGAAAAAACCGGCCAGGAAGATCAATTCACTGGGGATGATTGCACGCATCATCGCCCAATCGGGCCGTACCCCACGCCACAAGAGCACGACATTTACCCCTATGATAATTGCCAGTCCACATAGAACACCGACGTTGTCGTATCGCCATACACCAAGACTGGTCGGTAGCCAAATGGCGTAACCGAGCATGATCAGCCCGATTGGACGCGCCCATACCAGGCCATGATGACCCAGGGCGGCGTATGCCGGTAAGATACCCAGGCCAGCAATGAGATACCAGATCCCCAGCCAGGCAATGAGTGCCAGCCACTGCTGCTCGCTTAGCACGGTATTCCATCCCAGGTGACCAACTGCGGGAAGTTGTTGAACGGGTTGCGTCAATTCCAGGGCTGGCGTTGTGCGCATGGTCGGCGGTCTAATCGGGAGATCGTTGGTGAGCATCTGGGGTTGACCAGGTGTGCGCACTCGGTACAAGACGCTCTCGCCAGTCTGAAAGACGCGCTCGAGCGCACCACGCTCGACCAGTGTTTGAAACTTTGCTAATCCCTCTGCGCTGTAAAGCTGTCGCTCAACACCACCAACATAAACGTATTCAACGCCATAACGTCCTAATGCTGCCAATGCAATATCTGGATCAGGCGTATTGTAGATAGTAGCAATGATCTGTTGGCGATAATTGATCACCGGCGTTGCATTCACTGCACTTCGCTGCTGAATCTGATGCCATTCCCAACCGAGCAGTGTAGGCAGGCCGGTGAAGGTAGCGATACGTCCTGCCCACTGGTACGACGGTTGGTGCGCTTCGAGGATGATCGGTGTGCCACGCGCATTGCGCCGTAACCAGTCAATGGCGGCGGCATCTTCATCGAGCGAATACGCAGGACCATGTTGGGCGGCATTGATGCTGCTCAGAAACGCTGCGCCATCCAGGGTACGTGGCGCGTCCGGATTCCAGCGATCGGCAATTCGTGCCGGTATTGCGGTCAACGGGTATACCAGACCGGCAGCCAGAACCAACCCACCGATTGCTCGTAATAGCCAGCACCAGCGTGGTGCCAAGAGCCTGGTCGCTGCCCATCCCCATGGCATCGCGGCAGCCGCAGCCAGCGCCAGCAACATCCACGAGTGGAGGCCGAATTTGAAGACAGTGTTCATGCGGCCAACATCACCGCGCACGACCACCACCTCAACCATCGCCCACAAGCCGATCCCTGCCAACGTCCAGAGTACCGGTACCACAAATCTGATAGCCTGATTTCGGATGCGCCACAGGACCCAGGCAGTTATCACCAGCATAACCAGGAGCGGCAGCACTGCCACCAAGTCGAATATGAGCGCTAATACCCAGAATGCCAGTGGCCCGATCACTATCAAGAGTGTTTCACGCCGACGCCACGCCCACAATCCGATTCCCAAGAGCCAGAGAACTACCCAGTGACCGCCAATGGTAAACAGTTGACCGGCAGTCGTGCGTTCGGCGTTGATAATGGCCTCGAGCAGAGAGAAGCCAGGCCCTTGCCAGAATGCAATCCCGCTCGACTCGGTAACGAAGTTGGCAATGAATGGCGCAAAGAGCAGATTACCGATCAGTGCCGGTGCAACACCGACGACGATTGCAGCCAGCCCTGTTGCAGGCCAGCCACATCCTGCTCGTCGCCAATGCCGTCCACTTGCCAGGGCCAGCATAATTCCGGCTAAGCCGACAAAGGTGGGATAATCCCACGTATTGGTTGCCCGAATGGCGCCTGCGACCAGTCCCAACCAGCCGATAATCCACCAGTGGCGTACCGTTCCCTGCCGCATCCACGCCAATGCCAATCCCAACGCGGCCAGGCTGAGCGGCATCACGAGCATATGGGCATGGAGATCGGCAAACAAAAAGGTGAAAAAGGGGAATTCGTTAATCGTTCCCGGCACAATTCGGGTGGCATCCCAGAAGGCCCACTCGTAGCGGCCCTTCCTCATCTGCTCGGCTGCATAGCCATTCAAAAACCAGCCAGCCTGGGCCAGGTTCCCGATCAGCAACATTAATGCTGGCGCTATTCCGCCAGCGATCAACGCTGCATAGTTCCGTCGCGATTGAGGGGTACGAGGTGCGATCAGGTTATACACAACACCAAAGGTGCCCAATGCGGTCAGTGCGAAGATAGTCGCAACCCCCAGATTGTATCCGACCGCCGGCGCAACTCCGCTGAGGTGAATGAGCGCGCCAACCAGCACAAATCCGAAATAGTAGTAATTGATGTATCCACCAGCATGCCACGGATCGAATGGCGGGAAAGCTGCACTGCGTAAGACTGCATTCAGATAGGCGAAATCCATTGGTTTCTCGCCGCCACGTGCTGGATGCCAGAGATCTGGATTCAACCAGCGTAACGTGATACCGAGCAGCAAAAAGCCCAAAAAGATGATTTCTGCTGTGAACAGAACCGGCCAGCGTTCTTGCCAGATGCGGCGCAGTGTCACTCGCTCGCGCCATCCGGCTATGACCCCGATCGCCAGTACAACCAGCCCGATTGACCAGAGGGTTGTGGGATCAAACGGTACCAGGTGCAGGCTGCCCCCCAGCCACGCCAGATATGCTACCAGCAGCAACCCCAGGATTTTTGCCAGACTGAAACCACGGTCGGGAAGCCGGTGTAACCTTGGCCCGATCACGGCAAATATCGCCAGACCTAGTGCTTCCAACCAGAACATCCACCAAAACGCCGCAAACGGTGCATTTCCCAGCCATGACCACCATTCCCCACCCTTCGTGTAACGCGGCCAGATGCTCTCGGTCAGGCGCAATGCAGTTGGATGACGGTCGGCGATTAGCAACGGCGATTTGTAAACTTCACCCCATTCGACATTGCCGGTAATCAGTTGCTCGGCTCGCTCACGACTGTAGAGCGGTGTCTTACGAAAGATCAACACTCGCGGATGGTCATAGACACTAAATGCCTCTTCTGCCATCCAATCAGGGATCCGAATGCCGAGAATAGTCGGATATGAGGTAATTTCCGCGACTAACTCAAACCCGAGTTCACCGTTGAAAAGATAATGATAGTAGCGCATTAACGCCGGATAACGCATACGCAGCCGTGAGGTGCTGTCGTAGACCCGATTGCTGGTCAGTGTAATGTAGTCAGCCTGATCGAGCTGATCGAGCAGCCCAGGTTCATCCCCACGACCAAAGTATTTAACCGGTTCATCCTCGGCATACGGTGATGACTCGATACCAAAGAAGGTAACGTTCCAGGCCGCGTTTCTCGTTGCCTGCAACGGTAACGGATCATCCCAGCGCTCGTACATCACAGAGCTGCCAGGAGGTGCATGATCGGCCAGCCAGCGTGCTGCCTGTACCCGTGAATGCGGAACAGTATAGATGCGCGAGAAGGCGTATGCCCATAGTGCCGTTGCTACCAGTACTACCGGGAGCGCATACCTGGCCGACCAGACCAGGATACGCGCTATTGTTAGGCCAACGCGCCGAAACCGGTTAGTGACCCTGGTATGTGAAGATGTACGTTGTCGCCATCGTCCCCAGCGCGCCAGCACGACCAGTGCCCACGCGGCCAGGATCGTGAGTGCACCATAGATCGGCAACAAATACCGCATCGTGATCGCGAATTGATTGCCTTGCCACCCGAAGTAGAAGGCCACCCAACACCACAACACCCATGCCGGATGCCACGAACGTCCGATCAACGGTGCAGGATGCACCGCCCATTGCCAGCCACGCCGAATATGCCGACCGGCAAAGAGGAACCAACCGCCCCAGGCCGCCAGACCGAGGAATGCTCCCATCCCCCACACAACCATATTGATCCATGGGAAGAGGTACGCCGGTCGTCCAACCCATTGCTGACCAGGGGGAAAGTCGTATTCGCCGGTAACCAGCGCCCGCACCGTTGTCAGATTCTCGCGAAATCGCGGTTCGAGTCGAATATCGAAGAATCCAGCCCCATGCAAGAATGATGGGCCTTCAATGAGCGGTGAGTCAGGACGTGAGCCGATAAACGCATCAGGAGCCAGTACCCGAAACGTCACCAACGAGATGCTACCGGCCAGAATGAGTAGCCAGATTTCACGTTGCAACCAGCGATTAATCAACTCGCTCCAACTACGTCCGCGCAAGGCTCGTTGTGCGGCAATAATGGTTGCCACAATGGCCAACCCACCAATGGTCGCCATCGTAATGCGGTTGGCTGTAGCCGCACCAATGCTGAGACCGAGAGCCAGATACGAGCCGATACCACCCCCTTGGGCAATCCGTACCGTCCAGTACAGCCCCAACAGACAAAAAAAGGTTGAGAAGGCAGGGTCCACAAAAAAATGACTTTGCTGGATGTGCATCACCGTCAGCGCAGTCAGCAGTGCCGCTAGGAGCGCAATCTTGCGGTTGAATAAACGTCGCCCGATCAGATAGACGATTAGGATGCTCCCAACATCAAACGCTGCTGCCAACGCTCGCCCAACATTGACGATCTGACCATAACTGGTGAGGTCAACTCTGTCCGGATTCAACAACCAGATGAGAGGGATCAACCGCGGCCAGTTTCGTTCGGGATTATTCACCAATGGCCCATAATCGGTGCGTTTTTCGGTTGGCGCTGTCGGGTTCGCTCCAACTCGTGGTGGCCCGGTGATAGTCAGCACTTGGGCTGGCAATACTTCAGTCGGCGTCAACAATACTGCCACAACCCGCGTAAGCATAATGGGCAATGGCCCATAGACGTACAGCGGAAACTGCTCATAGTTACGCGGATTGAGCGGTGAGCGGCTGGAGTCGTAGAATTCACCGATGGATCCTGGTAAACGAACAGTTGAGGCAACGTAGGTGAAAAAGCGCTCATCAGGATGTTGACCGGTTCGCGAATCCCAGTCGAAGAGGTTGAGAGTCCGAAAATAGATTCCCAACAGTAAAATGGCCGTCAGCCCGAGGCGGACGACCCATGGCTGATAACGGGTTACAGCCTGTCGCACAGTGGTTCTCTCGGAAAGTCCACGCATCTTGTCTAATAATGGATCGCATAGATAACAATAGCGTACACGCTGGCATTATACACCGCCATCGATAAGCTGTGCTACAAGTGACCCTATTGCCTGCAATGTGACGCAGTGCATCTGCCGTCCACCTGGATAGATACGTAGATTCGGTCCGAGTGCACAGCGATCCTGACAGCCGCCTGCGATACACTCGATCCGTTGCAACAAATGAGCCTGGCGGAGTTGTTGTTCAAGCGTTGATAGGATGTCGGCTGATCCCCGACTACGGCAATGAGGGCCAAGACAGATGTAGATACGAATCATATTCACGTGCTCAGCAGAAAAGTTCAATACCGGTGTACAGATTGTATCAAAAGGTCGCTCAGGCGTAACCTGCACTATTTTCCCGGGAGGGCGGGCCTCCGGCCCGCCTCTTGCCCGCTTGCCTGGGTGCGCGGGCCTGTGGCCCGCCTCTTACCGGTCGGACACGTTCGTGGAGCGCCGCAGGCCTGGTAGCGCAGGCCTGTGGCCTGCGCCTTACCGGTCGGAAACGTTTGTGGAGCGCCGCAGGCCTGTGGCCTGCGCCTTGCGGTGTATAGCCAGCACCCGGCGGGAGGCGGAGCAGCTTGCCTTGTAGCGCGGGCCACAGGCCCGCGCCTTGCCGGTCGGAAGCTCTTGGTAGCGCCGCAGTACGCCAGTGGGGTGGGATTGTTCCGTAACTTCTCTCCGAACTTGCAACAAAATGGGAGGGCAGGTTTCCCTCCCTCCTGTGCAATGAAACAGACAGAATTGACGGCTATACCCGGAAGCGTTCCAGATACGCCTGCGTATCAAATGGTTTCGGAGTGGGACGCGGTAGCGGTTCAAGTGGTGGCCGACGATAAAAAATGCCAAGCGGCAGGCGTTCACGCTCAACTGCGTAGTGCATCGCTGCATCGAGATCTGATGGATCGTGATCTGCGGGCAAATTGTACACCAGCTCCTTATACAGTTTATACGTATCGTAAAAGGTGACGCATGGACTTAACACGTGAATAAAGGCAAAACCGCGATGCTCAAGCCCGGCTTTGATCAGTTCTGCCAACTGCTTCGGCTGACTCGAAAAACCACGGGCAACGAATGAAGCTCCACTCGACAACACAATTGCCAGTGGATGAAGGGGTTGGGCCGATTGACCGTAGGGTGTGCTCTTTGTAACGTGTCCGCGCGGTGAGGTCGGAGACGTCTGCCCTTTCGTTAGGCCATAAATCGCGTTATCCATCACCACAACAGTAATATCGAGATCACGCCGTGCAGCGTGCGGTAAATGCCCCAGCCCGATACTGAAGAAATCGCCATCACCACCCACTGCCATCACGGTCAAATCGGGGCGGGCAATTTTCAGCCCAATTGCTGCCGGTAACGCACGACCGTGTACCGTATGCAATCCGTATGTCTGCAAAAAGCCGGGTAGTCGTGAACTACAACCGATACCGGAGACCACAGCCAGGTCTTTCGGATTAATTTGCGTTGCGGCCAACGCCTGCTGAATAGCAGCCAAAACGCCGAAATCACCACAACCTGGACACCAGATCGGTTTCAGATCGCTGCGGTAATCGGACGGTTTGTAAACAACGGACGGCGTAGTAATTGGTACAGCAGTCATAATTGTCTCCGCATCTAAGCTACGTGTGAAGCATATCGTCATCAAGACAATACCGGTTCAGCAAGCCCATTTAGGACGTGAATCTGGCGTAGAATCTCTAATCGCGAAAACGGCATGCCGGTATACTTGGTCATTGACAGCACTTTAATCCCCAGTTCAGCCTGAAGTAATTTAGCAAACTGACCCTGGAAATTCACTTCCGGTACCAGCACAATCTCGACCTGTTCAAGAAATTCGTTAATCGCATCAACCGGTAGTGGCGCCAGCATCTGAACCTGCAACATTGCTACCGGTACTTCTTCCTGACCGGCCAGATAGACTGCACCACGACATGGGCCAGCAGTAGTTCCCCAGCAAATAATTCCTACTTTGGCCCGCTCGGCGCCAAAGCGGCGAACGTACTCGCGTGAATGTTGCAAGGGGGCCAGCTTGCCCCAGCGCTTCTCGGTCATTAATGCGTGATTCTTCGGTGTGTAATCGGGGTTGCCATACTCATTATGTTCAAGGCCGGTTGCAGTGTATTGCGCATACGCCACGCCCGGCGCAACCATCGGCGAAATCAGGTTTGCGGTTATCTCGTAACGGCGATACTGTTTGGGTGCTAGCGAACCGTTTGGCCGCAAGCGATCAACGCGCGGATACTTGTTCAGATCAAATGGTTCGACGGTCTCGGTGCGGAACGAGAGCGAATAATCGCTGAGTAAGATAACCGGCGTCTGATATTGCTCGGCCAGATTAAACGCCCAAACCGTCAGATGAAAACACTCGGCAACGCTGGCCGGAGCAAGCACGATCCGCGGACTATCACCGTGGCCCCCGTGCAGCGCAATATTTAAATCCGACTGCTCCATCTTGGTTGGTAGGCCGGTGCTGGGACCACCTCGCTGAGCATCCACGATCACCACCGGTATCTCGGTCATACTAGCATAGCCGATTGCTTCACTCATCAGCGATAGCCCTGGCCCAGAGGTTGCGGTCATGGCGCGCTTACCGCCATACGAAGCACCAATGCAAGCCATAATCGCTGCAATCTCATCTTCAGCTTGCATATAACCGCCACCGATTTGAGGGAGCATCGCTGCCATTCCCTCCATAATATCCGAAGCGGGAGTAATGGGATAACCGGCAAAGAACTCAACGCCGGCATGCAGCGCACCGGCAACAATCGCCTGATTACCGGTCATCACGTAGCGTTCGTGTTCGGCGACCGACTCCATCCAGAACGGATCGCGTTTCTCCAGCCGCTGAGCATAGGCAATACCGGCGCGCAACGCTGCCAGGTTGCTCTCTAGCAAGTCGGCTTTTTTGCCCAATTTTGCCCGTACAATGTCTTCGAGCTTATTCAAACCTAAGCCAAACAACGTGGCCACCACACCGAGCGCTGCCACATTCTTTCCACGGCGATTGCCTACCTCCTGAGCTATGGCGCCGATTGGTACCGGATAAGCGACACCACGAAACTCGGTTGGCAGCTCAAATTCTTCGGGATCGTAGAGGAGTACCGCTTTCGAAGCCAAATCAGCATGGTGTAAATCCCACGCTTCACGGTTAAATGCGAAGAGCACATCAACCGCATCGCCCATTGAGCGTACCGGGCTATTCGATGCACGAACCTGGAACATCACCGGGCCACCCTTGATCTCGGCTGGAGTGGTCCGAAAGGTAAAGACATGCAAACCAGAACGGGCAGCCGCTTGCGCGAGCATCTCGCCCGTCGCCGTGCTGCCATCACCGCTTTCGCCAGCTACGCGGATGACGATATCTTCCTTCTGAATCATGGCAACCTCGCCGCAGCTTCGTTGCTTTGTACCTGCGTTGGTACATAAAGCAAATGAGAGATGGATTGTCCCTATCATAGCACTGCCACAATCGCACTGCAATGCCCTTTTTATTGTGATAACTAGTGCGATGTTTGTGCAAAAATAATGCGTGATGGAGGGCAGTGTATGACAAAGCGGCGCAGCAGCTAATTGTTAGGACGAATATTGCCGGCCTATGCAAGGGTGCACTCTGGTACGCCCGTTCGCAGTGTGTACGCAGGTGCGCTGATCCCCGTTCCGAATAAGCGTTGTCGCCTCACAACGGATACATCCAGATGATGGATGGAACATAATGGGCGATCGGTGCATAGTGGGGCAAGATGAGGCCGTACCGGAGGAGTGGTTTGCGAGCCGCCCTCAATTGTTCTTCGCCGGCAAGCCGGGTATTTCGGCTAGATTAAAAGCCCAGATTTCCCGTTGGACACGTAACGTACCCGCATTCGGGAGGTGCCAACATACTTTCGCACTAACCACGTTACCTCTCCCCTTTCTCGTTCTATGTGGGAGCGAAAGGGGGTAAGGAGGAAGGTGAGGGGCGCCAGGCGTGCGTCGCAGCACTGGCGCTGAACTCGGTGCCACCCGTTGCTACCGCGGCGAAGAGAAGCCTGTGTTGCCTGCAACCGTTCCCGGAACCATTCTGGAGATGCCCTTGCCTGGCGCGGGAAGTGCCTCTCGTAGTCGCAGCGATGAAGGATGATGCCTTCCACAGAGGTGGCCGAGGTCGAAGCGAGAAATGCGGGAAAAATCGCAACCTACGATTATCTTTTTTCTTAAAAGCAACGGATTGACATTTTTCGTTGATTCCTATATAATTTAGGCAACACACCACCGTTGCATGGTCTTCAACGAATACCGCTGAAGGGCGCTCGAATGTAGCGGAAGTTTCGCGGGAGACCAGCCGGGTGTCGGTCGCAATCTCGCTAATAGCAGAAAAGTGGAGGTTCGCCCATGCGCGACGACGACGATCTGGTTCCACCGAAATGGCGTCCGCTATTTAACAATCAAGACTGGCTGCTGCACGATATTGTGGTGAAGTCGTTCTACGGCTTCGGTGTCATCGCCGCAATCGCGCACCTGCTGGTCTATCTGTGGAAACCGTGGCTTCCTTAGTGTAGAGTAAAATGAGGAGGGATTATTCATGCAACCTCGCAGCCCGGTGCGGACGAATATCGTCATCTTTACTATTCTTGGTTTTGTTGTAGCGCTGCTTATCCATTTCATCGTGCTCAGCAGTCCGGCTTACAATTGGCTATCGAATGCCAACGGCGGAGCGCTGCTCCTGAGCGCCGTGCGTATGTTGTTCGGAGTCTGATGTGGTGGCGGGCCGGCTACGGCTCGCGTAAGACGGCAACCGCCAGCAGCGCCTCTGCTGGCGGTTGTTGTTCACAGGCGGTTGAGATTCGGCTTTTTGCACATAGATAAAAAATTGACCTTTAGAAATAATTCGTGTATACTGAGAATCGGTGTATACTGGTTATTAGGATCGTTAGGGGCGGCGTCGCCCTTCCGCCGCAATCTCACGCTTGCATTGGCGTCACTATGTTGGGGACGCCGATCTGGATCAGGAGAGACCCATGCAATCGTCACGACCAAGTGATCGGCAACTCGCGATCGTTGTCTCGGTGGCGGTAGGACTCGTTGTCGCAGTGATTACAACAGCCACCTTCTGGTGGGTCTACGATTTGACACTAGGCCGTGCCCAACGGGAGGCTGCAAAAACAGCCGGTGCGCGCTGGAGTCCGAGCGATGGAATTAAGGTGATCACCGAATCGCAACCGGTCAACCCCACTGATGGCCGCCAGAATTGGCTGGGTACGCAAGCATGGAATGAGGGAGTTCAGGCTGGTCAGGCCTGGGTTCAACAATTTCCAAATACGGTCAATGTGCAGGTTTTGGTCGGGATGAGTTCGGCCCAAATCTGGACGTACATGCAACAATACGTGTCGGGTGCGCTGGGGGTTGGTTGCCAGTACTGCCACAATATCAACAATTTCGCTAGTGATGAGTATCCGCAAAAGATTGCAGCGCGCAATATGCTGCGTCTGGTGCGTGATGTCAACGCCGAGTTTATTGTCAACTTGCCGGCCTGGAAGGGTAACTACGTTCAGTGCGCAACCTGCCACAACAACGCGCCAAACAATCTTGAAAGCTTCGGCGCCCAATTTATCAACTCGATACCACCGATTAAGGTGACTGTTGATCCGCTTGATGCCAATGGACGTGCAATCCTCGATCCTGCTCAGAAGCCCGAAGCTATTCGCGACCAGGTCTTGTTGAAGGATGCTATTCTCTACTACATCTATAACTATCAGGTCTGGAAACCTTTCGATCCAAATGATCCGGAAAGTGGTCGCGGCTCGCTGGCACTGACCTACGATGGCGGACCCACACAATATCAGGTGACGATTAACCAGAATGTGATGAACTATCAGTCCTGGTCGCTGGGGGTTGGTTGTACGTTCTGCCACAACTCACGTAATTTCGTTGCCTATGAGCTGAATCCCGCCGGTGACAATGTGCTTAACCCGGCTTATGCGTACAACAAACTGAAGGCGCAGCGGATGTTGCTGCTCACGACATGGCTGGCCGAAAACTGGACGCGCTACGGTGCGATTGGGAAGCCTGAGATTCCTACCGGCTCCGGGGCGGCAAGTCGCTATTCATACCAGCGCCTTGGCGATGGACAGGTGTACAACGTTCCCGGTTGTTACACGTGCCATCGTGGAAACAATATCCCGCTGGCTTCGATCAATCAGGCCGACATCCCCAATAACGATACCGGCGTCGTGATCCTACCACCGCAGATTAGAGGCCGCTAACCTACTCCTTGAAGGGGGCGCTTGGGCGCCCCCGCGCCGCTGGCGCGCTAGAGAGCGATGCTCTATGAGCGATATGAGCGACCGAACCAGTTTGACTTCACCACCTTCACTTCCGCTACCCAAACGTCTGCGGCTACGCCTGGTCTGGCTAACGCGATCCATCCAGCTCATGAAGCCGGTAACCTGGTTTGCACCAACGTGGGCGTTTATGTGTGGGGCAATTGCCAGCGGTGCTCTGGGATGGAACGAATCGATTGGCCGCCTTCTGCTCGGTATGTTTATGGCTGGCCCGGTATTGTGCGGTTTGTCGCAGGTGGTCAACGATTACGCTGATCGTGATGTTGACGCCATTAATGAGCCACACCGGCTTATTCCATCTGGTCAGGTTTCGTTGCGTCACGTCTATATTCTGACGGCAGTGCTGACATGGCTTGGCGCGAGTATTGCGCTATTTTTGGGGCGAAATGTGGCCTTTTTTGTCGCGCTTGGTCTGATTTTCGCCCTGGCCTATAGTCTACGACCGATCCGCGGAAAGCGTAATGGCTGGATCGGTAATGCGCTGGTTGCTATTTCATACGAAGGCCTGGCCTGGATGGCCGGTCATTCGGCATTTGCTCCACTCACCGGCGAGAGCGTCACGATTGCTTTGCTCTATTCCCTCGGCGCCCACGGGATTATGACGGTTAATGACTTTAAGAGCATCCGTGGCGATACGCTGATGGGTATCCGTTCCATTCCGGTACAGTATGGCAAGGTTATCGCTGCGCGGATGGTGGTGATAACTATGGGAGTGGCCCAAATTGCAGTCATTGGTTTACTCTATTACTGGGGCCATCCTGTGGCGGCAACGGTTGTTGCCATCTTACTGGCAGCGCAGAGTATCCCGAATGCGCGCTTCATCCGTGATCCAGAGAACAATGAGGTCTTTTTCAATGCAACTGCGATCATGCTTTATGTGTGGGGCATGTTAGCAGCAGCAATTGGTCTGGCAGCTTGATGGGCATCAGCCCCTAGAAGTGTGTTCGATGGCACCACGAGTTCTGATCGTTGGCGCATCGGTGGGTGGCGCAACCGCAGCGATTACGCTGCGGTCGTTTGGTATCGAAACGATCATGATCGAGAAGGAGCTGAGTAAGGCCAAACCATGCGGCGGCGCTGTCCCACCAGCAGCGTTCCGTGAGTTTGACTTACCGACTAGCCTGATTGATCGTAAGGTTCGTCAGTGCCTGATCGTTTCGCCGTCGGGTCAAGAGACTCACGTGCCGGTAGCCGGTTCTGTGCCTAGTGATGATGATTATGTGGCGATGGTGCGGCGTGAGGTGTTTGATAGTTTCTTGCGTCAGCGTGCGCAGGAACGTGGGGCAGAATTGATCCACGCTCAGGTTACCGGTTTACGGGTTGATCGGCATGGGGTGACGGCTACCTACCGTACTCCTTCAGGTTATGAGGGTTCGGTTTGGGCCGATGTGGTGATCGGTGCTGATGGTGCTTATTCACCAACCGCAAAATTCCTCGGCCTGCCGAATCTGCCGCGGGCTGTGGCAATGCAAGAGCGGATCAAGCTGCCACCTGATAAGATGGCGCGTTGGGAAGAAACTGCTGATCTCTACCTCGGCCACGAAGTCAGCCCCGATCTGTATGCCTGGGCTTTTCCCAAACGTGACCATATTGCGGTAGGTATCGGCGCCGGTCCTGGTCATGGATCGGCTGCCAAACAATTGCTGGCTAATCTCAAACGTCGCCTTGGTTCGGCCCTCGATGGTGGTCAGGTCATTTTGCGCGAAGCGCATGCATTGCCGATGGAACCGCGTCCGCACATGGCTTTTGATCGGGCAATGCTGATCGGTGATGCCGCCGGATTGGTGGTGCATACTTCCGGTGAAGGCATTTATTGGGCAATGAAGAGTGGTCAGATGGCTGCGCAGACCCTGGCCGAGTATCTCGATGTGCCTAGTGCTGCAAACCTGCGCCACTACGAGCGCCGCTGGTGGAAAGAATATGGCACAATGTATCGCTTCCTGCGCTTTTTGCAAATCTGGGGCTATGGTAACGAGCGGCAGATGGAGGTCTTTACTGAAATGTGCCGTAACCCTGATGTGCAACGGCTAACGTTTGATAGCTACATGCACAAGAAGATGGCACCAGCACCCTGGTTGGCCCAATTGCGTATGACCGCTGAGATTATTGTCAGTGAAGTGCGCAATTACCTGCGACCTCGCACACCGTTGCGCGAGCAGTTGGGGTTAACGGTGATCGAAAAGCAGCGGATGCTTGCCGCCGATTGATCGGCACTTACCCCACGTGATCGGCGGGACGCAGTGCAAGTCACTGCGTCCCGTTAACGTTTCTGGCTACACCTCATCAATAAAGGGATACAGCATCCGACCGGTTAGATCGGTGTGACTGCCCAGCGCATAAGGCGGACGATAATCTTCAAGGACGCGCACGTAGTTGGCCCGCTCGAAGGCTGCCGGTTCAGCTACCGCTTTTTGGCTCATACTCCCGCGTAGTTGGGTAATCGACTCGTACTCGTGCTCGCTGAGCCACAATTCCATATCGTGTAGAATACTGCGCAATACATCGGGTGCCCGGCCACGGAGGAGCGCCGATGCCATCATTGCTACATTTGCTCCGGCCATTAGCCCTTTGAGGGCATCAATCGCACTATGGACACCGCTGCTGATCGCAAATTCAAGCGGGATTCGTCCGTAGAGTAAGGCAATCCAACGCAGCGGTAGTCGCAATTCAGCCGAACTGCTCAGTTGCAAGTTCGGTCGTACTTCCAGTTGTTCGAGATCGAAGTCGGGTTGGTAAAAGCGATTGAAGAGCACCAGCGCATCTGCCCCTGCTTCACGTAAGCGGGCGGCAAAGTGAGGTAAAGCCGTAATGTATGGACCGATCTTGACTGCCAGCGGGATCGTGATTTCGGCCCGTACTGCACGAACCAAATCGATGTAAATGTCCTCAAGCTCGCTGCTGGTAATGCTGGTATCAACCGGGATGAAGTAGATATTGAGTTCGAGAGCATCAGCGCCTGCTTCTTGAATGAGACGGGCATAATGAACCCATCCACCTGCCGAGACGCCATTGAGACTACCGATAACCGGGATGCTCAGGGCTTTTTTCAAGGCTGCAACCTGTTCCAGATACCGTTCGGGGCCGACACTGTACACGCCGTGTTCGGGAAAATAGCTGAGCGCTTCGGCAAAGCTCTCGGCCCCATGACTGAGCATGCGATCAATCTCGAGGCTGTTTTGAATGATCTGCTCCTCGAAGAGCGAATACATAACAATCGCTCCCAGGCCAGCCTCTTCGAGCTGACGAGCCAGCTCAACGTTGCGACTGATGGGTGATGCGGCAGCGACTAACGGTG